>Ga0182004_10005728_pt1 | contig 10115 bp, 7 predicted proteins | sample Sormic07211540_1_FD_120479 | JGI IMG/M metagenome (GOLD analysis project Ga0182004, IMG submission 120479) | Endophyte microbial communities from Sorghum bicolor roots, Mead, Nebraska, USA - 072115-40_1 MetaG | ecosystem: Host-associated > Plants > Roots > Unclassified | place: USA: Nebraska...
CCGCCGCCGCCGCCGCCGCCGGCACCAGCAAGACCGTGTCCGCATCGCTATGGTGGGACTCCTTCGTCGCCCTCTCCGACGACCTCGACCGAGCCACTGCTGGCCCCTCCGTCCCGGATGCCTTCGTAAGTCCCGTTACTCCCTATTCCGCCTCACAGCCTCGTCTCGCAGATTCATCGGCCGTAACAGTTGGCTTCCTTCGCTGCAGTCTAAGCGGATCAAAAGCCACCACGCGTGGCTCCGAGGGTCGGTCTCCATGTTCGAGAAGCCGAACGTCGCGTCGAGGAGCGCACTGGACGCTGGCGAGGTTGTCGTCGGGGAGCATCGCCTCACTGTCAAGACGGAGTTCAAGGAGGCCGCGCTTCGTGCAAGCAAGTGCCTGGTAATTTTGCTCCCCCCTGTCTCACTTATCGGATGGACATAGTAATTTGTAGATTCTGGTGATGGCTCTTTCTTTGAGTTCCTGAAATGCCCAGATGTTTAGCTCTGAATTGCATTTAGTAGCTAAACTGTGTAGGCCCATAAGTAGATTAGTGTAAAGGGCTTGCGGTTCTGTAGAATTGCTTGAATGATGAGTAGTGACCAAGGTTGTTTTTGTTTCCTTTACCTCGAACTTGCAATTTTAGTATTGTAGATGTGTCAAATATGGCATACGGTTTCTTTGAGGGACACCCTTTGAAATATCAAATATTGGCCTGCAGAAATTTGTAGTTATAATCATACATCAGATGCCATCATTAATTTAAAATGGTCTTAGCAAAAGTTTTCAGCTCTAAAGTTAGCCATGTCTAGCATTATTGCATTAATATTGGAAGGGCCACCAAGGCACCAGTATATGATTTCTACTAGAATGAGAAGTATTAACACCCCTCTTGGTAGATATGAATTTTCCCAGATCTCCATTAGAATGACTTTTTCCTGGATGGTTTTCCCCCTAAATTCTTGCAGGAAATCTTAATGCTAAATCGGAAGGCCCTTTGGCCATCCAATTTGACATAGTTGTCTCATTTTCCATTAGCACTGACCACCAATTGACATACTATGAAAGATCCTTTTGTTAGTCCGTCTTTGCCCTGCCGTACTTAAGGATATGGCTATTCTGCCTCAGCCTCGACATGCAGTGCGCAGACATTATTGTGGCTCGACATGCAGTGCGCAGACAATATTGTTTGTCTTATCTTAATTTGATCTTGGTTCCTGTCATATATATAGTCAGCTTCATGATTCTCTTAAATTGTTTACTATCATTTGTTTGACAGTACAAAATATTTGTGACAATATGATTCTTAGCATTTGGTGTACACATTTTTTCCTTAGTGTTTGTCCAATAAAGCTTGGAGAAATTGAATGGTATTAGCATGATCGTTATTTTGATAAATACCCATATTTTCTGCTATTTGATGCAAATTTTGATCTTTCTTGTGTACTATCCATATACTATGTATCTTGCTTTTTTTCCAAACAAAAAGTTTTGTTGTGTTGCTAAATTTGAGTTCCCCACAGAACCTGGATGAGGTGCAATCATACATTCTGGTCAAGAGATCTTCAGAAATCTCTCCAACAATCTGTGATGCTGATGCTGAGGAGTTTCTTCACCTGGTATAATTCTGCAATATATATATAAATATTTTTTCTTGAAAAGATGCTCTACCTATCTACTGCTCTGTTGATTGTAGAAACTGCAATGTCAATGCTGTAGTGTACCTGTCCTTTGATGCCATGCAATTGCACTCTACCCTTCATGTTGTTTTAAGAAATTTGCAACAAAAAGAAAAAGGCATACTTGAGGCACAAGTTTGTTTGTTCACCTTAGACATGGCTATAAAAGCGCATGTGAGAAACACCAGGCACAACTGTAAACGACAATGTTTACCCTAGTATGAGATATAAGCATAGTTATTAACTTGTTTGTTGCCAGTCTTGGGCCCATGTTGTTGTAGTTAACTAATAATGACATAAAAAATACATGAATTATTTGATTGCACATGTATAATTACATTGGCCTAAACCTGTCACTGGGAATGAAAGTCAATGCTGCAATCCTTGTTCCTGGGTTCCTTATCCCGGAATGTGGCTTGCAGATGGCATAAGACACTGCTTAGGTCGTGCTCCAGGCGCGGCCTGTAGAGCATAGGTGGCACTAGGGGAGCATGGACCACGGGCAAGGCGAGGAGGAAGAGTGGAGCTCATATCGCTTCTGGTGCCAGCCAGTGCACATTGCAAGTGTTTGAGAACATGGGAGAAGCGTCGTAGACGATGAAGACGAGGGCCGCCTCCTTGCAGACTCGTAGGCACTGAGGTAGCAGTAGCACATGCATCTGATTCCCATGCAGAGAGCACCAGAGAGAAGAGAAGGGCGAGGGCGACAGATTTTGCTAGTCCCAGGTGTGAGCTGATGTCTGCCGGTGAGGAATTTCAGGCAGTGGCGGCTCTATGACGGCAAGAGCAGAGAAAGGAACAAGAGGAATGAGAGGTGGCGGCGTTTGCTAGCTGTCCTGTGTGGGGATTTAGAAGCTTTAGGGGAAGTCATATTGGGCCAAGTGGGCCTTAAAATGACAGCCCAGTAGCCTATAACTTTCTTCATACCTTCTTTTCTCCCCACTCTATTTAACTCTGTAACTTGTGATTGCGAACCTTATATGTGATGATAGCAAACAGATCTTCCCAAGCTACCATTCTGAAAATAGTCGGTTCACGTTCCATGTATCAAACCATCATCGCGAAGAGGTATACTCCCCATCGTTCCGGGAGCTTATAAAGTGTCAATCCGTGCACCACCGTACCCATTCCTCGACCCCATGACCGGGAACCTTGTGACACGACAACCCCTGCCATGGCGTCACCCCACCCCCTCTTGTTTTCCCTTTATTAGTCTGTTTTTTATAATTTCTGCAGCTTTTTAGTTAACTAATTTGCATTGCTTTGCTTGATTTATGTTGGGCTGAGTGGGAAAATAAGAAAGGAAAAACACATATGTAAGAAAGAGAGTCAGACCATCAACCAGCACCTGCTCTCTGCTTATAAATGCACACCAACTTGCAATGACAAAAAGGTGAGAAAATAATGAAGGCAAGCTTCACATAATCTTAACCACAGTTTTTGCTGCCGCACAATCCCTATCACTCCTTCACTACACATAACACAAGCACAAAACAGATCAAAAGAAGAGCAGCTCAAAGTGGGTGCTTGTTTCCATGTGCCTAAGCATGAAAGATGGGCACTTTGCCAAAGGCACTGTGCCTAATGCACATTTTAGGTGTCCTCGCATCACTGTGCCTCTCCTGAGTGGCCTAGCTGCCTAAGCAAGCACTTTTTTTTGTGTTTTTTTCATCCATGGTTTCAAGTCTTGGTTTCTTCCCTCACTACACAGATTGCTAGTTCTGTTTGACATTGGAATAGCACTTATTCCAAAGTTACATTGCAATCATCTATCTATAGTTAAAACATTAGTACATTGCCGCTGGGAACTCTGCTACACCCCAGATGTTTGAACAGTGGTTATTCTAATGACGAAGTTAAGACCATCTAGTTACTGGGGTCTGCAATCTCTAATATTAGCACCTCTAATATCCATAAAAAGAACTTTTGCCTCAAGTAAATTTATGGTTGAAGCAGTGATTTGTTTTTAAAGTTTAGTAACATTTATCTGTAATGCTATTTTTATCTATTAACTTCTCTAGCTAAGAATGAATGCCATGAATTACATTGGCATTTTTAGCTGCATGTTATCCATTCTCTAGGTTAAACTTTTGGTGTTGATGAGAATATCAGTGTTGCTAGCTTGTGGATACATACTACTTAAGTTTTGCTATAGTATAACAGTTCTGTTATTGCTCTTCATGCCCTTTTAGAGTAACATTGTTTTTTCCTTGAAGGTATCTGTACAATATTACCTTGAGCGTCAGTGTTTACTGAAGTGCATCAGAAGAATCTTTGTTCATGCAAGTAAGCTTGTAGTGTTATTGGGCTACATTACAATGTCGACCAGTGCAAAATTCCATTTTCACTTGTTGATTCTCTACTGTTTTTATTCTCATGTCACATTGATAATACCCCATTCCTTTATGATTTATGGAAAAACTTTGTTATAGTAAGACTGCTTCCATGAAACTTTTTTTACATGCAAATACAGGCCGATAAGCATGCACTTACAAAGCATAAACTCTTTTATTAGAGACCATTAAAGTCAATAGTAACTTAATATCACATACTAAGTGAGTAATCTGCATGAATTTCGTATCAAGATGCAATCGTTTTTTCCTTGAACATGCAGGGGAAATCAAGATGTAATGTTTGTTTCCAGATATATGTTAATATAAATTTTCCACTGAATTAACCCTTTTACCCTTATAGTTCTTTATGTAATGCCGATGATTCTATTTTGTGTGATTGTTATATGCATATTATTTTGACCTTGTTTAAAAAATTTCAGAACCAGTTTATGCTGGCCATGAATTATGGTTAAACATTGTAGTTGGGGATTGGATTTGACAACATATAACTGATACACAATTAAAACTTTGGGGTCATCTGGATATGTACTGTTCTACAGTTGCTTCTTTTGGGCTACCATTATAAGAGTTGAGCCCATCCTTCCTGACATGTCTGTTTTGCATGCTTGCTGCTGCTGCTGCTGCTTAGAGTATCAGGACCATGCTTATTCTTCCTCTATTTCTGCTGCTTCTTACTGGCAGGGAGTGCATAGAGGTCATGGATGTTAGCAATGGGGAGGATGGCCACTGACCTGAGGTTGGTGAGCGTACCTATCTTGCTTTGCCTCATGCCGGCAATGGTTGGTGCAGGAAGAGGGTCACTTGTGGGGTAGTTAGGGGGCAGTGCATGCACAACTGCGGTGTAGGAATTTTTTGAGGTGGCTGCTGATGCTTTGAACAACATGGCCTGCCATGAGGGCTATCTCAGCGAGTCAGCTCCTTTGGCATTATCGTACTTTAATCCTGGGCAGGGATAGGGCTGAGGAAACATTTATGGATGATGAAGGATTATCATATTTTCCAAGAATGAACACTGAGTGTCATGACCCGAATAAGAAACTTTGTGGTGGCATATCTCTAAACCTGTCACTTGTGGCATATATGTAAATAACCCAATATTTATTTGTCATCCTTCACCTCTAAGGATATTGCTGAATTATTTCAATCTGTCTGGCATATTTTTGGTGTCTCCCCTTTCTAGAACTTATCATTAATCATTTCAAAAATAACTCTGAATAAAAAAAGAGAGAAAATTATGGATCGGTAACATATGCATGCTTTTTGTAAACAAAACATATTATTTGCTAACTTTCTGTGTTAAAACTGCAAATCTCATGCTTTTGTTGCCGACACACACAGGTGATGGGTCTGATTCAACTGATCCCATTCGAGATGAGGCTTCACTATTGATTAGTGAAGAGATAGAAAGGAAACTGATATCCATCATTGAAGATTGTTTTTCAGCTGCATCTTCTGTAAAAGCGGTTGGTTTATGAAACTAGTGCTAATTTAGTGCAGCAACTCAGCAAGTAACATTGCATGCATTTTTCTTTTGCACCTTATACGCCTCAAGTTCTTAGTTACTCCTTATTTACTATGCTTAGCAGTCTTTACTTTCATATGTTTTTACTGGCAATACTGATAGCTAATATATGTTTGAAAATGATATGAGTAGATTTGTGTTCATAATTGTTTCACAGGATTATGCTTTTGATATATTACAACAAAAAATGTAGTCCGAGTTTTGTTCTGGAGACAGTGTTGATGTCTGAAATGCCAATTTGTAACTGGGGCAAGTATGATTTTGTATTGATTCTTGCTTTGCTCTTGATTTCTTCATGAATTTGTTCGTTGGAGCTTCATACCTGAGGGATATATCTTATTTGGTCTGTTTGGAATAAAATATCTTTGTCGCTTCTGGTCATCTGATTGTGCTTTGGATTTTGAACTCTGTAAGACTTTGTCTGTTCAAAGATAGAGGACGTATTTTGTGTTGACTAGATCTTGAAGGTTTGATTTTGACCATTGTTTTCTCATGGAATATCATTTATACTTTATAGCTGTGGTACAATTATAGTGTTCATTTTCAAATGTGATTCTAGTTACATAATATTTATACAGTAAATATTCTTATAAATTTACTAATTGTTGGAAAAATGTTCAAACATTAGCTTTTTATCTTTTTAAATTAAATGAAAGGTGCCTTGTGTTTTTTACTGGAAGGGTGGGTGTATGCATGGTTATTAAGGCGGTAAGACAGAACGTGGTGAGCCACCCTTTTGAGTTGCCTAGGTATCGCCTAGGTGATCATAAGGCGAGCAAGGAGGCGCCATATGAATATGAAGAACTTCAGAGATGCAGTGTGGAGAAGGTGATAAAAGGAAAATAAAAAAGATAAGAAGAAAAGGGAAGAAACTAAGAAAGGCCATCCCAAGAGACCACCAAGCAGCCCATGTAACCTTCCTAAGCATGACCTAGAGCTGCCATCATCCTCCTGAAACCCCTTCCATCAGGCGCCACCTCTATCTCTCCCTCTCGTCTCTCTCTCCTCCCCCCTCCTGTTCACATCTATTGCTGCCGCTGTGAGACCTCTCCTCCGATCCTCCCCGCCTCTTACCCTCCCCTTCTCCCATGCTGGCAAAACACCCCCTTCCAGATCTCTCTCCACTCTATGCAGATCGAGAGCTGCTGGCCTGTTGTTGCCTGCCCCTCTCACATCTCTGATGTTGCAGTTGGCTGGGTGAGGAAAGCTGCCATGGCCATGGGAGCTGATGGGGATGGGGGCAGAGATAGGAGTTTGGCCTTCACTGAATTCTGCTGGTCCTCCTTTAGCTCTTCCTCTTTGTTCTCCCTCCCCTCCTCTCTTATTCTGCTGGTTTTTGTTTGTGGCGATGGGGACGCCTGCAATTTTTTATCGCCTGGACACCTAAGCGATGCCTTGAAAACCATGGGTGCATGTTTTAAGCCTAACATTACCTAATGCCAATCTGGCTAGATTGGGCTAGAAAATTTTGAAAAGTTGGCATCTAGAATTTGGGGCTGTTCAGGCCCCTTACACTCTGGAGACTTTTTAAAGAGCTGTGCATTACTAGTATAATTAAGAAATGTTCAACTTCAAGTGTCTCTTATATGTTGGTGTTATTAGGGGTACTTGTGATGCTGAAATGATGGGTGGTTTTGGTGTGTGTTTGCCCTTTGTGCCATTGCAATATATATCCACTTAGATTGTGTTTTTCCCATTTAGCAGTTACATTTTACTGAACACACAGGAGAGCTGCATATTTCTGTCTTAGAATAGAAATTAACAGTTATATTAACTCAGCAAGTGCATACTGACATATTTGTGCATGGTTTTGCACTCAGGTAAGCTTTTGAACTTATCGTGCTTGTAGATTTGCAGTGCACCTTCCAGTTTTGAAGCTGTTTTGTGGTTATAAGGCCATAATGTCCTTGTCAAACTTTATATGCATTAAACCCTCCTGCAAGGGCATGATGTACTACACACAAATGCATTATCCCCCTTGGCATCCTTCTTATATTTTCTGGCAAATTTCTCAGGTGTTAGAACTTAGATGATGTGACTTTATTTTGCAGGAAGCAGAATTTACAGTCTCTAGTCTGGAGGAAACTTTGATTGAAGTTAACTTGATTCTTGACATATTGTTTCTTGCTTTCTATGGTAACTTCTCAAGATGTAATGGTAGACTGTGGATAACTTTGTGTTCAATTTTTAAGGTTAGTGTTTTTTCTTGGACTTGAAGTTAAATTTCTACCTCTTTTCACTTGATATAAAAAATTTGATTTCGTGAGTGTTGTTCTTTTAGGACATTCTATGTGGTTCTTATGATATCGGGAAATTTGTTGTATCAGTTGAGGCGAAGAATTCATTTCATTATGCTAAAGCTCAGCTACTTCTCATCCTTATTGAAACTTTGGACTTTGAGAATCTCCTCTGGATGATTCATGATGAAGTTCCTCTGAGGTATCATCTACTTTCTGAATCTGGTGGCATGTTTGTGCACTGGAGTACATGACATATTCATAGCCTTTCAGTGTAATCTGATATTTTATTTTTGTCTCAGTGGAGGGTGTTCTGCATTTTCTGTTGGTGATATTCTGGAGATGGATGTTGAAATATCAAAATTTCCTGAATTTTCAATGGTAGAATCAGGAGCACTTATACTGGCTTGGGCAGTTTTCCTTTGCCTAGTTCTGTCTCTTCCAGAAAGTAACACCAACTTGGTAATGATGATATTCTGCATTACACTTTTACAATGTTATTAGACAAGTACTGTACCTCTTATTACCCTTAGTGGTCCCAGGAAATTGATCATACATCTTATGCCCGACGGGCCTTTGAGTTTGCACCATTCAATTATTTACTAGGAGTTCTTTGTTCAAGCATCTTCAGGGAGTCAGATGTAAGTGTTATCCAATTGTTTATTTTTGAGTTAATGTTACTGAAGTTAATATTGCTAATCATTGTTGCAACTCTTGTCGTTTCGCTGAAATTTGGCTTATGCTGATTTGTTGTGAGAGGAAAACCCTGTTCGTTCGAAAATACTGCTAAAGTAGTGCTGCAGAACATGGCCTATATTTCTGTAATGTTATATTGATTATTGTTTAGTGTTAGTATAATCCATGCTGCTGTTAGTCTTTTGTTAGTAAGTCAAGGTCTCTGCTAAAGTTTCTGATTTTCATTAGTTGGGCTAACCCTAGAAGGGTAGCAATATAGGAAGGCATACATGGGCCTCATGGGCTTAATACAGTTATACTCTAACAGTCTCTACCTTAGGTTGTAAGTCAGTCAAGTTTTAGGCTGCAAGTTTGAGTCAAGTCAAGGTCTTTTCTTAGGTTGTAAGATAGCTACTAGGGTTGATTTCTGTACTCCCTTTTCAGTTATATATAAGAGGTAAAGGCACCAGCAAGCTGCAGCTCACAGCAGCCCAAAAACCAGCCTCCATCATCTTATTCAATGTGAAGTGCAGCAGCAGCAACAAGCAGCTGCATATACCACTATCGATCCTAACACTTAGCACTTTTTGTTTCTTGAACACATGAGAGCTGTCTATTTATTTCATTAATAAGAAGGAAAAATCAAACCACAGTGATGGAAGAGAAACTCTGCCACCAAAAAACTCACTACACAGAACACACAAGATCAAACTGAAAGGAAGAAACTGCCCCAGACAACAAAAAAAGGTGACTCGTGACCCTGGGACTAAAATATGCAGGCCACATTATGCACCCTGACCAAAAGCTCTTGAGATTTCGCGCTGGTTGAGCACTTGAAGATGTTGGTTCCTGGGCACACACAGCCGAGCAGCAGCTTTGCTGCTCTGGAAGTTGCTTGAGCTGAACTGAAGTTTTGTGTTGCCTTGGGTGTGGTATTCATAAACTCTTGTACCAACTATAAGGTACATAAGAATATGGCTGAGTACAGCACCATATACTTCTAGTACTACTAGTACATTGGCTTAGATCAGCCCACTACCAAGACATGGCTGATGTAGCTAGAGATGGCCTATTGCCTAACACTCAACAGCAACAAGGAGCTGACCGAGTGCCTGCTCCTGATGCAGAGACAGAGAGAGAGATCAGCAACAGATTATGTCTTACAGAAGACACATGCATAAAGCAACTGTCTGTAAGATTGACCTGATTTGGCCTTGCTTCACTAAAAATACAATCATTTCGATGTTTCCCATGCCACTAGAATGACGAGTGAGTTTAGTCCTTTCCTGATTTCCTTTGGTAAGTTCTTGATTGCCTGATACCACGAACTAGCCCCAGCTCCTGAAAGATTTGACTCCGTACCTGCCGGGCACAAACACAGGAAACAAGGAGGTGTTGGATACATTCTTCAACTTGATCACAAAGGGGGCAGGCAGCAGGGTGAGGAAGACCATGCTTGGCAAGGCGGTCAGCTATCCAGCATCTGTTGTTCACCTCAATCCAAATGAAAAATTTGCACCATAGGGGGCCTCAAGTTTTCCAAATCCTCTTCCATGGTGCAAAGTGAATCCTTCCAAGGAAAAAGACACTATGTGCAGATTTACTGCTGTATGTTCCTGAATTTGTAAGCGTCCAGCGATGCTGGTTCCTTACTACTGGATGCAGGGC
>Ga0182004_10005729_pt1 | contig 10115 bp, 12 predicted proteins | sample Sormic07211540_1_FD_120479 | JGI IMG/M metagenome (GOLD analysis project Ga0182004, IMG submission 120479) | Endophyte microbial communities from Sorghum bicolor roots, Mead, Nebraska, USA - 072115-40_1 MetaG | ecosystem: Host-associated > Plants > Roots > Unclassified | place: USA: Nebraska...
GGCCCGGTCCGGTGCTTGCGGGCCACGGGCGGCACAGCCCGTTGCCGAACCGGGCCATGGGCCACACCCTCGGCCCGCAGCACGGTGGTGGCTCGACCCGTGGCCCGACACGTCCCGCTCATTTTGTTCTATATGTTGTGATTTTGTACTTTTTGTCTTTGATATAACTTGTGAATTGAGATATGTTTTGAGAACAATAACGCGTGGAGGTTTATTTATTTATTTATTTAAGAACCCTCAAGTTAGCCCAAGATCGAGCCCGGCTGCACCGTCGCCAAAACACCACTTGGGCCCGGCCCATCTCATATGCCCATTTCACTCCTGGGTCATGGTCTTCTCAGCCCAGCTCACCACCCCGACCTGCCTCACACGCCGTATTCCCATTCCCACCGGCCACCACCGGGCCTCGTCGTCGCCGCAGCCCGCACCTGCAGCCGCCATGTGGAGGGGCGGCGCCACCGCCGCCTCCGCCGCGAGGGCTCTCCGCTCGCGCCTCCTCCTCGACCCCATCCACCACCCGGCCACGTCGCTCGGTCCTATTGCTTCGACGCGTACCTCCTCCTCTTCCACCTCGTCCACTGCCGCGGCGAACGCCATCGTTGAAGAAGCGGCGGCGGCGGCGGCGGCGGCTGTATCCGTTTCGCAGCATACCGGATCCATCTCCGACGCGCTGCGGCACTACGGGAACTGCTACTGGGAGCTCTCGAAAGCCCGCCTCAGGTGCGCGTTTTTCTCCCCCTCAGCCCATCTTACCCATGGATCTGTTGTAACGTTTCTCGGAATGACTTTCGAATATGAATTGAATAGCACGCCATCATTTCATGCGACTGCAGATATCACTAGGATAGGTGCTGCTTCACTGGATTTACTGTTGTTGTATATCCAACTAGCTTCACTGCAATTTTTGTTTTCGAATTAGGGATCATCCCCATTTCCATTGCAATTGAACGGAAATACATCAGAGTTTTAGACAAGTTTAGACTGCCCAGACAGGTTCAGAAACAGCAAAAAAAGAGGGAGGTGAAGAGATTCAAACTCTTGCATTACAGCATAACCCGCAAACAGCTAACAGAACAAAAAAAAAAAAAATTGCGTGGAACTCCTCATCCGCTAGCTTCACTGGATTTACTGTTGTTGTATATCCAACTAGTCCTAGAGTCGTATGAAGCTGTAGATTTTTAAGGACAAAAGTTTGATAATGGAATATTTGGTTTTCTTTCCTTGTTAACAATTTAATCATTATAGAGTATGGGTATATTCTTTGCTTTGGTACTTCTGTTGAATTTTGAGAAAATTAGAACTAGGATTTTGTATGCACATAGCACATCTTTGGCACATACTTATTAAAATTGAGCGAAAACCTGTTGATGGGTATTTAATGTACATATACTGCGTAGAATCCATATGCTCAGTTTTATATGGACTTGTTGCTAAGTGAGAATTCTGCTGTGGCTGATGCTGTCTGTGCTAACTTAACCCTTGTGATGTTTTTTTCTGCAAACATTTGATCTTTAATTTTTATTCTAAGTTAGCTACGAACTTTGAATAATATGCTTATTATATTTGTGGTAGGCATTTTCTTTTATGTTTAATTCTACACGAGCATGGATGCTAAATGTTATTTCTGCTGATACTAATTCTACATGAGCATATTGCACTAGCTAATGTCAACTATGTCCAGTTCCATTACGTTACTAAACCCTTAGAACATTAGATAGTACCACTCGTTTCTAGTTGGATCATGTAAATTTAATTGGGGCAGTTGCTCAAAATTCAATCAGTGGCAGTGCACACTTATCATTGTTCCTGTTTTGAACCAGCTAACTCAGCACATGGAACCAGAATAATATCCATAGTCTGCAAAATGGTCTTTTCTCCAGAAAGAAATACCCATTCCCCATCCAAAAAAGGTGTCATTCCAGCTCTGTCCAAAGTCAAACAATCTTGACTTTGAACAAGTTTATACAAAACATTACCAATATTTATGATACCAAATAAGTATGATTAGATAAATAGTGAAAAATATTTTCATATGGGTGTCATAAATGTTGATAATCTTATTCATAACCTTTTATGATAAAACTAGAATGACACTTTTTGGGACAGAGGGAGTTCCTGTCTGCTTGTCGTCTATGTATAAAAATAGCTATGTAAAGCACAATTATAATGGTATAGAGCTAACATCCATACACTGGTAAGAAAGTCAAGTGTCATTTTTTTATTTGGTACCGGTAATGGGTGGGCAGGAGGTTTGTCTCCACCAGGATTTTTTTTAGATAGCAAAGGATTATTTGCTTGAAAACTCTGGTTCCATGTGTTGAGTTCCTCTTTTTTTGGCTACATGTAACATAGGGGTAGATCCTCATCTGTTTAATCTATTCGAACTTCCAAGTCAACTGTAATCCCTGGCACTGAACTTGCTAACCTGCTATGTTTGGCTCTGCGCTCTTCATTCCATGCTTATACAATCACCTTCCTATTTTGAAATACATAGGTTGTAAAAGCTCTTTCTTGCTAATAACCAACAACACTTTAGGATTTGCCACGTGTGTCTTACTAACATTTAAGTCCTTTAGACATTGTCACTTTTCAGTGAGACAATGGGATTTTCAATCCCAGGATGCTATGGATTGGGTATCAAAATTTTCAGTTTTACAACCTTTTCACTCAGTGCAACAATTGTTGATTCACTTAATGTCTCTAGATATCGTATAGCAGTGTGGCACCTCTCTGGGAATAGGTTCAGACAATCTTTTGATTCAGGATTTAACCTTTCTTGTTCATTCTGGGGCCCCTTGTAATTGATGACTGAAGATGTAATTTCTCCTTTATGTGCATCTTTTTATCTAATCATTGATCCAAAATTCGTATTTAGTGCTCTTGTGGTGGCAACTTCGGGGGCTGGCTATGTGCTCGGTAGTGGCAACATCGTGGACATTGCTGGACTTTGTTGCACATGTGCTGGTACAATGATGGTTGCAGCATCTGCAAATACCCTCAACCAGGTATACATTTCACTTTTTGACATGCTAAATCAATATACATTGTATTGACATGCATGCACATCTTTGGTTCTTCATGATCCTGCACCAAATACTATTTTTCTTAATGTATCCTCCTTCCCACACATTATGCCATATCTGGATTTGGAGCTATATGATAACCATGCTTGATATGACTGTTATTGTCCAGAGACATTGTAATTACTTTAGCTGCCCCAAGACAACTCAGTATTCTCTCTGATCATTAACACCTACTTTCAGGTGTTCGAGATAAAAAATGACGCTAAAATGAAAAGGACAATGCGACGGCCCCTGCCATCTGGTCGCATTAGTCCTGCACATGCTGCCATGTGGGCTACAAGTGTTGGAGTTGCAGGAACAGCTTTGCTGGCCTGGAAGGTTCTTGCTTTCTCTTTGCATTTTATAGATGTATATTCTACTTTCGTTTGAAATGCACTCAGCTGTGAAGTAGATACTGGAACTAAACATACAAAAAATTGGCAAGGTTTGTGCAGGCTAATGGCTTGGCAGCTGGGCTTGCAGCTTCTAATCTTGTTCTGTACGCATTTGTGTATACGCCATTGAAGCAAATACACCCTGTTAATACATGGGTTGGGGCAGTCGTTGGTGCCATTCCACCACTTCTGGGGTAAGTTACTGAGCATTTTTGGTATTCTTAGGTGCAATTTGAGTAGCTGTTTATGTGTAATGGCACTGTTTACATTTTCTACGTGAAAGGCCATCAATAATTGACAGTAGTTGGTTTATATAGAAGGAAAGGTTCTCTCAGTAGCAGTCAAATTGTGAATTTGATTCCACTTTGTAAATGCATGAAGCACAGTGCCTACTAAGTTGAACTGGTTTATCTGGGGTGCTTGGAGCATGGGACTATGGGCTGGGTTGTTAGGCAAGGGCGTATCATGACTGCATTAAGTAAGTTTGATGTCTAGAATGTGAATAACTCTAAAATATCTGTACAAAGTGGTGATCTTGACCACTCTGCATCTATCCTTAAGCAATATCCATCCATCCATGATGCCTTGCTGTTTCCATTAGATCCGACAAAAAGTTTCTGGAAACCTTCAAGTGTGTTTAATATTGGCCAATTCTTGCTGTAGACTATTTTGTTGTTATATATTATATATTGTTGTTATATATTGTACTATTTTGTTGTTATATGTCTTTCTCTGTACATGTACAGGTGGGCAGCAGCTTCAACTGAACTGTCGCTAAATGCGATGATACTCCCTGCCGCATTGTACTATTGGCAAATACCTCATTTTATGGCTCTTGCGTACTTATGTCGCAATGATTATCTTGCTGGAGGGTAATTAACTTGTCCCAGTTCATTACTAGCGGGTCTATCTGTAAAGAGTCTATATGAAAACTGTGTCCATGTGACTGGCTGTTTGGTGCAGGTATCGTATGTTTTCTTTTGCTGACCCTACTGGTAAAAGAACTGCGTGGGTATCACTAAGAAATTGTCTGTACATGCTACCTTTGGGGTTATTTGCATACAACTGTGAGTACTAACATATTGAATTTCTAGTTTCCTTTTCCTTTAAATGTGTTTCTGTAAATTTGAGATCTTATGGAATTAACCCTTGTAGGGGGCCTCACATCTGAGTGGTTCGGTCTTGAAGCTTCACTCCTAACATTAGGCCTTACCATTGGAGCTCTATCATTTGTGCTGGAACCAAGTCCGAAGACTGCGAGGAGAATGTTCTATGGCAGCCTGCTGTATCTCCCTGCTTTCATGGCTGGACTTCTTTTACATCGACTTCCTAATGAACAAAAGGTGCACAACCTAGCCGAGAAAACTGACCTGGCTGAGAAAAGTGAGCTGGATGGAGTTCTGTACGGGGCTGATCTGCAGGACAAAGAAAGATCGCAACAGAAACACCGAGACAGGAAACCTTCTCGTCTGCAATCACGCCCTCCAGTTGCCTATGCTTCTGTGGCTCCATTCCCTTTCCTACCGGTACCCATATATGAGTCATGAAAACTCTCTGGTTCTTCCTGCAGCAATGGGACAGTTGGAGCAATGTATTCATGCATTTTTTGGCTTACTTGAATTTCTGGAATCAAGGGGAGTCCTTGGTGCGTCTGTTGTTAAAATTATAGAATAATTTTTTTTATGGATTGAGCTTTTTGTGGCTCACCTAAATGTAAAAAGTGCTGTTGATGCTCATTCTGATGCCTCGAGTAATACGGATATGCTGATGTCCTGAAACATTGTGTTTTTCTTGTAAATTTTGATGTCCTGAAATATATGCAATAATAATTGATCCTAGACAGGGAGTAACATGGTAATGCACATTCAAGTTCCATGTAAAACGGTTGTCTTCATGATGACGGCACATTTATGTTAAAACTGTTATTAAGAATGTACTCTCTTCATTTTTTGGCCTTGTTTAGTTTCAAAAAAATTACAAAAATGAATACTGTAGCACTTTCGTTTGTATTTGACAAATATTATTCAATCATGGACTTACTAGGTTTAAAAGATTCGTCTCGTAAATTACAGACAACTGTATTTTTATGCATTTGCCGTTTCGTTTGTATTTGACAAATATTATTCAATCATAGACTGACTAGGTTTAAAAGATTCATCTCGTAAATTACAGACAACTGTATTTTTATACATTTGCCATTTCATGTGATGGGGAATATGAAGTTTGTGCTTGGGCTCTTGTCGTCTTATTTTTGAGAAAAAAAAACTACACTAGTGTGGAACCAAACCTTCTTGGCAGGCCTTGTTTAGATGCGAAAAGATTTTGGATTTCGCTACTGTAGCACTTTTCGTTTGTTTGTGACAAATATTGTCTAATTATAGACTAACTAGGATCAAAGGATTTGTCTCGTGATTTACAGGTAAACTGTGCAATTAATTTTTATATATTTTTATTTTCGTCTATATTTAATGTTTCATGCATGTGTCAAAAGATTCGATGTGACGAAAAATCTTGAAAACTTTTTGGTTTTTGAGGTGAACTAAACAAGGCCGCAGTATGATCTATACACTATAGTTCGCTACTGGTTTTTGAACTTACTTCTCCACTCTGATCTTTAAGTACTCACCGCCGCATACACAGGTTCCCCATTACGAATTTGGATCACTGAAAATTTTTTAAACCCAGAAATTCTCAAATCAAAACTGAATTGCCATTGAAACTGATAATTTTTTGGTGACTATTGAAACTGATAAAATTATTATTCCAATAGTGCCATTTTCCAAAACTCTGTTGTTTTCTTTCTTCTATCTTATCTGGGAAGCCCCACTTGGCAGCATCTCAAAGCTCCGGACGCCTTGACCGCAAGTCCGCAAGGTACACCCCTCCGAGCGGCTCATCTCGTCTGAGACTCTCATCTACGATTACAGGACGTGGTAGTAATGGTGGGTCGGAAGCCGATGCGCCGCCGCCGAAGTGACCGGCAACCGCCGCCGCAATCCTTCGGCGCCACGGCTCGCCCGAGTTCCCCACGCTCGCTCGCCTCCACTCCTGCCTCCGCTGCCGCGGTCGCCGCCGACCTGGACGAGCTGCTGCTGACGGCGCCCCCGCCGTCCGCGTCGGAGCCCCGGAGCTTCTCGTACGCGGTGAAGCAGCAGTGCTGGGAGAAGGCGGAGCGGGTTCCCGGACGCGACCCGGAGAGGTGGCGCCGCGATGCGCTCGGCAACATCGTCTTCCGCAAGCTCGTGGGGTGCCCCGGCTGTCTCTGCCACGACTACGACCACATCGTCCCCTACTCCAAGGTCCCTGATTCCAACGACAATCCCAAACCACTTGTCCCGACGCTTCCCTTTGGTGTTTTTTTTTTGCTCTGTTTGGTTCTCCTAGCTAAATTTTAGCTAGCTAAAATTATTTTAGCTACTTTTGAGTGACTAGTGGGACTAAACTATTTTAGCTCATTTTAGTTAGTGTGTTTGTAAGTATAGCTACTAAAGTGACTAAAATCTGGCTAAAGTTTAGCAAGGGAATCAAATAGTTTGTGTCATTAGATTGATGCAAAAGCCTGGGAACCCAGCGGCTCCTGGACAGCAATAAGACACACTAATATCTACTATTCCAATTTTTAGTGCTTTTATTAGATCGTATATATGCGTTTTTTTGTGGCATTTTATCAGCATATCACTGATCTTGTTAAATTGACAGGGCGGGAAGAGCACATTGGAGAATTGCCAGGTTTTGCAGGTACGTCATATCTGTTCTGCTGCTATTCAAACTCCTCTCATCGTTGCTGTTTTGAGAATCATTCTCCAAACAAGTGGTTTCACTATAATAGAATTCATAGCGTTGGTTTCTCCGAAATAGGACTCCAAACATTTGGACTAAGCTATAATGACATTTTGTGTCTTTTTAATCTCTTTTCTTATCTAAATACATGTATTTGTTCCCAAAGTAACCTTTTTACCCTTCAGTCATTAGATCGTGAGGTCGACTCCGAGAAAAAAATTCACCATGGCCTGGCTGGTTTGCTGCCCTGCCGTCTCCTTGACTGGCCTTGGCTAGCTGGTTGGCGTGTGTATGGCTGGCTGGCCGCCCGGCTGGCCGTGCGTGCGGCTGGCGGGCCGGCTGGTCGTGCTGGGCATGGCGTACATGGTCACGGCCAGCCATGACCACGCCAGCCAGCTCGGCCAGCACGCACAGCAAACCAGCACGCATGGCCAGCACGCACAGCTGGCCAGCTAGCCAAGGCGAGCCAAGGAGATGGCAAGGCAGCGAACCAGCCAGGCCACGGTGAATTTTTTTCCTGTAACAGAGTCGACCTCACGATCTAATGACTGAAGGGTAAAAGGGTCACTTTGGGAATAAATACATGTATTTAGATAAGAAAAGAGATTAAAAAGACACAAAATTTCATTATAGCTTAGTCCAAATGTTTGGAGTCCTATTTCGGGGAAACCAATGTTAGGAATCCTATTATAGAGAAACCACTTGTTTGGAGTCCTATAATAGTCAATTTCGTACAAATGAGATAAGCGAGAACAAAACTTCCCATGTTTTGGTCCCCCCAAGGTTTTGCTTGAGTCTCGGCTTCCTCCCTCAAGTCCTCAACTATGAAAATGACCGTTTTGGTCCTCAAATTTTATTTTGGGCTCAGTTCCGTTCTTCAACTATGAAAATAATCATTTTGGTTTATAACTTTTAATTTGTGACCAATCTCGTCCTAAATCCTACATGGAACGCCACGTTGCCACCCATAGGTTTTCATGATGGCTATGTAGACACAAGTAAGATGTCGCTTGTACCTTCCCTATTTAGCCTGTTGCATGTTGACATTGCTCCGAGACATTGGCCCACATATAGGGAGATAAGAGATGAGGCTGGCATGTGGGCCCATATATTGGTGCCATGTCATCATCCAGTTTGCCTCACAGGCAGAATAGCACATGTTAGAGTGCTTTGGACCTCACATGACACAAACAATTAGTAAGTTTAGGGACCTTAATGTGCATTTTTTGGAAATTTGCGTACTTGGATTGCACCTCGAGGCAAGTTTGAGGACTGGCGGTGCATTTTACTCTTTTATTTTAGTTAGCATACATATTATTTGCACTGTACAGCTTCATTTGATAGACAACAGGTCTTCAATAATCCTTTGGTCTCTTCGAACTCTTGGTCTATTCAATAGTAGAAATCACAAGGCTCCTTGACTTGGGAGCATGCCAAGAACCCCCTTCCTGTGTCTGAGCCTGACCAATAGGAATATAAAATTAGGTACATGCCACAGAGGCATTTATCCCAATACTGACCTCCATCTCATTTGTATTTATTCAAGTACACGTTCAAGCAACTTTTGGTGACAGCTTTGGCGATGGATAGGGATGGAGGCAAGGGCATGAGATGGGCTTGAGTGACAAATTGGGCCAGTGGGACTTTGGCTCGGTGCATGTTCGAGGTAATGAGTATAGTAGGGACAGGTAGAAGGGACATGGTGTTTCTGCATTTTCGTCAACCCTAGGAGTCTTAGGTTTTCGCTGATAAGGCATGGCAAAGTGGCATGCCATGTAGGATGAGGGACGAGATGATCCCTAAAATAATAGTTTGAGGACCAAAATGGTCATTTTGATAGTTGAAGGATGAAACTGAGCCCAAAACAAAATTTTGAGGACTAAAACAGCCATTTTAATAGTTATTGGACGGAATTGAGCCTCGGGCAAAAGTTGGACAACTAAAATAGCTATTCCAGTTGTCTTTACATCTATAAGAAAACACAGTTGGTGGTGATTGTTGGTTCTACATGAGGGTCTGTGCAAGGAATGGTCTGTGTATAGTGTGTGCTGCATGAAGCATAGAGGTCCTTCCACTTCTTTACCTATTCGTTTGTGGCTTAATTCTACATGTGAATTCCTGATAAAGAGAAAGATTGGAACAATGACCCTCAATTGCTCGAGCTTGTGGCATTAAATACCATTTTACTAGAAATCCGTTGCAGCGCAAGGCAACCGGCTAGTGATTTGCCATGGTAGTAAATTAAATCATGTGTGGTTCAAACACACCAGTATCATATCTTGCTGGGAAAACAGTGTGGCAAGCAGTATGTATGACTAGTGTGATGAACCTGTTTGTTTTAGAAGTCACAAAACTACGACAGATGACGATGTAGAGATTTATGCTTGCAGGCTACGGTGAATCGATCTAAAGGCAACAAGACTGAGATATCCAAATCTGAGCTCATACAGAAGAGTGCATATTGTAGGGTTTCAGGTAAATAATATCTGTCTTAAACAGTCTTTGTTTTAGTGGAGCATTAGCGATTCTGGTTCTCTGCTTACTGAATAATCCTATCTGATACTGGCAGGACGGGACATGGATCTTGTTGAACTCTCTGCCTATGGAAATGTCCGGCGAGGGCCAGATTCAGGGGGCTGCAAAATCCAATGAAGTAGATATATCTGAGGAATCACGTCAATCAGTTCGAAGTAGTTGCCTGAACCTGAATGGAATGTTTGTACTATGTAGCTTAACACTTCAAGTGATTTACCCGAGAAAAGAAATTGTGATATATAATATATTTGAATCAATGATTGTCTGCATTCATACTCAGTAACCCCATCTCTCTCTCTTCCCCTCCCCCACCACTCCCACCCCCCCCCACCACCCCCCCCCA
>Ga0182004_10005730_pt1 | contig 10114 bp, 8 predicted proteins | sample Sormic07211540_1_FD_120479 | JGI IMG/M metagenome (GOLD analysis project Ga0182004, IMG submission 120479) | Endophyte microbial communities from Sorghum bicolor roots, Mead, Nebraska, USA - 072115-40_1 MetaG | ecosystem: Host-associated > Plants > Roots > Unclassified | place: USA: Nebraska...
GACACCTTGATATACACATGGTCACCGACTGCAAACTCAATCGGCTTCCTTCTCTTATCAGCATAACTTTTCTGACGAGCTTGAGCAGCTTCCAGATGTTGCTAGATGGTACGGACTTGTAAGGACTCATCCTTCTTCTTCACAAAGATAGTCGGACAACCCCAAGGAGAAGAACTAGGACGGATAAGACCCTTCTTTAACAACTCATTCAGCTGGGTCTTAAGTTCAGCTAGCTCATTTCGCGGCGCAAGGCGGAGGAGTGGCACAATAGAGAATGAATCTCTACAAAGCCATCAAGCAGCGAAGGAGGCACAATATGGCAGCAACAACGAAGCAGGGCGCAGCGGTGGCGCCGGATGCAAGGATGAGGAAGCGGCGCACAAGAGCAAAGGAAAAAACAAAGCAAGACAGATGGAAGGAGATCCACCAAGGGGAAAGATATTATACGGGTAAACATGTGGCCAGCATTTGTAGGATGTGGCCGGCCTGTTGACGTGGCTCGCTAAGTGATTTAGGATGATGTGGTCTAGCTCCCCTGCCGCGGCCAATCTTAGCTTTAATAGGGTCAATACCTAGCCACTCCTCTGCTAGCAAGGTGGCACAATTTTGATTCCTTGCGGAGTACACACAGCAGTAGGATGCAACAGGGCTAGCTTTGTTGCTAGCTTTTTTTATGTGGGCCAATTCATTGATTTGGCCCAAATTGGCCCAATAGCGCTGGTCTGTGAGGTTTCACCTTGAGTAACTTAGCTAGTTTGCATTTCTAGCGTGTTTCATGTTTTTAAAAATTTTGTTTTCAATGGCAAATAATGAAAATTAGTATTAATATTTCGTAGCAGTGGACAGTTCAATCTAATGGACAAAATAATGGGTGAGTTTCAACCCGGTACAATATAGCAAAAAAAAACTTTTAAATATCATGTCCTTTCTTGTGGCCAATTCGCCCACTAGGAAACAGAAGCTAAAACTCCAGAAAAGTGCACAGTACAAACTCATCTGATGTTAACACGAGGAAGGTAGAACCACAACACATTCTTTTTTGTCCATTCGAAGTTTCGAACCCTGTCATGCAGCTCAGTGCTCACAGAAGAAAGGACTCAAGAATGTTCAATCTTTGTAGAATCAAATCGACTCATAAACATCAATTTGGTAAGTGCAACAAAGCAAATAGCTAACAGCAATATTATATTGAACAGAGGATTGTGAAACAACTGATGCTGGCAGGTCCTCAGTGTCTTATTCAGAGCACCACCCTGAGTATTCCAGATGGTGGAAATCTGCAACTCAGATCAAAAGTAATTGCTTGTGTAGAATTTCTTCAGGAAGTCGGAGTTCCCTTGATCCTTTGACCCAAGGTCATGCACCAGGCCCTCTTGGCCGATCACATACTGCCCAATGACATGATGGCGCTGCTTTGCATGTTCAACTATGTTGTTCAGCTCCTCCATCCCGTTGAACAGAAGCATATCAATAACCTGCAAGCAAACAAAATTAGTTAAATAAGGAACCCTAGAGTGCCATCCTATGTAAAAATTGAAGACATTCAGATAATTATCTTTGAAAAAACACATTAAAAGCAGTGGACAATGACGTGTGACACATCCGCACCAAAGAGTGTTTACTTATGATAATGACAACATAATACAAGAATCATATGCTGTAACAAACTAGCACAAGCAAAACACACTGACAAAATATTTTAGGTAGCAGATTCTATTTGGCATTTGGTTAAAATAAGCAGCATGCACCCGAACATTAAGAAGTGATGGAAGGCTACCAAGGAAAAGGCATTGCACCACTCAACTACAGATAGGGGGCATTGATTGTGACTTGGTAAATAACAATTCAAAAGGTTGCTCAAATCCGTGTTAGATTTGAGATTGCAGACCACAAAGTAGATGCGTTGGGTAGCACTGTGACCATGTAAAACCCTCTCAATGACAAAACTAAACTGACCAGAGAATACTACGATCTTGCTTTCGGTAATCATGATTTAATACCACTAGTTACAGCTTTGCTGTCCTTCATGCTCACTCCCTTGAGATGATAATGACCTAAATCAAAATGGTTTTCAAGTTTTCATCAAGCTGAAGTCAGCATTTAAATTATATAAAAATGGTGCATATCTGGTGACAGGGGTTAGGCTGAGTTTTTGTATGGAAGTAATACTGACAAAAGCAGAGACAAAACATAGCATAACAAAATGTATATGGCAGTTGAAAGGATTGTATATGTAATTACTATAAATTCAAACAGGTGCAAATAATTATACTCATGAGTAGGGATGAAAACGGTACGGATATTTTCCGACCGTATTTGAGACCGAATTCATTTAGAGGGGTTCAGATCTGTCCGTATTCGAATTCGAGTTCGAATATTCAACATCCGATTCTATATCCGTATTCGAATACTTAAATCGTATATTTATGATGTCGACATCCAATCCTATCTTATCCGATATGGTTAACATTATCCGTATTCGAATCCGAATTCGACCAGAGATATGAAAACAAATATGATATCAGTGATATCCGTCCGTATCCGATCCGTTTTCATCCCTACTCATGAGTATGATTTACCCGATATGGTCAAGGTGAACAAAACCAAAGCACCCTTACATTTCAACTACATAACAGAAACTACTGGTGAAAACATATTACAAAAACCGAGGAACCCTCAAGCATTTACATTGCCCTGCACAAAGTTATAAAGCTTTTATCCTGAGCTAAAATCACTTGCGTAGTATATTTCCATTAATTATAAAACACAATTATCTGACTCAGAATCAGATATATGTAGATGTCATGTAAGTGTTTGATTTTTGAAAGTCTACCCTGGAGTAAATAAAGTATGCATGTTTCATGAGTAAAATGAACAGCCAGCCCAGCTGCCCTTCAACTTATGCGGGTGTGTCATTTAGGTCCATCAACTTCGAAAGTGCATTTCTAGGCTGATAAAATTTTTATGTTGTTCATCTTAGGTCCATACCATTTCATGTGTGCACTTACTGCTGACATGGCATGCTGACTATTGTTTTCCATCCCATCTCTCTTCCCTACAGTGTCAGACATGGCATTTCATCAAGTATGTAATGGGCAAGATCGAGAGCTCTCAGACACACCTCTTACCCAACTTGTCCCTGTGACGGCAGGTTCATGCCGTCATGCTGTGAGACTTAATACAACAGTCCACCACATTGGTGATGCCATCTATGGTCTTCATAGCAAGTGGGCTGCATGATATTGCCATCGCCACCATGGTCCACAGCTGCAGGCTCGGTTGGCCTCTGTCACAGCATTGCTTCACCTCCACCTCCTGCATCAATGTTTTAAGGACGTCCGATTAATCGCGATTAGTCGCGACTAATCGTCCTGGACGGTCTTAGCTACTCGACCAGGGCCTCCGACTCGGCCAGACTGTCCAGAAACCTGGTCGTCCGATTAATCATCGTCTAGTCACGATTAATCGTCCGTCCAGACTATGTGGTCTAGCCAGAGAGTGGACTGAGTTGGGCCTAGCTAGCTGTCTTATGTTTTGGCCCAAGCCCATTAGGGTTTCTCTTCTTTCCTACTCCTCACTCTCTCAGCCTCTTACACACAAGTCAACAGAACACACACACTCTTCTCACCTCTCATGTCCAGCTGCAGCAGCCACCTCATTGCTGCAGTTCTGCACCTCCCTCTCCTCTCCTCCTTTTCGGTTCCCAGCTGCTCCTCCCTCGCTTCCAGCTGCCCTCCCTCTCTTCCTTGCAGCTGCTGCTGCTGCTTCAGATGTTGCATCTCTTGTTGAGAAGGCCCTAGCAAAACTTTCTCCAAAAATGGTTGCTGAAGCCAAAGACCCCAAGAGGAAGGCTAAATCTTGAGACCATGGATGGAAGTATATTGTATATAACTATATAATATTATATATATGGTATATATCAGTCCCCATATGTAGAGGACGACCCGGATGAACAGGGGACTCGTCCAGGGTCAATTAATCATCCTGGATGTCCTGGACAGTCCCCAGGCTATCAGGCTCGACCAGCCGTCCTGAAAACATTGTCCTGCATGCAAGTTGACATGGTATCATCATCCCGCTACAGAGCCTGCCTTGGCCACCACAAGCACGAAGATGCACCAAGGCTGCCGTGCAGCCAAGCCGGGTTGGCAAACTCGTGGTTGCTCTGCACTCTCAAGCCACCACAAGCCACACACGTCGCTGCTCATTGGCAGGTGTGCCACCATGCATCCCCGCACTGGCACAGTTGCACCGATTGACAGGATGCACCAATGGCGGATTCCGGTTTGTGTCCCCTTCCTGTGACGGCGCCCACAAGGAGTTAGTTCTCTGCGAGCTTACTTTACGTCTGTACTGCAGGCCATGTCCCACTTCCTCCGAGGTGAAGAGAGCATCGTGTCTGCAGCCTGGAAAGGGGCGACCTCATCCTTGATGGGATCTTTTCTTCTACTTAGCTGTTCTCTTCCTCCCTCATGCTACAAACGTGCTTGCTGCCTTCCTGATTTCTAGAGCCACCAAGCATGGTAGCCGATTCGTGCCAGTGAGCGAATCAATGGTTACAAGCCGAAAGCAGCACCAGCGTGGCACCTGCGATGAGCCCGTTGCAGCGGCATGCAGGCCATGCATGCTGCCTTCCTGATTTCTAGAGCCACCAAGCATCGTCGCCGATGCATGCCGGCTAGTGACTCAACAGTTACAAGCATGTAATAGGGCAATGGCATGGCAGCTGCAATGAGCCCCTTGCAGGCCTTGGGGCCATGACCTTGCATCCTTGCTGGAGAGCGCGTCTAGCACGCAGCTGCAAGCATGATGCTATGTAGTCAGTGTTCGTGGACGTTAATTGCCTCCTCAGCTTTAGACCACTGGCTAGTCAGCCATTTCATAATTCTTGACCACTGCCATGAGCTCTGCTAGCAGGTCATAGCTGTTGCTAATACTACAGAGCCACAGCCACAACGCTGCTCAGTGGAGCTGAGACAGACAGGTGAGATCCAGAAGCAGCAGGTGCAATCTGCCATGCTGGGTGGTTGAATCGAGAGAGATATGACGATGGAGAGGTATGGGAATGCCTCAACAACTTAAAAAGTTTAATGCACTTTTGGAGTTGAGGGACCAGGTGACACAGTCTTACAAGTTAAAGGGCTGCCAATGCATTTTACCCATGTTTCATGTCCTGCATAAACATAGCATCAGCCACATATATCGCATTTACAATATACTACCCCCATCCCAGAAATGATACGACTCTAGCATAGTGTTAAGTCAAACACTTTAAAATTGACCAAATTTGTATAAAAAAATGTTTATATCATTACTAAATATGTATCAATAGATTTGTCATGTAAAATATTTCATAGTATACCTATTTGGAATCGTGAATGTTGATAATATTTTCTATAAGCTTAGTCAAAGCTAAGATAGTTTGACTCGAACTAAATATAGAATTGCATCCTTTCTGGGATAGAGGTAGTACTCCCTTCGTCCATAAAAGAATGCAATTATGGTATCTGTGCCAGTCAATTAATCGAGTCAAGTTTGACCAAGTTTATAATAAATAATATTAGCATTTATGTCTCCAAATAAATTTACCTCTCTATCCAAAAGCTAACTCAAGCGCAACTTCAACAACTCATTGATAAAATTGCAGATCAACTTCCAGGATGGAAAGCAGAATTGATGAATCGGGCATACAAGTTCAACACGTACTTACTGCTATGATGATCTATATGGCTACTGCCTTAGACCTTCCCCAGTGGTTCTTAAAGGCAGTGGACAAGATACGTAGGAGTTTCTTATGGCGAGGTAGGAAAGAAGCCAATGGAGGGCATTGTCTGATAGCATGGGCAAAGGTTAGTAGACCCAAGGAACTTGGAGGCCTTGGAATATTGGACCTGCAGCGATTTAGCTGGGCTCTCAGGGTTAGATGGCTATGGCTGGGAAAAACAGGACCTGGGAGGCCGTGGACGACTTTCCTGGTCCCTGTTCATACATGTGCCCAGTCTCTGTTTGCTACTGCTATAATTACTGTTGTTGGAAATGGAGAAAACACAAAATTCTGGACAGACAGATGGTTAAATGGATGTTCCATTGAGGTGATGGCACCTCACCTATTTGCTTGTGTCCCCAAGAGGAGAGCGAACAAGAGAACTGTTCAGGAAGCCTCGACAAATAACAGTTGGCTTGAAGACATCCAAAGCCACTATCCAGTGGTAGTTCTATCTGAGTTCCTTGACATTTGGGACCTGGTACAGGAAGTAGTGTTGCAGCCAGATATTGAGGATGTTCATAAATGGCGCTTTGAGGCCTCAGGTAAGTTCACCAAATAAGCTTACGAGGCCTTCTTCGTGGGGTCCATTTTTTTGCACCAAGTAATCTGATTTGAGAAACCTGGGCTCCAAGGAAATGCAAGTTTTTCCTATGGCTAGTGGCCCACAACCGTTGCTGGACAGCAGACAGGCTGGCATGCCATGGCCTTCCCCATCCAGATCACTGCCCACTTTGTGACCAAGAAGATGAGATGATTAACCATCTACTGCCGGCGTGTCTTCGCTCAGCAGTTTTGGCATCAGCTATGGAGTTTTTTTGGGATTCCAGATGTCACATCCCAAGTAGACAATACCAATTTCTTCTTATGCTGGCAACAAGCAAATGATCGAATGAGCAATGGTGTGCGAGATGGTTTCAACACTTGGTCGTTTTAGGGGCATGGACCCTTTGGAAAGCGAGGAATGATGTGGTGTTCAATGGGATCACCCCTACAGTGGACAGAACCTTCCTATTGGCACAGGAGGAATCTGAACTCTGGATGCTTGCAGGTGCGAAAGGTCTTGGTGCCGTGGTCGCCACTAGGCCCCCGGTTCAGTAGATTGGAGTTGGTCTAGCTGGTCGTAACATATATGTCTTTGGTGCAAATTTAAAATTATAGCCCAGTGATCATGGGCAAGTGGTGTAGCTGTGTGTGTGCGCGTGCATGTAAACTGTGTTTGGCTATTTTGGCCTAACTCTTCTTCTCTTAATGCAATGATATGCAGTCCTCCTGCATATTCGAGAAAAAAAAATATATTCTATACTAATTTAGTGGTACTTATTTTGTATAAAAAATGTTTATACTTTTTTATATAAATTTAGTCAAAGTTCAAACTGTTTGACTCCTCGAAATCCAATAATTTCATTCTTTTGTGGATGGAGGGGGTACACATTATAACCTGCAAAGTCAATCTTGACTCTTGATCCCAGAAACACAAATTGATAAGATAATGGAAAATTTCATATTTTGTAAAAATATCAAATTGGGTTGGGAGTGAAACACTTGAATTTGGCCAAGGTGGAACGTAATTGCATCTCTAATGGTCTAAATTATGAAAGAGTTCAATCGTAGTACCATTCCAAAAGGCCAAAAAAACAGCAGACTCCAACTCTTAGCACCTCTAGATGGACAACATGGCCCATGGTGGGACACTATAAACTAGGAAAACCTAAGATAAACAGATCAAATGATACAATACTAAACAAAACTTCATTAGAAGATGCAAATAATGTCTTACCATCATTTTTAGGAATAACTACTTCATAAAATATCTCCAATGTTTCAATAATCAGCAAGCTGCCTAGAACTATAACCACATTAACCTGCCTAACAGAACAATAAAAAAGTAAATTTTGGGTTTATGCAAAATTTAGAGGTATAGCAAGCACACAATTGCAGTAAGGCAGTAATGACTACCCAAAGTATCAAATTCATGCTTCCTTTATCAGGATTCATGTTGATAGATGTCTTCACAGTTTACTATGGTGGACAGTGACAGTGTCCACAACGCAATGCTAAGAAAATACCCACCAAACATTTCTGTCCATTAGACAGCATTATAACATTGTGTAGCAACCTAGCAGGTTACAATACTGTAACTGTCTTCAGATTAAACACCACAAGTCCACACGGCAATCAAGAACGACTCCAATCACCCATTAACCGAACATATGTCGGATTCCACTGCCCCTCATATCGGGCTGAGACCAGATCGGAGAAGCAATCAATGTAAAAGTTTCGCCTCGGACCTAGGGATCGAATCGAGAGGGGGAACGAGAAAGAGAGAGTGGTGGAAGGGGAACCTTGGGGTTGGTGACGTTCTGGTTCTTGCGGATCTCCTTAGCGATGGTGGAGCGGAGCTGCGAGGGCGTGACGACGTCGTCGAGGTTGTAGATCTCCATGACGGTGGGGATGGAGCGGCATGCCTGCTTGAAGAAATCGAAGACGCGGTGCCGCGCCTCCTCCAGCGAGGCCGAGTTCGGAGGCACTTTCACCGCTCGCATCGTGAACGCCATCGCTTCTAATCGCCGGCCGCCGCCTCCCGTCGCCGGTGGGTATTCCTGGGGGTGGCTTCCGTCGGAGCTCCGGGAAGAGCAGGCCGTCGGATAATTTCTCTGTGGGAGGAGTGGTTCGTGGTTGGGCCGGTAAGAACGGGGAAGCAGTTTAGGCAGGCCTGGGCCCAATTATACAATTAACTAAAACACAAAATGAATACTCCCTCAGTTCTACAATAGATGTCATTCTCGTATATCGTTTTTCGAGAAATTAAACACTTTTAACTTTAACTAAATATAACTGAAAATTATTAATATCTATAATACATAATTAATATCATTAGATAGATCATTGAATATATTTTTATAATAAATTTATTTAGAGATATGAATATTACACTTATTTTCTTTAAACTTAGTCAAAGTTGCGAAAAATTGATCCGCATGTATCCTATAGGGACATCTATTTCGGAACGAAGAGAGTAGGAATATGAAGTTTTATTCTTCTTTTGAGATCGTGGTGAGTATAAATTTGAACTAGAAAATTTAGCACGCTTTGTGCGCCTTCCTGCGCAATAAAGTTGTATTTTATTCACAATAATTAATTGATGAGAAGAATTTTTTTGGTACAATGGGATGAGAAGATAAACGGTCGTTCGCATTATCTTGGTGTAATGGTAACACAAATATTGATACTGACATTTGAAAATAAACACTAACCAATGTACAAAAAATCATATACTCCCTCCATCCCAAATTATAAGTTATTCTAAGAATTTTGGAGAGTAAAATCACCTTAAGTTTAACCAAATTATAGAAAACAATTATAAAAATTTATGACATCAAATAGATATACAATGAAAATATAATTAATGAAGAACCTAATGATACTTAGTTAGTATCATAAATTATTAGGAATTAAACTTAGTCATGAAAAGTAGTCCCAAACTTTGGAGCTAAGATTCTCATGGACTAACTCTCTAATTTCTGTTCCAGAGTTTTCTTACAGGAATATGATTGTAGCGAAGATGAAAAGTTGACTTCGCCAAAGTACCTACTCAACTTCGCTTAGATGACTTCGTCTTTGCTTCCGGATAGCAAACATAACGAAAGTGAAGCGAAGACAAATGTTCGACTTTGCTCGTCGATTGTTTGCGAAAGTCGACTAAGTCAAGATTGCAAGATCGCCTGAAGACTTGAAGATCGAAGTTGATGAAATAAAGACTAGATGTGAAAAAAGATGACTTCACCCCTGCTTGAATAAAGTGTTGTAATCATTTGTATGAAGGGCAAAATAGTCATTTAGTACATTGGCGAAGTCCGGGGGCCTAGTACAGATCAAGTAATGAGAACGCGACTTATGTTCTGAGTTCAATTCTTAATGTTTGCATGACTGTCTTCGGAGTTTGGAAACTTTCACCCAATATTTTAGCGCCCACCATTTGTGTGTGCTCGAAAACTCGCACGACCACAAGGTTAAGATGGGAAGACCGGGAAAGAAAGCTAGCTATCAATAGAGCAATAGAGGATGAACCACCAAGAGGAGAAGATCAAAGCCTCAATAACATCTTATCTCAAGAACAAAATCCTTTGAAAACAAGTAAAGCCGAAGAATCTCTGGATGACCTGTTTGTTATCCCAATCTCCCAAGTAGCTGCTGCTGAATTAGAGGAGCTACAGGTTTTGTTGTTGCAGTTTGATTTGTCTGATGCCCATGACCAGAGGTCATTCTGCTGGGGAAACAGTAAATATGCTGCTGCTAAGGTTTACAAGCTAGCCTTCATCTCTAACCCAACACACAATGTGCTCAAGC
>Ga0182004_10005731_pt1 | contig 10112 bp, 8 predicted proteins | sample Sormic07211540_1_FD_120479 | JGI IMG/M metagenome (GOLD analysis project Ga0182004, IMG submission 120479) | Endophyte microbial communities from Sorghum bicolor roots, Mead, Nebraska, USA - 072115-40_1 MetaG | ecosystem: Host-associated > Plants > Roots > Unclassified | place: USA: Nebraska...
CCAACATCTCGTCCTGTTTCGCGTCTGTATCGAGGACGATACATTTGATTTGCGGCAGGAGCTCTTCATCTACAGCGCCTCAGATGCCGACGACCCTTCCAAACTCAAAGCACTGCCCGCTTGTAACTTGCCGGACAAGCCGTTAGTGGATTATTCCATCGCGCCCATCCGCGATGGTCGCCGTGGCCGTCGCCGGCGCCGGCGCGCTGCTGCTGCTGCTGCTGCTCCTCCTCCTCCTCCTCCTCCTCCTAAGGAGCAGCGGCGGCGGCGTCTGATGGCGGTCCGATCCATGGGCATCTTGTGCCGAGACCAAGAGGAGTTCGTGGTAGCAGAACTACGACTTTTCAGGCCTGGCGGCACCAACTATCTGCGCCGTGATGTCTGTGCCGACATCTTCTGGCTGCACCAACAATCTATACCCAGATCTGGTGGCATTTGCGGCGAATGGAACTCCTGCCGCGTACCAATCCGCAGCTTCTGCAAGAACCCTGACCCTGATGATAACTGGCAACTCTGCATCTGGCAGACCGACACTGTCATCCCTGTTGACCGCTGGCTGTGCTGGATCGACTACTACCGTGGCATCATCTTCTGCGACGTGTTTGGAAATCCCACCCCTACCGTCTCCTTCCTCCGCTTCCCTCTGGATGAGTTTCCTATCCGGGGCAAACCATCCAGTTGGCTGTATCGTGGCGCGTCTGACATCGGTGGTGGAGAGCTCAAGTTCGTCGACGTTGCCCGCCATGACGGCGTTGGCTATGGGGCACTCAAAACCAGTGTTGGTGGCTTCACCATCACCTGCCACACCCTCTCCTTAGAATCCATGGAGTGGGAGAAGGACTACACGATCACCTCAAGGAGCTCTGGTCTGCAAACACCCCAAAGGACCTCCCACGCCACATTCTCATGTTCCCTCAGGTGGACATCTACAGGCCACATGTGGTGCACTTCCTTTGCTGTGACTATGAGTACGTGATGATGAAGATGTGGGTGGTCACCATCAACATGAGCACCAAGATCGTGGAGTCATGTTCTCAGTATCTCAATGGGTTTGCGGACCTTGACACTGATAAGATTGAGTTGACCCAAGTAAAGTCCGCATGTCCCTTGCCCTTCCTCCCCTCCGAGTTCTCCAAGTTCCTCTCAAGGTAATAATAATATGTATTGCTTTGCTGCTGTGCTGGCTTTTATGTATCATATTATACTTAATTGATTTGTGCTGGTTGGTTGTATGTTTATTTATTGACGCATATATGCACCTGTTCTTCACTGTTGTCCTCGTTTTTTTTTGGAGCATCCCCCCCCCCCCAAAAAAAAAAAAAACTGCATCTTCCTAGTGAAATTAAACCTATATCGGGAATTCCCGCATTCCAAGCAGACCCTGTCTTGGCATTTCACTTACTGGGAGACCACCATCTTTCTCCAACTAGAAAAGTACTGCAAAGGCCCCCTTTGGCACACAGAAATTTCGCATGCAATTTCACGTGAATCAAGTCAATTTAATATGACAAAGCACTGGGTTCATGAAACTAAATAATGTTTTCCAAAGGTGTCTAAACATTGTAGCTTTCAAGTTCAAGTGAAATATATTTATCAGGCTTATGAATAATAAGAGTTGTCAATTTTTAAATCTTGGAAATTATTAGTATGGAAGCTAAGTATACCACTCATTATCTTTAGTGTCTGTTTCTGTCAATTGTATCCTGTAAATATAGCACTTGGCAGAGGCACAGTACAACTAGAAGCCTTTACAAAAAGTAAGTATTCCTAGAACATATGGCAGGAAACGGCTTCAAGACTCTCAAAATTCACCGCTCACTAAATGCTACTCCGCAGTCTTTAGTCCATCACATGCCTTTACCCAATTCTTGTGTACATGTTCTGCTCATAGCAGCTATCTTTCTTGCCTTGTCTAGAGGCATTGCAGTCTGTAACCTGGGAGCATTTTAGGCTCCTCTCTGTATGTTGCTGTTAAAGTTAATGAAGTTTGTTATAAAAAAACTACTTTACAAATTAATCCTTGTATGCACTGGCAGACCCTGGGCGCCTGCCCCACGGATGATTACTAGACGTTTCGTTGCACCACCCTCTGCAGCAAGCTTCATGACACGCGGTCTGGTAGAGGTCCTGTGATTTGCCCAGGCACGATTCAAGAGCTTGGTATGCCACAGATTTCATGGTACCCTTCTCTTGCTAAGTGAAGCAAGTATAATATGAACATCATCCATCTAGACCATTTTTCTCACAGTATTTATGTATTACAGGGAGAAGATTCAAGAGCTTGGTATGCCACATATTGCATGGTACCCTTCTCTTGCTAAGTGAAGCAAGTATAATATGAACATCATCCATCTAGACCATTTTTCTCACAGTATTTATGTATTACAGGGAGAAGGATATGGATCGAGTCATGTCTGCCTGCATCACTTTCCTGCTAGCCTTGCCAACTCATTTGGACATGCCTTCCTGCCAACCATTTTGCTTTCTTCTTCTGTATATCCGATGGTTCCACAGGAAAGGCTTCTCGTGTTTCTCAATAAAATTTAAGGACCTATTTCGTGTTGTGGACTAGGAAGGGATCGTATTTACTATTTTTACGCTGTATATATAAATCGATAAGACATCAAGTTTGCGGCATGTTCCGTGGGTTTTGTTAAAAAATAGTTTGTGGCGTCTTCTTTTAAGGGCTTGTTTGGCACAGCTCAACTTCACTAGTGAAGCTGTTTTTTTAGAAAATAGCTTCATGAGTGACTTTCTAGATGAAGCTGAGCTGTTTCGGAAAAAGTGTTTGGCAAAATAGCTTCACCAACTACTTCATGCATAGTTGAGAGAGAGAAATGAGGGAGAAGCTGCAATAAGCTACTTTTTTCCAGCTTCATCCAACTATGTCTTTGTGAGAGGAGGAGAAAAACAGCTTCAATGAAGTTGTTTTGGAAATAAGTGTTTGGCAAAAAAAAACAGCTCATGAAGCTGTTGTGAGCTGTACCAAACAGGCCTTAAGTATTATATTTATGTATAGTGTCATTGTGTGGATGTGTCACTTGGTCCTTGAACTTGCCTGTGTCATACCAGGTTTGCATGCAAATTTTGATATCTAAGTAATAGATGACAATCTAAAATACCTTGGAATACATTACAGAACTTTTGTTTAGCTGCAATCCAATCTCATGTATTGTGAGGGACTGAGGCGGAAGTCAACGTCACATTATTTTTTGTGGCACGTTACATTATTTTTTGTTCGTTTAGCTGATAAGCTATGATAGAAATTACTTTTTGTTGATTTGTTATAAAAAAATATTACTGATTTAGTTAGTAAGTTCAAGCGAACAGTCTGTTCGCAATTCTCTGCTGGTGGCGACAGACCCACATAAATGTGTTGTATCAACTCATCCTCGTGTAAGGCCTTGTTTAGTTCTCATGATTCCTCATTACATTAAATAAATCTTTCAACACATGTATGGAGTATTAAATATAGATAAAAATAATAACTAATTGCACAATTTCTCTGTAATTTATAAGACACGATCTTTTGAGTCTAGTTAGTTTATGGTTAAACAATAATTGTTGTATTGACTCATCCTCGTGTAAGGCCTTGTTTAGTTCCAAAGATGTCCTTTTTCTTTTAAAAAAAGGAGGCAAAGGAGGCAAAGCCTCTGCTTTTAAGAAAGCGAGGTAGCAGATCCTTTTATATTAATGAGCATGAAAATAAGGAGCATGAAAATAACCCGGTTAAAGACATGCACATTAAAATTTTAAATCTTTCTTTTTATATTCTAAATCACCTTTGGATAGAAATAGAATAAATCATCATTCTACATCAATTCTAAATCACCTTTGGGCAGAAATAGAATTAATGCATATAACTGATAAACAATGTCATGATTCTTCTACATCAGTTCTAAATCACCCTTGGGTACAAATAGAATTAATGCATATAATTGATAAACAATATCATGACATTACTATATATAATTGATAAACAATATCATGACATTACTATTGAAAACTTTGCTCAGAAAAGGACAGTATCATAATAATCTCTACAACGAAAATGTGAAAAATACTACTATTTTCTATTTTCAGGAACATTTCTAAATCTTTATCCATTTTCTAACAAATTGGTCACTTTCATGCAAAATTCATCAGAGATTTAAACTTTAAACATAACTTATAATATTTTTATCATCAACTTTGCTCAGAAAATAAAAATATTATAATTTATTGAATATTTGTAACTGCTCTCCACATTAGATTATAACATACAATTAATTCTTTTACACTAATTCTACATTACCTTTGGCCAAAAATAGAATTAATGCATGACAAAAAACCATAATAACATCATAATATTGCTATTAATAAACTTTGGTTAGAACAATTACAATATTATAATAATCTGTATTTGTTTTATTTTTCAAAATTAAACTCTCCCTTTACTTCGACTTTAACAATGAAAAAATAAATAAATAATTATAAGTACGCAGCGAAAACTTTAGTATACTCTTAATTTTATTTTCTAGAAACTCTTTAAGATACTTTACTATTTTCTGTGAAAAATTATCTTTGGACAATATTTGTACAGAAAATAGCATCAAAACTATACAATTTTATTCAAAACTGCATTCAAAATTTGCTTCTGGAAAATAGAAAAACGAAAATCTCTAGCAGCTCGCGCTCCCCTTTCCTCTCCCCATGGCCTAGTTAGAGCTCGTGGCCCAGGCTGGCCGGTCCATGGTCTTCTCTCTTTTTTTTTTGAGAAAAGTCCATGGTCTTCTCTCTTTCCCCCTGCGCACGATTGTTGCTGCGGCACAGCAGTGGCCCGCGGCCACCTTCCACCCCAGCCCGGGACCCGTGCGTCGGCGAAGCAGGCCGACCCATCGGCGGAGATGGCGAGCGGCTCTCCCCGTGCCGAGGCCGCAACCTGGGCCTGGGCCGGGAATTCGGTTACCCTCTTGGGCCCCAGTCCAGCTGTTATGCACCGTCCGATCGAGATCGACGGTCGTTCTTCAATCTCGGCAAACAAAAACCCTGAGCCGGTGACTTCCCTAAACCCTAGTCCATTCTTTTTCCCTCTGTTTCTTTCGCGGCGGCAGACATGGATCCCGGCCGCGATCAGCGCCGGTGGGGAGAGAGCGCCGAGGGAGAGCGCCCCTGGCCCTCCCCTTCTTTCCTTCCTTTCTTTTCTTTTCTGGTTCCTCTCCTCTCTCCCACGCCGCAAAAAACAGCAGCAGGAGCCGGCCGCCGGTGATGACCGGAGAGGAGAAACGGCGGCGCCGCCATGGAGTCATTCGTCGGCGAGCGCGTTCCCCACGAGGACGAGCACGCGTCCGTCGAATAATTCCACGACGGTGCAGCTTAGCTACGCGCACGCCGATGAAGAGGCGGCGCGGTTCTTCTACGCGGCGTCGATTGACGGCCGGCAGCAAGGTGGGCCCTAGGTAGGATCCATCCTCTCCGTCGTCTTCTTTCCCTTCTAAGGTTAGGGGTAGGATCCGACCGTATCGGATCCCTCCCTACTCTGTTAGTTCTTACCGAAACCCTAATCGAGCGTTAGGATTTAGGTTAAGATTCTTTCATTATGTTTGGGATTCATCCGATTTCTTTCTCTTCTCACATTGCCCGCGCGAGGGCGGTGCCTCGCGCGACGGTAACCTTGGCTCCGATACCATTTGTTATATTCTTAGATCGTCTAGAGTGTAGATCAGTGGGGAATCCGCTTTTCCATTTGGGATAAATAACATAGAACATCTTGGATCCAGAGAGGAAGTGAGGACGAGAGGATGAGAGAGATACCTAACCTTACCTTCGCAGAGAAGCACGTTGTCCAAGGCAGTCGCGGCAGCGGACTTCCCGTCGCTGGCAGTGCTTCCCTTTGGATCGGTATAGGGTTAGGGTGGGGACTCACGGCACTGTAGCGATGAACGTCGTACCTTGTGCCCTAGCCCCCACCCTCTCTTTATACACTGCAACGGGTGCCCACCAGCCAAGTCATTGGGCTGGACGCCCCCGATCAGGACGAGGTCAAGGGTCCGGGGCATTCTTTGGACTTGGGTTGGCAGAGATCAACCTAACACCGTCCAGATGCAACCATGCAGGGCTAACCAGCAGAAGAGTTTCACCTTTGGCGGCGCGGAAGCTTCCCAAAGTTCCTTGGCTCCCAACAGGGAGGACATGCCCAGAATGAGCGTTATGCTGAGGACGCTGAGTACGTGCTATGTGGCGTCCATCGCCAATTAAAGCGGTCACTCACAAGCGGTTGCAACTGGACGTCCTCCAGCTTTTGCCAGAGATCAACAAACTCATACAACACTGGCGTGGTGTGTGCCCCGGAGATGTGACGCAGTAATGGTGACCGGAGAGCACCTCCTTGATGGATACCAATAGAAAGCAACGACCAATGGTGCGAAACAAGTGCGGGGCAAAGGTCGCAATTGACCTGACTGGCAGCCAAGAATCAGTCCAGATGCGAGCCGAAGCACCATGGCCAAGCTCGACCACGACGGAGCAGCTGAACATGCTCAGAAGCTTCTCTAGTTTGGACGGCAGCTTGGTCCATGGTGGCGCATCTGCAACCCTCTTCTGCCAGTCCGAATGGAGGCGAAGGGTGAACCCGAGGACTCATGTTTGGCAGACCCAAGCCGCCGTAGTATTTTGAAGCGCAAACCATAGGCCACACGATCTTGCATTTTCCTCCAAGGTTCCAACCACCGTGTCTGTCTCGTTCATTTACTTAAATAGGTTAGACTAGAGAAGAACTGTGGATACCCATTTATAGCTCATCCTTAATTTACCAGATAGCGCATGCCGACAACGAGAATGTGATGGAGACGTGCACGGGTATGTTTGATCAACGAGCTGAACCTAAACAGGTATTTTTTTCGCTAATATTGTTTTAGTTTTTATGATTTCTTAATAACTGCTCCCATAATCATCATTTGTACAGTTACCATTCATACCATGTTGACATAACAGGTCATACCTTGTTTTTCCTGGCAATTTTCACAAAAAACAATGAATCCGGTGATCATGGTGTGCTACGATACTTCTTACAAATTGTCATTCTTCGGTTTCCAGTTAACCTAAATGTTGATTCTGTTTATGCAATTCTTGCTGACTTACAGATTAGTGTAGAGCCTCCGCTTCATGCATGTTCTGCCATATCGCAATACAAATGTTGTCCAAGTCTACAACCCATTCTTTGCTAGCAGTCATGAAAAATGGAAAGAATACGAAGCCACTTATACATGGCATTTACACACTACTTTTTCCGCTGTGCTCTGTCATGAATGTTACTTTGTTGGCAAGTCTTTTTTTAACCTCTGCTATGAGGCTCACCGTATGCTTTTGTTACATGGTACAGGCTGACAAGATCATAGATTTGTTGGCCACGTACCACCAGTTGTACCTTACGACGGCTTGGTTCTGCATATACATCATCCCCCGTTGATGATATATATTCAGTTCATAAGTTTGGAACCGACTTAAATATTTTTGAAGGTTTTTCAACTGCAACAAAGAATCTTATCGATCCATCGATGTTTCTGCTTCTCAGCTTCTGTGCTCAAACACATGATCAGTGTACATCCAACCAAATATCAGTCGGTTTACTGTGTAACTAATCTTATCGACATGAGGATGACGCACTACAGATTATTAATTCTTCAAATAGATAATGTTCAGAAACGCAGTATTTTATCGGGTGCATGGTCAGAGCATGCTTGCTGAAAAAACAGATCAACCCTGTTCAGTTTCAAGGTCGGCTGCAACAAGGTACTAATAATCTCAGCATGTTAATTTGATGGTTGGATGGTTTGCTAATCAGGATTTCTTTTTTATGGTATAGAAAACTAGAACTTTCTGTTGCCTTAACAAACTACAATGACCTCTTTGATTTCTGTACGGTTCTGTAGGCTGTTTCTATTGGAACATTGTACCTCTTGCAGTGGCATACTCAACTCCCTAATTACCTGCATATGTATTCATTTTTTATAATTTCCTAATGCAACCGTTCTAACTGATGAGATTGTGGCATCCAAAGTACCTAATTATTTATGCATCATGCCATCATGGTGAGTTGAGTTATTTTGGTTTTTTTGCATGCAATTTCTCTTGACACTGAACATGTGAACCTGCTAGCAATTCTCTAGATGGCTATTGCCACTGGAGTAGTTGAGTACTCAAGTATGACAACCATTGCCATCTCGATTGAAAGGATCTATATCATCATCCAGGTTCATTATGCTTCAGCACAGAAAAAGCTCTTGATCTCGTAGCCTCGGTACAAACTGTATAATTTTTTTCCCTAATACAACCATTCTAGCTGATGAGATGGTGGCGTCCAAATTAGCTAATTATTATTTATGCATCATGATTACTTGGTTATATTTATTCTTCAAGCTATGAATACTTTGCATCTGCAATGCTGCCTTCAGTGTTATGCGGAGTGCGTGAAGTTTCGATAATGCTTTGTACTAAACCACCTGACAATGAACACTGATATGCACCACCTGCTGTCTACATATCGTACTTAAATGGTTCTGCTAATTGAAGCAAAGAAACACAAGTTACCTTTGTCTACCAGAGTAGTGTCACAACAAGCTTTTACAATTGCTGGCATTTAAGAGTAACTCCAACAGCTTGGTTATTCTTGTTGTGGAGGTTGTTTTAGAATTTGCATAGCAAAAAGTAGCGGTGGCAGAGCCCGGTTTTACTCAAGACTAGGCCTCTAGGATGGTAAGAATGTTGCAGACACATATGTTGAGATGAAAATAAATACCTAGTGTCTAGGGGCTGGCGACCATCAGCAAGACGGAAGCGGAAGCCGTGGACGCGGAATGGCGAAAGAAGTTGGGGATGCCGGCGGGATGGGCGGCTCTGGGATCCAGCTGCGTGCGACGTAGCGGTCAGTGGCGGCCAATTCCTCACCTTCTGCCCTCCCCTCGTGCGTGACTATGGCGGGTCGTGGGGCATACGCTGGTGTGGCGTAGTAGGGACTGGGAGACAGACAGACAGGTGAGAGTTTTAGGCCGTCTTTAGTTCATGATTTTGCGTTTGTTTGTGATAATTATTGTCTAATTATGGACTAACTATGCATAAAAGATTTGTCTTATAAATTTTGACCAAACTGTGTAATTAGTTTTTATTTTTGTCTATATTTAATACTCCATGCGTTGGGCCTTGGTTGTTGAAGAATTTGTCTAAAAATTCAATTTGATGAAGAATTTTGAATTTTTTTTTAGATTTTGGGCTGGAAGTAAACAAGGCCTTGGAGCTAAGGCCAGTTATGTGTTGGGCCTTGGTTGTTGCCTTGTTGGGCTAAAAGTTTACATAGGATATATGATGTTATTGGGCCAACGACTAGGCCTGGGCTGCAGATCCGCTCCTAAAATGTAGGTGGTTCGAACAGATGTGCTATCTGGTTTTGTAAAATACAAACTTGGCTATCTCTTGATTTTCGGTGGCTATATATAGCCAACCAGTGACATTAGCTATCTAATTTTGTAAAATAGCAAAGCTGTTATAGACCTCTTCTTTTTCAAAAGTTTTCTATTTGACAAAGTTGCTAAACAAATAGAATCTGACTACTAAATTTTGCCAAGCCGTTGGAGTTGCTCTAAGTCTATAAAACTTGTGTTCTCATTGAAAGGGGCCATCTAATAAGGTATATAAATGCTACATTGTTGATTTATAGTTCACAGAACCTTTTGTCTGTAACAGAGAAATTTTGCAAGCCTTGTTTGTTTGGCTAATAAGATATGACAAAAAGTATTGTTGGCTTATTATGAGAGAAAAACATTGTTGAATGACTGACAGATTCGGCTGATAAGCTCAAACGAACAAGACGGTACAAGCAAAGAGTGGTGATGCCCATGTAGCATAGGCCTTGTTTAGTTGGCAAAATGAAAAGTTTTCGGATACTGTAGCACTTTCGTTTTTTTGGCAAATATTGTTCAATTATGGACTAACTAGGCTTAAAAGATTTATCTCGCGATGTCACACCCGGATGTAAAAGAGCATTCGGGTGCCAAATCACATGTGCGCCAGGATCTCAAATTCACACACATGGACCGACATCATCAATGGTACAAAACACAGTGTTCAAACGAATTACA
>Ga0182004_10005732_pt1 | contig 10112 bp, 12 predicted proteins | sample Sormic07211540_1_FD_120479 | JGI IMG/M metagenome (GOLD analysis project Ga0182004, IMG submission 120479) | Endophyte microbial communities from Sorghum bicolor roots, Mead, Nebraska, USA - 072115-40_1 MetaG | ecosystem: Host-associated > Plants > Roots > Unclassified | place: USA: Nebraska...
CAGAAACACGCAAGTCCATCACAGGCCGTAACTTCTCACTCAGTGCATAAATACCTTCAATGATAACAATTCGGGAGCTAGGGACATCAACTGTTCTGTTTGCACATAAGAAATTATGATATTAAAATGAAAGATGAAAATACAGACCTTAGCTTCTATAATATTGAAAGATGGCAGTGATTATTTACCTATAACCAATCCGGCAGCTCGACTTGAAATCATATATTGGAACTTGAACTGATCGTCCTTCCTTCAGACCATGAATATTTTCCAGCAGTGTGTCATAGTCTGTTAGACGTGGATCTGAGCAGGTTTTAAGAGGTTAAAATATCAATTTCTCTGGTTGGAAACATTATCACCTTAGAGAATGTAGCTTGTAATAAACGAGCACTCTGATACTAACATTACTTCATAAATCTTATAGTATAAGATAATAACCATGCCATTGTCAATGCCTCAATGCAGTGGTATGCAGTTTCCAAATGAGCAAATGTGCAAGAGACACAGCTCAACATATATGTAACATACTATCCCTTATTGTTTTTTTCAGAAATTTTGTTGATGCAAAGGAAGTGGCACATACATATTAAATAAACTATAAGACAATATGCAAAATGTTTGATGATTAGAACTACCATCAAAATTGCCATCAACTATGCGAGTTGCGTCATTATAGTTGTCCATTGATATAACAGCAACATCGGGCATGAAATTGACCACCTTCTCAGTAAACACCGTCTTCCCAGCACCAGAGGGGCCAGCAACACCAACAAATATTATCCCGCCATTGTGCTGCGCCAAAAGCTGGCAGGCACGGATCACAACAAAGAAGCCTTTCTCAAAAGACAATGGATCACGGAAGCGGACAATCTCATAGCGATTTGAGTCCTTCCTTTTCACCAACTGGACCTTGTCTCGCAGAAGATTATGAAGCCTCCTTGGTGAGTCAGCCATGGAATCATGTTGATCCATTGTAGTCTGCACAACAGATGGAAAGAGAAAATTAAAGATATGAAAGAGCCACGGAAATTTAGGGATTCCCTAAGACGCTCAAAACATAGATTGATTGGCTTTTAAGGTCGGTGTCACCTAGCTGCGGAATCCAATGATATTATACTTCCTACTTCTGAGTCCCTTGTCACTATTTCTTTCACTGTTTTCCTTTCCCCAACTTCTGTACCATATTTTCATGTAACTCTGTACCTTCTTTACTTTTAGCGTAAACTCTATAATACAGGGAGAAAGGTCAGCTATTCGCTCCAATGAAGAACAGGGGCAGACCCAGTAAAGGACATGGGTGTGCACTTGTACATACTCCTACTGTCCTACAGCCAGCAACAGTTGCCATGACATAATCAATAACTGGCCACATATGAAAGCACTGTCACACAAATACAGACTAGTAACAAACTCACAGTAGGAGCATACATGTTTTGGATGCCAAATAGAAGGCCTAAACATGAACTAACCATGGTCTAACAAAAACTAATAGAGGAAATCGCAGTGCGGCTCTCCTTTTTTTTTTTTTCTGGTCAAGCTACAGCAAAAATTCAACAGGAGGGCATGTCATACGGTAAGCATGCAGAACTGCACAAATGTAGTGGCATTTTCATACAGATACCAGGGCCATTAAATACATATATCATAAAACCCTATCGTCCTGTTTAGGTGAGTAAAATTGCGCCAGTAAAAAAAAATCAATGTGCAGTAAAGTTGCGCCAGTAAAAATATTCAATGTGCAGTAAAATTGCGCCAGCGAAAACAGAAACCCCGTAGGTGTTCGACGCGCAAATGGATTAGAATCCATGAGGCGGTTTCGGTTATGGATTGGGACCCTAGATCGGTACAATGCTCAACGGTCCAAATCCCAAAGAAGCCGAGTATGACCATGACCGATCCTTAGCGAGATGGAGATAATAAAAGGGAAAATACCCTCCGTGACGACGCACCGAGGAGGAGGCAGCGCTGGCTCCCGCAACAGGCCGCGTTCCCCGGCTGCGGCCAGTGCAGCAGGATTCCGCGGTGGCGACAGCAGCGGCCCGAGGATTCGGCGGAGGGAGCAGGTAGCCGAGACTCAGAGGACCGACCGGGCGAGAGACGCCGGTGGTGGCTCGCGGCGGCCGAGCAAAAGAGGAGAGCCGCGGCGGCCGCGCGAGGAGGGGAGGCGCGGCGGGAGGCGGTGGTGTCGAGGTTTGCAACGTCCCGAAAAGGGGAAAACAAATAGAAAAGTAGCCAACTGATTTCACCTCATCAGGATTAACTGCTTGGGCCGCTTTGGGCCTACTAAGCGGCTATATACGACCCGGTGAGAGCCCGCAGAAATCCAACCAGAAAGGTAATCTATGCAAAGAGGCCCTAATTAGAATGGCCAACGGTGCGGCCCATACACATCTTTTCGTGAGAGGAGTAAAAAGGCCATTTTGAGCTCCTCAACTACTGTGTGAGCCACATTTACCTTATTTAACTAACAAGTGATATCCTTGTATGCGGTATGTATTGAAACAAGAATTACAAGCCCCAACCACAACAAAAAGAAGAGCACTTGATTGGTTTTCATCTTTTATGGGTGAAAATGGATTTCATGATGATATTGGTCTATACCAAGTTTCAAATGGACTTCACAATTGTTATTGGAGATACATAATTGGAATCTAGCTTTTGATTTTGTCTTTTGTAGTTTAGACTTTGTTTTGTATTTGTATTATACTCCATCCATGTTTCTAAAGGAAGTCATTTTGAGGTTGTAAGCCAAACATTTTAAACTTTAACTATACATAAATTATTTTCGATTGAGTTTAAAAATATGAAAGTGATGTAAGTAGATTCATCTTGAAATATAGTTTTATAAAAGTATATGACTATATTTTATAGCAAAAGGTTGTAGTTAAAGTTATTTTTAGAGACCATGTCGATATCCAAAATGACTTCCTTTAGGGATATAGATGGAGTACACACTTTGCATTTGCATCATGTATTATAATGCATTATGAGCTTCATGTGTATTTTGTTGAGAATAAGATTATGCTCTTTGTGATCGATACCTTGTGTGGTACATGATGCTGGTGTGGCTAGCTTAGGCTCATTTTGCTCACACACTACACTTCTGATGAGCTAAGTCTATTTTCAATGTGAACCGGATCAATAACCGCTAAATCTGAAAAACTAGTTCTCCACTAAGTCAAAAATCCTAGATTGTGTCGGATGTGTGAGATCCCTACGCTATCTTGTTTATGTTAGGATGCTATGTTTCAATCTTGAAGTCTTTACACTTCCACTTGATATATTCTAATAAATTGTTGGTAAAATTTTGACTCCAAGATAATTGAAACATGTAGATCGAGAGGGTCTGCACTACCACACATCACTGCATCTTCTCATTGTACTTGAGTACCATACTGTATGACTAAAACCAACACTTTGAGCTCCTAATTGTCTTTTGACATAGGCTCCAACTGGTTGAAAAGTTAGGCAAGATAATGCTCACAACCTCTCACAATCACATGCCTCATATCTTACTTGTGAAAAATGAATTAAATGAAAATGTGATGAAACACAAGTTTCCAGTTTATTTGTTGGCATGTTGGTTAGACACTAGCTTGAGGTAGTTCACCTTATATAGGTTTGAGAGCACTTGTTGATTTCCTACTTATATACACTAAGTGTTAATTCTATGGTGAATGATTTCTCAGTTATATCATATGATCAGTTTGAGCCTCTGCTAGCACTTGGATTTATTGCTTTACTCATATGACAATGCCACTTAGAGCATCTTTTCATTTTGAATGATCTACTCCTAAAGCTCTTGCATTTCTACATCCCATTGATCTTCATAGCATATTTTGAGGGGGGCTACAGTTTCTTGATAGCTTGATGTGCATGTATCAACAAGGAGAGAGTTGTTTCACGTAGATCTTAGTTGAGAGTGCATACATTTGTGAGATGTTCATCAGTTTAGGGAAGTTTGTGCTCTTGAGGATGTTTTGCTAGTTGTGTTGAGCCTTTGCCTTTTTAGAGGGACTAGCTTTGGTTTTATCAGCTTTGAGGTCTTTTGAGTTGCTCTGAGTTTGGTGAGTTCTGGTTTTCTACCTAGCTAGTGGTGTTGAGCCCGTTCTACCTCTTCTTGAGGACTAGCTGCATTTTGCTTGGTTGCATTGAGTCACTGTTCATGTCTTTAGAGACCAAGCTTTGTTCATTTTAAATGACTTTGTTTGGGCTTTTCATTGCTTTTGGTCATTTGAGTGGGTTTTTACCTTTTTGTTTTGCTTTGGATCCATCTATGTATGTTGATGTTGACAATGCACTCATCAAGAGGGAGATTACGAACATAAGGATGGTATATGTTGAGTTTGTGATGAGTGATTGTCAGGCGATAATCAACTTTGGTTGAGTTTAGAACATGGCATGAGTATGTGTGTGCAACATGTCTCTTGGTGATATTGGTGTGTAGGTTTGGAGCACAGATCGAGACAGTCGACAAGCATGGTGTAGGTCAAGTAAAGATGGCCGTGCTGATAGACTGAGAGCGGTGAAGGACAGAGGTAAGACTTGGTCCGAGGGACCGAGCTGTGAAAAGATGGTTATTACAATGTACGAGCATGTTTATTAGTGAATCAAAAAAATATTTGTTTTTGTTGTAACTAGTGGACATACACATGTTATATATCTCTTCTATTTGAGGTACATGATAAAATCTAGGAGATATTTGTTTGCGTAATTTTTTGAATAAGATGAGATTTGTTTGCGTAATTTTTTGAATAAGATGAGTAGTCAAACTACGTCTTATAATTTGGAACAGATTGAGTACATAATAAACCTTGGTCCTCCCTTGTCGCTAGTATCAATGCGTGCATGAACTCCCCTCCCTCAGCAAGTGTAGTACTGCTCGCAATGTATCTTACCTAGGGAGGCAACTCCATTACAAACGAGCCGAGCGACACAAAAGGAAAACGCTAGGTGGCACAAAAGGAGAACACCATGCGACTCTATTTCATAAACTTTGCCTTTTGGATTAAACGTTACTTTAATATAAATATTTAATTTTATAGTATTGTTATCTTATCGTGTCCTTGTGTTTTTAGTATAAAAGTTTAATTATCTCGTAGCAACACACGTGCACAAACCTACTAAACCGTACAAGGTGATCTTTAGCGTGTGTTTGGTTTTGGGTTGTAGTGGGTTGGGTTGGATCTAACTCTCTTTTTAGAGGGTTAGGTCCATCCTAAGTTTTGTTTGGTTGAAGTGTTGGGTTGGGAGGGGTTGGAAAGCTGACACATAGGGCCCGCATGTCATTCTCTAACTCTTTCTTCTTTGCTCCCTCTTTGGTTACCGCTGTTGCTCTGCTCGCATGCTGAGGCTGGGGCTTCGTGAACGCCGAGGATAGGGCTGGTGCTGGGGTCCACACGGATGCTCGGACAGATGCCGTTTGCGGTCGTGAAGAGAAGCATTGGCGTGAGCTCTGGGATGGACATGGCATGGTCGCAAAAAGGAGGGTCTATGTAGACATCGGATGGGGTCGGGGCGGATGCCGGTGCTAGGGCCGGCGCGAATGCCAAGATCTAGGAGGTGAGCGTTGAGGGCAAGGGCGGGGAGTAGATGCCCATCAAATTGGGTTCGCTCCAATTCCTTCGATTTGGGCAGACAAGTCCAACTCGCATCTGGTGGGAATATACTACATGTGGGTTCGACCTAGACCCAATGAACTTCAAACAACACTGAAAATGGGTCTAACCCGCTATACAAACGCATGCTTAGAGCATCTTTAAGAGCCTTTCTAAATTTCACTCTCTAAATCTTCATTTAGAGAGTCACTTGCATAAAAACCGTTTTCTATGTCTTTTCATTCTCCAACAGTCTTTCTAAATCTCATGCGTACTCTAGAGAGTCATTCTCGTTTTCTATTTTTAGCTAGCGAGAAATTCGGAATAGAAAATGACCATATTTGGATAGCCATTTAGAAAAGTTGTTGGAGAGTAGTTTCTTTACTAAAACCTCTATTCTCAGTATTTAAAATAAATTTAGAGAGTATCTTGGAGTTCCTAGGAGCCTAGCATGACCCGCTATCAAAATTCAAGGATTCTGATATGAGGTGGGTAAAAAAATTAGGTGAGAATTATTATGGATAGATTAATTGGTGACTGGTGCCTAGTAGTGTCAGTAATAATAATGAACTACTATTACTGGTTTCATTTTCACGTAGTTGAGCAATAATACAAGTGCACCTCTTCATTGGCCAGGTGGGTGGTATCCCTGTCTTCATGTCAGTGAGACTAAATAAACTGAAACGACACAGCACAAATGCAAGAAGACCAGAAGGCAACAGCCATAATAACGCGGCAGCGTCTGTCTATATAAAAGAAGAGGAGGGTTTTCTGGCTTAGCCTGGCCAAGAAGAGGAGGGGGTTTTGCAGAGGAGGAGCAAGAAGTGGGTTTTCTGGCCTTCCGCTGCTGTCCTCGAGCTCCATTTTGGTATGTAATACCTTCGCCTTCCTGCTCTTGTTCTTCTTCGTTTCTCGATCTCACGCCTCGCCTTCCGTTACTACCTCCTGCTGCTCGGGTTGCTTATATCTCTTATTTTTCTTGTTGGAGAAGGCCTGGCCTGATGCTTGCATCTTATGACACATGCTGCGTTCTATTGTTGGATAAATATCATCCCGTGAGTTGGTGATTTTGGGATTGTGGCTTTTCATATCCTCTGTGGAATCTTGGCTTAAATTTGTGGTGATGATCTTGGGTTTGTAGTTTGTTCCCAAGAGTATCGAACAGAAATGATTGGAAATGTGTTGTCGTTCCTCCATCCTGTTTTTCTTTTTTTTTTAAAAAAATCTTATTGTATTTTAACTGTGTTTAGTAAACAATTGCATACTGCTAATCTGTTTTCCCATATTTGGAAGCAGTAATCAAGTTTCTCATTCAGTCTAATGTGTGGGAAAAAATTAGATGGAATTGGTGCAATGCAGAAGCTGTCCCTTGAGATGAGTGGCGGTCACTTCTATAGTTACAACATTTTGCTGTGTTTTCATTGCAGACAAATCTGGCCTAGGATGGAATCCAGCGGTACCAAGGATGGCCTCAACAAGGCGCCAATTCTTCAGAGACTCCCAATGTCGAGGCCTCATGGGTCTGGCACAAAAGGGAACCAAATACGGCTTCGTACAAACCACTTCAAAGTCTCAGTTCACAGGACTGATGTCATCTTCTACCACTACAATGTGCGTGTGGTTCTGATATCCTACCTTCTGATCTTTTTGGACCCTAAATCCTCTCTTAATTTCACACATTGTTCCACTTTCAGGTGAGTGTGAAGTATGAAGATGATAAACCAGTTGAATCGAAAGGGGTAAGTAGAACAGTGATCGAAAAGTTGCAGGAAATCTATCTGGCAAATGTGGACTTTGTTTACGACGGTGAAAACAACCTATACACAATGTGTGCCCTTCAGAATGTCGAGGATGCGTTCATGGTAGTAGTGGAGGATGGTTCATCTACAAAGTAATTATTCCACCTTAACTAACCTTTTCTCATGTTGTTTATGATCTTGAGCTAATCTGTCATTGGTTCAACAACTTATCTTGGTTTCAGGAGTGCTAGGAGTAGGACCCCTGGAGGAAATGGAAGTCCAGAAGGAAGTGACACAAAAAGAATGAAGCGGCCCATGACTTGTAAGACGTACAAAGTGGAATTGAAATCAGTGGGAGAATTTTGTAAAGAAAAAAAATCAGTGGGAGAAATCCCATTGAGTGCCATTGACAAAGTCCTGAGAGGTCAAGAATCTGATGATTGTCAGGAAGCCCTTCGGGTTCTTGACATCATACTTAGGCAAAAGTCAGCGAAACAGTAAGTGATACCTTTTTGATAAGACTGGTTCTTTAAAACGATTTTGTTAACAACTGATGCAAAGGTTTGTTAAATGTCAATCTTTTTGTTTCTACCAATAGCAAGAGCTAAATATTTTTGTTACATATAAACTCCTTGCTTCACTGAATCTTTGCTCTTTTTGTCTGCACTTCCCAGGGGTTGCCTTCTAGTTAGGCAATCCTTCTTCCATAGCCCTTCCGAGCCCATTAAGTTGGGTGGTGGTGTTGTGCGATGTCCAGGATATCATTCCAGCTTTCGACCCACTCAATCTGGACTTTCACTCAACATCGGTATGTTTTCCACAGGCTGAATGATATTACTTGTAATCAGATCATTCCTAAACAGTCTACGACAAAGTGATAGCACATTACATTCAACTTTTTTCAACTGGTACAGATGTGTCTACGACTATGATTGTGGAACCTGGGCCTGTCATTAATTTTATACTGTCCAACCAGTATATCAAGGACCCTAGCAGAATTGACTGGGGCAAAGTAAGTCATGGCCTTGATGCAACTCATGTTTTCCCCCAATAATGTGGTAGCCCAAGATTGACTACTCGACCAGATTACTCCAATGCTCAGTTGACTTGTTTTTTTAGGCAAAGCATGCATTGAGGAATTTGAGGATCAAAACCACTCACACTAACTCTGAATTCAAGATTTCCAGCCTGAGTGAGAAGTCTTGCTATGAACAGAAGTGAGACAATTAAATTCTTGGATTTGATGTTATTCAGCAAGGCCAGCTGGAGGTTGTTTAACATCTAATTCTTGATTCAGGTTCCTGTTGAAGCAAAGAAACGGCAATGGACCCGATGTCGTGGAAATAACGGTCTATGATTACTACTTGAAGCATTGGGATATAAGACTGCAGGATTCTGCTATTTTTCCCTGCTTGGTTGTTGGGAAGCCCAAGCGTCCGACATATCTACCGATAGAGGTCTGTCGATTTTGTTTCATTAAAAAAATTGTGCCAATGCAGTCCAGGTAAATCATTCTTGTTTTGTTTGCGCATAACACTAGAATCTGTCTACAATTATCAGCTTTGCCATCTAGTGTCACTGCAAAGGTACACAAAGGCTCTGACTGTACTACAGCGGTCCTCGCTGGTCCAAAGTTCGCGGAAGAACCCTAGAGAAAGGAAGTCAGATTTGTCTAGTGTAAGTTCATTTTTTTATAACGAACTGGTAGTTAGCTCTGCCTTTCAATTAAGATAGGGTAAAGAGGTTCATGGTGTAAGTTCATCCATGGACATTATTTTGCTCACTGCCATAGCCTAGTTCGATTAACATTTTGACTAATAACATCATTACCAGGCACTGCAACGCATTAACTATAATTCGGATGACATACTGAAGAAGTGTGGCATTTCAATAGCTCCAGAGTTTGCTCAAGTTGACGGTAGAATCCTTCAAGCGCCAAAGGTTGGCCAGAACTTCCCTAGTTCCCCTTTCTTTTTTCCAGGCTCTTCGGTGTGCTGATGATGTTGCACACTTGGTTACGGTTGTCATGTGTAGCTAAAAGCTGGGGATGGTCAAGATCTTATTGCACGTGATGGGAGGTGGAACTTCATGAACAGGGTAAGGGTCTCTTCTGACTTTAGTCCTTAGTTCCTTACAATATCGCATTAATCTTTTTTGCTGTTGTGCTAACAACAATGCCCATATTGTGCCATTCAGAAGCTCTTTGAGGCCAAGGGAGTGCACACATGGGCTGCAGTTAATTTTACGACAAGGTGGAAGCTTCAGGATCTTGTTCGGAGGCTCATTCACTGTGGTGACAACAAGGGCATTGTAGGTCTATGTTTCTAACTGATATTGTACAACTCTTAAATTCTCCTGTTGTATTTAGCCAGGTTGATTTGCAGAACATTTCACCTCCTCAATCTATATTTGAGGAGAGGCTTCAAGGGAATGAATCTGCGGCTAGTAGAGTCGATGCTATGTTAGAGCAGATTAGAAAGAAGATAGAAAAGCCCCCAACTTTCCTGCTGTGTGTTCTACCAGATAAGAACAGTGACATTTATGGTTTGTTATACTATCTTGCTTATATTTTTTTTTTGAGGGTCAACGGGGGGGCGGCGTTCCCCACCTGTAAAAACTTTATTTTAGCCCAAAACGACTCGCAATTACAGTAAGCAAATTACAATACCGAACTGCAGAGCAGTTGAAGCCGAGTGAAACCCGGCGATGGAAAAGAAAGAAATAGAGACTACCAACTAAGAGGGAGAGGCCCTAGCCGAATCAAGAAAGGAGCACC
>Ga0182004_10005733_pt1 | contig 10112 bp, 8 predicted proteins | sample Sormic07211540_1_FD_120479 | JGI IMG/M metagenome (GOLD analysis project Ga0182004, IMG submission 120479) | Endophyte microbial communities from Sorghum bicolor roots, Mead, Nebraska, USA - 072115-40_1 MetaG | ecosystem: Host-associated > Plants > Roots > Unclassified | place: USA: Nebraska...
CGCCGTTGCCGGGTATCGGGCAGAGCGAGCGAGCAAGAGGGATGAGTAGCGGACATGTGATGCTCATGCCATGTGGTGCAGGTTATATTTAAAGATGGATAACTGGGATGGATGAAAATAAATCGGGTGGAGATACTATAGAGCTCAAATGATTTATAGTTTTTTAAAATATATTTTGAAAATAATTTTTAATACGAGTGATTTTTGAATGTGAATTTTTGGGATGTTACAGTCTTTAAGGTTGTATTTGTAGTCAAATAAAATCGGGTAAACATTTCTATACCTCTATAGAGGCAAAATTTCAACCTCCTTTTTTGGTGTGGAATTTTTTTCGTCTGGTCTCCGTCACCCGCCCATGACATTAGGACTGCTCCTCCGCGTGGCGTTGTGGAGTCCTCTTCCTTTTCGTCGTCTCGAGCAGCAGCAGGCTCAATGCGATCCCCTAGGCCACACGGATGCGCACCCGTGCAGCAACCCTCGACCAGCTGCTCTCTGGTGGCAGGCCTCCCTGCAGCGCCTATCGGGCACGTGGCCTCACTGCCCTTGCAGCCATACGTGTGGCCTCTCCCGTACGTGGTATGTACAGTATTTTACACCTATGTTGTAGAATATAACTTATATATATATATATATAACTATTACTCTATAGCTGTGAGTTACGATAATTACTATATTAATTTACAAGATTAGAGTAACTCCTTACTAGGTGGTTTACTATAATATTACGGTAAATATCCCCATATGTTATAGTAACCCAACTATCGTACATATATATATATACATATTATCGTAAATTAGTATATAAAATTATCGTAAATGGAGATGGCTACATAATAACATATTTTGTAGCTAGCTACATAGTATACTATATATATATACACACACACCAAATAATAAAGAGATAAAGTTTTAGTTCATCACGAAATTTTGTTTATCAGTCCATTCGTATAGGACTATGATTATATATAAAAAGAAAGCAGATGTTACATAAAAGTAGTATCAGAGTATCAGATCCAATATATTAACATATACTATATGATGCCAAGTTTTCATGCTCCGTATCAGCTTTGTATGCAATTCTATTGAGGGCTCCAAGCCTATCTCCAATCTGAAATCACATAGATTTCTGATCTGTCTCCCTAATAAATTTAAAGAACGACGGAGCCGGGCAACTAGCCTGGCGGTTGGTTGGTGTGTGAGAAGCACCTTGAGTACATCGTTAGAGAGGGCAAAGGACGCAAGGCACGTTCAAGAAGAGCACGCCCACGCCCTTCGTGAACACGGCCACCGCACGGTTCGAGGTGCCTACATTGAGGAGTTCAACGTCATCCATGCTCGGACAGGGCCTATACCTCCTCGAACATGTATTGCGTCGATGAATTCATCATCACCGGTAGGGAGGACTACACTATCGACGAGGTCGGCCACTTCGAGCTCGCCACTGGTGTTATAATACTACCCGAGGTGAGCTCATGTTGCACTACCTGGACTCAGCCTGTTCGTTTGAGCTTATGTGCCAAATATGTTAGCCATTCAACAATATTTTTCTTCTGTTTTAATAATTTGTACAATATTATTGCCAATATATATTTAATATATATTATAGATGCTATGGTCCTTACAAAATAAATTATAACTTTTCTTTAGGAAGTGTGAAACATAAATAGATATGTTACATTCTTAATGATTTTTTTCTCCCGTAGCAACGCACGGGCATGTTTGCTAGTGATAAATAAAGTTTTCAAAACACAAAAAATGTGTCCAAGCTTCTAAAGTTTCCCAAAAAAGATTCTAAAAAATAGACTAGGATAAGAGAAACCTAACAAGTTATCTAGATCATGAGATATCTCTAAACGTTTCTAAAATTAGATTTATATCTAGGAAATATATCTAGAAAAATGTGGAAAATTTCCAAAATATTTCAATCGATGACTAAACATGTTCAGAAAACTTTCCATTAATTTATGTTGCATTTGTGCTGGATGAATCTAACATCTTTTTTGCCTTACATAGTTCTTAAAATGTTTTTGAGCATCAATTAGAATGTTTTGGATTTTTTTCAAAATTTTCTGTATATTTTATCATTTTTAGAGATAAATATAATCATTTGAAGATAGATATTTTATGAGCTCTAAAATTTTATTTTGACCTTTTTGTTTCCATCAGTCTCTAGGTTTTTTCTCAGAATTTTTAGAAACCGAGAGTTGCTTTATGGTTCAGAAAAACATTATTAAATCTTTATAGAACTTTTTATATATAATTAAAAATATTAAACTGTATTAAAAACCACATGATTGTTAAAAGGATAAGATGTCTGGATTTAAAATTCAAGGAGGAAATACTGTAATTTGATGATATAAAAGCGATATATAATCTCTACTACTAAATTGTGAAAATTTCAGTCTGTCTCCATAATTCTATCTGCCCTGTGTATCCGATTGCATCTTGCATCTTGCATCATTGCTCTTGCTTCCAGAGTCCTGACCAACCCAATAGAGAAAACAAAACAAATGGTATTAGGACTCAAACGCAGCATATGTCTTCCGCCTCCGTCCGCACCCACACGGCCACATCGCATCTCCCGCCCACACCAAAACACACATCGGGCAAGGATTGAATTGGTTTTCATTAGCAAGCCGTTTGCTCTACCAACGTGCTCAGCCTTGCTCCTCAATTGGACTCGTGTTAGCTTGATGATATCATCATGACATCATGCCTATACAATATACGGCTGTTTTTATTAAAAAAATTCCAAATATACCATCTTAATACATATATACATAAGATCTAAGGACATCCTTAGCTATCCATCATCAAATCTTGTGGTCGAAATTTAATCACTAAAGCATAATAATATAGTGGAAAATAATATGCATGTATTCTGGTTACTACTACTACTATTTAGAGAAGATTCTTTCTTATACTCACTTCGCCCAAAATGGCATCAACTTTTCGAAATTTTCTTAAGTAAAACTATTTTAAATTTGACTATATTTTATATAAAAAGTATAAATATCATGCTACGTAGCTATGAATAGAAAAGAAACATGTACTCTGGTGAGTTACGAAGGAAGGTGAGGTGATCATTTAGGCTGATTCAAGTCTATTGACTTAGAGATAGTGTTTTTTTTTTCTTTCTGTTACAACGCACGGACATCTTTGCTAGTAATTATATAAAGAAAATTTTCCAATTCGTTGGAAAAACCGGCGCGCCAAACATTCAGAGAACCATCGGGCCCTAAACCACTTGAACGAATAAAGGGAGCCTGTAATAGTTCACGAGCGGGCCGAGGCCCAACAGGCAACAGCGCATCCAGAGCCCTCTCCAGCCGGCTCGGAGCAATCTTGATCACCCAACCGGGTCTCCTCTCCTCTCCTCGTGCTCCAACTCCAACTCCAACTCCAACTCGAACCCAAACCAACCACCATCTCCTCGGCGGCTCCTCCCCGCCTCTCCCTACCACCATGGCGGCCGTCGCGCCTCCGCCCGACAACCTGGACCCGCCGCCGGCCACTCCCCCAGCCGCCGCCGCGCTCACCCCGCCTCCCGCCGCCACCTCCACCCCGCCAAACCCCGCGACGCCCGGCCCCGCGACGCCTAGCCCAAACCCTAACCTGCCCCCTGCCCCCGTCCCCGCCCCCGCTTCCACGCCTCCGGCGGCAGTCGCGCCGCCGATGCCCCCAGCTCCGGTCTCCTTCGCCGCCACCTTCCGTCCGCTCGGTGCCCCTGCGCCACCGCCGCCGCACCAGGTCCCGCAGTACGGCGCCGTGCCGCCGAACCCGGGCTACCCGATGCAGCCGCCGGGCGTCCCCGTCGTTATGCGGCCGCCGGCCATGTACGGTCCGCCCCAGCCGGGAGCATACATGCCGCAGCAGGGCGCTGCGGTCCCCCATCCCGGTGGGTCCCTGATCTCCAACTCCCGTTAACCTCTGCGACACCGCGACTTGGTACTAGTTAGTTAGTTAGTTAGTTCGTTAGTCATCGATGACGAATCTATGCCTCGCCCACTGTTTTGTATCCGGTGTTATTTCTCAAGTCTGAACCTTCAAAGGTGTACCGTGAGCTGCGATGTTGAGGATCTCTTTGTGGGTTTCGGGAGAATTGAGAGGATTTGTGCAATGGACCTGGGCAAGGGTGTTGGTTAGCGTTTAGAGGTGTGGTGCTAGTGCTTTCGAGTTAGAGAAACTGGGATCCGCTCGCTTGATAACGATGACCGGATATTTCTCTGCTACAGCGGTGGTCGTGCCAGCCATTACTCCCCACAGCGAGAGGTGCCGGCTCATGTTTGATTCTGCAGCTCTAACTGAAGCTCTAGATCATTTGCTCCCTCGCTGAGTGTGGTATGCCGAATGTTTGAATTTGATCTGGTTTTGTTTACATTGCCTAATTGATTTACATGCTTTAGCTCGTCTCACTGCTTAATTAGGCTCAGTTTCTTTATGTACTTAGATGCTTCAGCTCTGGGTTGTTCCAAAAACTTGCTAAGGTATCATGATTTTCTGCCGTTTAATTTTCATATGCTGGCTATATCTTTTTGTTCTGGTTTCATATACATCTCTTTCTTGATAAGAAGTGTAGCGTAGTGACATATTTTCCTGAGCTCTTATTACCTGAGTAGTGCATTGCAACGGTGTGAGCTATACCAAGTTTCACAAATAACAAATACAAGTATGTTATCCTGTCCATGAGGTTGAGAGGTAAGGCCAGCTTTACTTAGCTCCCTTTTCATTTGAGCAAGATATTGCTTCTGTCAGTGTTCTCTCTGGTATTCTGAACTGGCATGATATTGCTTATCTATTCAGTCAGCTCTTATTTGTTTATGGCTTTCAGTATCTTCTGTGTACACATGACTACATTCTCTGATTGTTATGTTTTACTTCGTGGGTATACTTACTAATGTGGTTGCATAGGTGTCGTTTGTCTGTCTCTGTAGGAATGCCTCGTTATCCTGCACCATATCCTATGGTTCGTCCAGGTTTTGTTCCACGTCCAATGCCACCGCCCGGTGTTGTCCCAATCCAACGGCCACCAATAATTTCTGGGATCCGGGCTATTTCTCCTTTGGTAACTGCCCGGCCACCTGCTCCAGCTGTTACGCTGCCTGATAAACCGCCAACCGCAGTTTATGTTGGCAAGATTGCCCCAACAGTAGACAATGATTTCCTTCTTTCACTTCTTCGGGTATGTCTTCTTTTCTCCTATATGTTTTTTAGATGTACGTATGGAAAGGTTGATTTTTTCCTTTATCAGTACCATTTCTATTTGTAATTTAGTAGGTAACTCTTTACTGTAGAAAATTCTGTCTAATGTTGGACAATGTTCAGCTTTGTGGACCTGTCAAGAGTTGGAAGCGTGCCCAAGATCCAAGTAATGGAAAACCTAAAGGTTTTGGGTTTTGTGAATTTGAATCTGCTGAAGGCATCCTTCGTGCGACACGGCTTCTCAACAAATTGAGCATTGATGGTCAGGAACTGGTGGTATGCATCATTGCCTCTGTCTTAGCACTTAGGTTTTTTATGGAAGAGCTGGCCGTGACATGGTAAATGACAATTGTTTGCAAGTAGTCATTTAGCTTGCATATTCAATATCTGTTGCCCAAAATTAGTAATAGTTTCTCATCATGTCATGATCATTTTGTGGTTTCTTTTGGATTGGTTCAGGGGGCAGCTTTGAGATACCAAAGTTTGGGGTGAAAATGGATCAGAATGGATAGTGCCTTCACCACATTTGTTTCTAGATTCAAAAACGAATACAAATACTGTTTCACATATCATCGGATACTGACACCAATCAAATAATATATAAATGCTCATTGCTTTAGTACTATACTTAAGCCTAGATGTTTTCCGCAACATAGTACTATACAAATGCTCATTGAGTTAACCTTTCTTCATCCTGTCAATGCAATTTTAATTTTCAGTAGGTTCTTAATGATAATTCTATATAATGCATCTGTTCCATTTTCTGATACCAGATTAATATAAATGATGCTACCAAGGAGTACCTGAAGAAACATGTTGAGGAAAAGAAGAGAGCACAAGAGAAGGCAAAAGAAACAGAAGATGTAAGCGGTGATGGAACTACAGCTGTTGCTGAAAATGAATCATCAAAACCTGTTCCTGATGAATCAGATAAGGAGACAGGAGATGCTGGAGATAAGGACAATGAAGAGAGCACTAAGAAATTTGGGATTGTTACTGATGAAGACTCTCAAGCTGATAAAGACATCGCAGAAAAAATAAGCAATATGATTGAGGAGTGGTTAAAGACTAGACCGCCACCCCCACCTCCACCTCCACCAGTTCAACCATCTGCTGATAGCTCTGGCGTAGATAAGGCAAAAAATGGTACTGGGTTCTCCTAATTATGGTTACTTCATTTTGTCCAATAATAGCATTTTTCTTTAATATATATTTTATTGCAATTGTAGATTCTGATGATAAGAATGACGCTGACACTGATAAAAGGGCAGTTAATGAAACTGAAAGATCTGAAACTGCCTCTCCTGATAGGAGGAAGGACAGAGAGCATGATAAACGGGACAGAGATCTTGAAAGGCATGATCGTGAACGGGAACGTGAAAGAGTACGGAGGGATAGAGAGAAGGATCATAAGCATAGAGAAGCTGATAGGCTATACAGGGATCGCCTTAAGGAGTGGGAATCTAGGGAGAGAGAGAAAGAATATCAGAGATATAGTGAAAAGGAGAAAGAAAGAGACCGGGAACATAACCGCAGAAGGGAGATCCTGAAGCAAGAAGATGATAGTGATGAAGAGGATAATAGGAAAAGGAAGCGAAGGAGTAGTAGCTCACTTGAAGATAGGAAAAGGAGGAGGCAACGTGAAAAGGAGGAAGATTTAGCAGATAAAATAAGGGAGGAAGAGGAAATTGCAGAAGCAAGGAGGAGGGCTGTAGAGTTGCAACGGCAAGCAGATGAAGCAGCTGCAGCGGCGGTTGCAGCTGCTGAAGAGTCTGCTACACTTATGGAGGTTGATGGTGACGATGAAAAGGAAACAGATGCACAAAACAAGCCAGCTGTTGTGGAGGCTGATAACATCCTGAGCTTTGCTAATGTTGTTGGTGCTGGTAAGTGTGAGTGTCTTTTCTGAGTGTTATCACATTTCCATGTTCCAGTTTCATTTCATCCTTTTCTTTTTCTCATTGGCCAGGTGGACTTGGTAAGGAAAATAATGGTGAGGAAACAAGCATGGCACCTGGTCAAATCGCAGATACCAAGCAAAACAATAACGCCCCAGCAAAGAAACTGGGTTTTGGTTTGATAGGCTTGGGCAAAAGGACATCTGTTCCATCAGTTTTTGCTGAAGAGGATGACGAAAATAATGTTGATAAAAGCATAAGACCTCTAGTACCTATTGATTACTCCAATGAAGAGTTACAAGCTGTACAAGCTAATTCTTCTTCTGGGGCAAATGTCGCAGCAGCTGCCGAGTTTGCCAAGCGCATCTCAGTTTCTAACTCAAAGGAAGAGAAGGCTGACGCCGAGAAGGATAGGAATAGGAGATCCAGTGAAGGTCGTCCTAGTGATGAGCGAAGAGAAAAGCTTCATGATCGCGAGAAGGATAAGCCCAAGTCAGAGAACAAGAAGATTCTGGATGCAAAGCAATTAATTGATATGATCCCAAGGACGAAGGAAGAGCTTTTTGCCTATGATATAAACTGGACGATATATGACAAGGTGAAATCAAATTCATTAACTTGCATTATTGTTAACTTGGAAGCTGAATAGTGTAGTTTTCTTTCATCTGTTCTCAAGCTTTTTTTTTCACTACTTAGCACATGCATTTTTTTGTGTATATTTTTAATATGACTTAGTGTTGGGGTAATTAATCAAATAACAGCCGGTGCTGTTTCGATGAGTTTCTGGTTTGCATAGATTTGTCAACCACCCTAAAACATGTGGTCACGATCCAGTTGTCTTCATTCTGCCCATGATTCATGACCAATTGATTAAGTATTAGCTGTTAAGTTACCATGGAAGTTGAAACACATATTTTTGTTTCTTGCCCCTTGTATGTTATTATCCAATTTATCTTGTCGCACATGTATCACTTCTGATTCTATTTGACATTATGATTATGATTTTTTTTCTTGGTGCAGCATGAGTTGCACGAGAGAATGAGGCCCTGGATTTCAAAAAAGATTATTGAGTTTCTTGGCGAGGAGGAATCAACTTTAGTGGACTATATTGTTTCCTGCACCAAAGACCACGTTCACGCAGAAAAGATGCTAGACCTCCTACAGTCGATTTTGGATGTTGAGGCCGAGATGTTTGTCCTCAAGATGTGGAGAATGCTGATATTTGAGATCAAGAAAGTCGAATCTGGACTATCAGGAAGAGCAAAGTCATGAAGCTTGTATGACCTCTGATTTACATCAGTCATCAAACTGTGATCACGCTTGTAAGGTCATACTGCACTACAAACATCAAAAACCATTTTTAGTGACGCTGAGTTGATGGTTTTGATTTGACTCTTCCCTTGTAGAAATGTATACGAGAATCAATGAGATACTGTGCGTAATTTTTTTGATAGATTGCATAAATGTGTTGGCGCATTTTACTCTTGTTCCCTGGTGAATGACGAAGAATGTCAATGCTGGCAGTAGCCACCACAAGTAATCCCTGATCATACATCATTTGTATGCAAACTCTCTTAGAAGATGTTCGTATTTCAGTTTTGCTTCTCTACTGTCTCAGTATCGCGGAGCTCTTCGTAGTTTCTGCTGTGCAATAAATAAATCTGCAGTTTCTTGCTCCTCAACTAGCTCATTTTGTTGCGTTTTCTTTTGAGCTTGTCTCTAAGCATGTGTTTTGGTTTGGACAGAAATAATGATGGGATATTCCATTCCTCCTCGTTTGGCTGATAAGCCATGACAGAAAGTACTAACACTGCCGAATGGCTAGTAGATTCGGCTGATAAGCTCAAGCGAACAGGTTGTAGAATCGCTCTAGATTCTAAACATATGATGACAGTCCACACTAGAATTCATTGTATCAAAGAATCCAGAAGTGGAACTATATGAAACACACCTTGAGTTTAGGTGGAACTAATTAGTTTTGACCAGAAAGGCACGCGCGGCTTTGCTTTGCACCCCATGGTGGACCATGGCCGTTGTTTATTGTTGATGGAGGTGATTTCTATTAGTACTAGTAGCGTGCCCGTGCTAACGCTACGGGAAATTTCAGACGTGCAAATTAGAACCACTGAAAGATCTCGCAACCCAGTACTCGCTAATTACATTTTAATATTTTTCCTCATGAATGATTACACTGTAATTCCACTAATTACCATACAACCACATATAAACTGAAAATATATATACTAACCTCATTATTTTGACTAAATTGATCTGTAATAAACACTATAATACCCCTCTAGCCATCATCATCTCGTGAAGCCTCCGTTTTGCTTGTCCTGACCTGAACTGCAACGTGCAGTCGGTTCCACCTCAACAACTCAATGCTCATTTGAAACAGGTGGCTAATATAATTATCAAAAGAACTCAATACCTAATATATTGAGAAATAGAGTAGATGTACATGCATAATCCACATAAATCAAAGAAAGTTTGTTCCGTGCTTGATTGATTCAGTTAGTTGAATGCTGAATACAAGCACGTGACAACCAAATGTTGGATCAAGAAAACAAAGAAAAATTATACAAGATGTATCATTATATATCTAACAAAAGAGCTTACAATTTTATAAATCCATCTCTGCATAATGGCCATCTTTTTTTTGACTGAGGAAAGATCCAACATTTATAGAAAGCTCAGAGTGGTAACAATTGGTTAAAGCAAAAGAACAGGAAAAAGAAAATAGGAGAAACTGAAAGTAAAGACGGGCGATCCCAATTTATGAAGTGAAGCCTAAAAAAAGTGAAACAGTGAAACAGGTCTTCAACAAACTTCCATTTTGAGAGACTCTGAAGCTACAGCAAACCATCAAGAAACGCCTAAAATGACACACAAGCTAAAGATATATATGCTTCAGTAAAGCACGCCTTCAATTTCCATTTTGTTGGTTCGCTCCAGAACATCTCCAGCCACTGCTTCATGATAGTAATCATGTCTTCTAGGTACTTTACATCC
>Ga0182004_10005734_pt1 | contig 10112 bp, 3 predicted proteins | sample Sormic07211540_1_FD_120479 | JGI IMG/M metagenome (GOLD analysis project Ga0182004, IMG submission 120479) | Endophyte microbial communities from Sorghum bicolor roots, Mead, Nebraska, USA - 072115-40_1 MetaG | ecosystem: Host-associated > Plants > Roots > Unclassified | place: USA: Nebraska...
ATAATGCTGTGGGATTATTTGACAGACAAAGATATTTTTGTATTCAGGCTCTTGTGCAACAGGTGATTTCGCTTCAGTTTGGAGATATCGCTGGCTTCATATTTTGTTGGATGTGATCATATACTCTTAAAGATAAACCGCACTAGATAATTTCCCTCTTCATGCAAGGTATTAATATCATTTTCCACTAAAGCCTTGTTTGGTTCCCAAAAACTTTTTGCAAATTTTTTTTAGATTTCCCATTACATCGAATCTTGCGACATATGCATGGACCATTAAATATAGATAAATAATAACTAATTATATCATAATTTGCGAGACGAATCTTTTGAGCCTAGTTAGTCTATAATTAGACAATACTTGTCAAATACAAACAAAAGTGCTACAGTGTCCATTTTGCAAAAAAAATTAGAACTAAACAAGACCTAAGTCATCCCACTAAATGTTATATCTCTTCATGTAAGATGTCCACATCATTCCCCACTAAGTCCATGTCATTCCTTATTAATTACAAAAATTGTCCATGTCATCTCTATCATGTGAAGTATTTTAAATCTTTAATCTATTAACATACAAGTCATTTACATACGCTATTTGTTTCATCACCTATTCCTCTATTATATAAATATTCTATTAATTTAGCAATTTTTTTACCAAATCTAATACAATAAAATAACATGCAAATCAAATTCATACACACATACACAATATATCGAATACCATATAGTAATAGTATATATATAACAGATTTATTTTAAAAAAAATCCTGCGGTAACGCACGAGTTACACTCATAGTAATAATAATTCAGCTCACTGTTTATTCTGGTGTAATTTGCATGTCTGTAAAGTTGGCAGTTCTTTCCCCTTGGGGCATTGGGCATAGTAGGCAGTACTTCAAATTCCTACAGCTTTGAAGAGAAGCAGAGGCCTTGCCTTGTTGCTTCCCCTGCTGCTTTTATCCAGTTTGATGTTTGATCAGCACACTTGGTCTGAGGTAGCTTAGGCCCCTTTTGGTTCGCCCTCGTTACATCGAATGTTTGGACACATGCATAAAGTACTAAATATAGATTATTTATGAAACTAAGAACACAGCTGAAGAGTAATTTGAGAGATGAATCTTTTAAGTCTAATTAGTCTATGATTAGATAATAATTTTCAAATAAGATAAAACTGCTATAGTACCTATTAAATTGTAACACCTAAACCAAACACCTCCTTAGCCTTGGGGCTCGCTTGAGCTTATTAGCCGTTAATGAACAAGGATAAATGTTTGGATTGAAGGGACGGTTCATCTCTGGTGACGATGTTCTTGTCACGGAGTTGCGGTTCTTTCAGGTAGTCAATTCCTGCAGATGCAGGAGCTAGCATGGATGCAAACTGACGCCGGCGGCAGTGCATCAACTGCTGGCTTGCGCCCGTGGCCGTGTGAGTGTGACTGCGAGCAGCACGACGAGAGGCGACAAGGATGAGAGCGAAGCTGCGGGGAGCACGCTACAAATGTGTCGCGGTCGATGCCCGTAGATAAGCGCAAGCGCAACGCCAAGCCCAGGAGCTAGCCGACGGTTCTGGCATATGGTATGGTACTATAGTATGGTATGGATGGCGCCGACAGGGACGCCGTACTGACCATCCACCAGCAACTCTTCCATACAGTACCCTTCCTTCCTTGTTGCTTTGTTGGACGCACTTCGTTCGTGCATACACTATTACCATGTGAAAACACTCACTGCTGCCGTGCTCGTGCATCACCAGAGGGCAGAGGCAGAGGCAGGCGCTCACCACCGTCCTCTGAAAGAGAAACATTCAGAAATCAGGACTCAAAACAAGTTGATTTGCATGGTTGAGGTTGAGGCCCTGGCCTGTTTCCATCGCCGGCGTTTTAACCCTCTTCTTAAACAACAGATGTCAACATGGCAAATGCAGATGCAGCACAGCGGAAAGAGAAGAGGTCACTATGCCTTGTGGTTTGGTTCCAATCTCGAAAAAACTCCATGAGAACTCTACTGCATGCATGAAAATGGGTGCTGCTACAAGTTACTTAGGCCGCCCGGCCGTCTCCCCCCTACTCTGCCTCGCTACGAACGAAGCTGATGTGCTCCGGGCTCCGGCTCTGCTCGCTTCTGCTCACGAGATGGAGTTTCTCCACCTCCGCGGCTTCCTCGGCGTCTCTCCGGGCACGTGGCCGTCCTGCCCCGCCCCGTCGCCGCCGCTCATCTTGGCCAGCCTGCCCAGCTTCTTCCACCCGCTGCTCCACGCCGAGGGCCCCTGGCTCTGGTTCTTTCCAACGACACCAACCCCGCCGGTGGCCTTGGCCCCCACCGCGGGCGACGGCGCGCCGCCGCCGCCGCCGCCGCGCTCCACCACCTTCTGGAGCGTCTCCATCTCGTGCTGCAGCTCCAGGTACTTGGCCTTCATGCTCTCCAGCTCGAACTTGAGCGTGTTGATGTCCTTCTTCGCCGCCGCCCACCCTTCCTGGAACGACTGCGGCGTGCCGTCCAGCATCTGCCGCCGCGTCGGCGGCGCCACCATGACGGCGTCCGCCGCTTTGTTGTTGTTGCTGCTGCCCAGAAGCGCCGCGGCGGCGGCGGAGGAGGAGGACGCGCTGGCCGCCAGCGCGTTGCTGATCTTCACCTGCTCCGAGAAGAGCACCTGCACCACCACCCGCAGCGGCAGCCGCTCGTTCTGCGCCGCGTGCATGCACGCGTCCAGCGACAGCTTCTGGCAGTCCATCACCCTGCACAGACGCTTCCGCTCGTGCTCCGTCAGCGTCGGGTGCGCCTGATGTGTGATGATCAACAGCAGAGCAGTGCATCATCGTCGTCGTCGCCAAGATTACAACGAAGGAAGAAGAACCAAATCAACAGCAGCACCATACGAATTACCAAGCAGCTGATGATCTTGATCGATCAACCAGTTACCTGGCTACAACAATGCATACCTTGAGGTACGAGTCGACGGCGCGGTAGAGGCCGTCGTCGCAGGTGCGCGCCGACTCCGGGAGCGACTCGGCCAGCACCTGGAACTTGGTCAGGGACAGGTTACGGTCGCGGGACACCTCGGAGAGGTAGCTGTCGAGGAGCCGGGCGACGCGTGCCTTGGCGTTCAGCCCGGCCGACGCCGACGCGGCGGCGGCCGTCCTGGCGCCGTAGTACTCGGGCAGCACCGACGACGGCTGGTGGTCCCCGGCGCGGCCGGGGGGGCTGGACGACGACGCCATCAGCAGCTCCGTCTGCTCCTGCACCAGAAAGTGCTCGACGAGGCGCTGCACGAGGTCGACGTCGTAGGCGGTGTCGGCGCGGCCGTAGGACGGGATGAGCAGGTCGGCCAGCACGGCCTGCTCCAGCTGCATGCCCACGCGCTTCTCCAGCTCCGTCACCAGCGCCGGCGCCGCCTTGAGCATGATGGCCAGGCGGAGCAGGCGGAGGAGGAAGCCGCAGGAGACGCTGTCCCGCTGCGGCGGGATGATGCTGATCAGGCTCTCCACCACCATCCGCTGCTCCCGCGCCGGCGCGCTCGCCGTGGTGTCGTCCCTGCCGCCGCCACCACCGCCGCCGCCGCCGCTGCCGCTGGCGATGATCATGTGGAGCCCGCCGCCCGGGGACGCCTGCGCCTGAGCCCACGGCTCGTCCAGCGCGCCGCCGTGTGGCCCGTCCTTGGTGAGCCCCGGCAGCCATTTCGACGCGTAGTGGGTGATGGACGCGCCGATCAGATCGAACCGCATGCCTACCCATAAAGAGAAAAATTGTTTCAATTAGTAGTTTTTCACAGCTGATAATGCAATAATGTTCTGAAACATGAATAATTCCTCTTCATCAGTTTCATCTCTAAAATCAGATTCATACAACCCATCTCCCAACTCTCAAGTCTCAACTGATGCAAATTATGTCCAGGGTTTTGTTGGTTTATTAGTCGTGAGCAACTCCAATAGTTTGCTAAAACTCACTTGGCAAATCTATAGTTTTGCTAAGTCTCAAAACCAAATGCCAAGTGAAAAAAGAAGCTTTCTCCAACAATTTGTTATTTGAACTTGGCAAAAGAACTTGGCATCTTAGGATTTTTGCCAAAATCACAAAATTGAGCCTCTAACAAGTTGGCAAAACTAGTTGGCAAATTGGGATACACATAATGCCAAGTGATGGAGGACTTGGCATATTTGCCAAGTGAAGGGGGAATTTTACCAAGCTCACAAAATTGCCAAGTAGCAGTTTTGCCAACTTGTTGGAGGCTGTTTTTTATGGTTTTGGCAAAAATCCTAGGTATTTTACCACATAATCTCTGCATTCATCCAGCAACCAGCATGTCGCCAAGAGAATGGAGAGGACGATGTGACGACTTGTCAGTTGTCACTCAAAAAAGCGATGTCACGGCTCGAAACCAACATTCCAACATCACACGAGACCGCCAATGAAAACAACAGTTGGCGTAATTTGCACTGGTTTTCAAAGTAGTTTTGGCTTGGTTTTTCCGGAGAAGAAGATGGATCAAAATCGACCGTACCCTTTGGTTAATTTTACAGGATTCATCAAATCTAGCAGATAGAATTGCTACTGTCAATGTAACTTTTACCATGCAATTTCAAGAAGCAGAGGATATGTATGTGACTAGTGATTTGGTAAAAGGGAAAATATAGCTTAAAGCCGGGAACGTAACGGCCGGCTGGGTCACTACTGGGAGAGTAAAGTTTGATTTGTCCCTATCCCCCTGCAGGCCCAGCTTCACTGTCGGCAACTAATGTGATTGTGGCAGTGTCTTGGCACAACTTGAACAATGTACACTGTGCTTCACTGTTCATGACACTTCCATCATAAAATATTTTGTTTCTCTCACATGCACACAGCACACACAGATAAAAATGTTGTTTTCTCGACAGGAGGAGGAACATTGAACGAGACTAATAATCCGGGCGGGCTGCACTGCATGCACTCATGTAGCTGTGATCAGAACGTGCATGCATAGTAGTGTATCGTCCATCGATCTAATTAAGCACTGCTAGGGCTAGCTACTAATCACAGATAATCAACTAGGAGCAGTAGCATAAACAGTAGTAGTAATTGATGATAAAACCTACTACAGATACAGTGTGATTAAGCAAGCGGTTGGTATCATTATTGGTACCTTTGACCTTGATGGCGGTGACGACGCGCACGAAGTGGTCGATCCGGAGCACGGACACGTCCTCGAACCACCAGTCCGGCGGCGGCACGGCCTGCTGCCTGCCGGGGCTCGACTCCTTGGAGTCCCCGCCGCCGAGGTTCCACCGGGGGCTCGCCGCGCCGCCGCCGGCCCGGGGCGGCCTCCCACCACCACCACCACCGGCAGTCGCCCCTGCACCACCACTGGCGCCGCCGGTGTACGCCCACCGCACGCCGCGAGGGTTGGCGCAGGCCTTCCATGCGATGGACTCGCTGCATCGGCGCACGATCTGCAGGTTCTCGGCCCATGGCGAGAGGCCCTCGCAGGTCTTGAGCACCACGATGGAGTCCCGCCACGACGACAGCACCACGTAGCTGAGGAACGCCTCCGTCTTGAAGATGAGGTTGCCTTCCTCCAGGTCCTCCGTCATCTCCAGGTACTCGGCGGCGCAGCGGAGGCCCGAGATGTTGCCCGCCGTCAGGTCCACCGCCATGCCGTAGCAGAACCGCGCCGCCAGCTCGAACGAGCCCGCGCCGCCCGGGACGTCGTGCAGATCCACCACCACGGCCGCCGCCGCCGTGTCGCCCGCCGCCGCCGGGTCCGTGGACGACGACGACGCCGCCGTCTCGTAGATCGCGCGGCTCATCCGCCCGCTCCGGGAGATCATCGGGTACTGCATGGAGTTTAATTTGGGGGGTTAGCTGAATTAGTGTCACATGGCAAGCGTGTGCATATATGCATGGAATTAGTTTAGCTTCATCAATCCATGGCCCATTTCGTGCCAGAAATGTACTGTATGTATCGTTGTTGCAATGCAACCCGTACGAGAACAAATCAGGAAATATCAAAGCCTGTGTTTTTAGACAAAAGTAGAAACTCTACACTCCCTCAACTTTGAACGCTTAATTAATTAAGCATCATACATAAGTACTAGCTACCTTGTGAAGATGGAAGCTGACATCTCCAACTTTGACAAGCAAATCGCTGGGAATATCACTGTTAACATACCTGCTCAAATAATCATTCAGACACAGTTAATAAACTTATCTTGGACAAGATCGAGCAAATGATAATCAAATCAAACCAGGATTATACATGGATGGATGAAGGAAGTATGTGTATACCAGGACTGGTCTCTCCGAACGAAGCCGTCATTCTTGAGCGCCTCGTGCCGTCCCGACGAGCCGCCGCCGACGGGGACGAGCCCGCGCTCGCCGGCATGGCTCTCGCTCTCCGACTCCCACATCGTCTTCTTCTTTTCGATCTAGCGCTCGCCTCGCGTCGACTGAACGACGACAGAGCTTATATATGTATATATATAGCCACTCGCGTGCTATGTGTGATGATGATATTCATGAAAAAAAAAAGGATGGACACACGAGCAAGTTTATTAGCTAGTAGTACCACGTATGCATGCTAGCTAGTGCGATTTAAGAAATCTAGATGGTTGCTTGATAAGGAAACTGCGCGTAGTGCGTACAACAACCTTGAGCACGTACGGGGGAGGGGGGAGATGATGAAGGAGCAGCAGGTACTGCAGCAGTCCCTACTACTCTTGCTGTCGTCCTTGCAGCAGCTGTGTACGTACGTAGTACGCACTGATTGACGACACTGGCAGAGCAGTAGAGTACCACCAGCAACAGCAGCAGCTGCTAGCCGCTATAGCAGCGAAGAAGAAGAAGAAGAAGAAGAAGAAGAAGAAGAAGAAGAGCAACGACGATGCTGATGAGCTGGGTTAGCTTCTAGCTAGGCTTTCTAGCAGATAGGGAGGGGGGGCGGATGGATAGGCGGGGAAGAGGGAGACGGGGGATCGATGGTGTATGGGGCGGGGGGTCGTCAAGGAGCTAGCGATCGATCGAGACCACATGGGGTGTTTGCTCTCGGCGTTGGACCTAGCGAGCTAGTATACTCGGATCGATATGGTTACTCACCACGCTCACCAGCAGCTGCACCGTCGTCCGTGCCTGCTTCTCCTCCTCCTCGTCGCCGTCGTCGTTACCTGCAGACAAATAGGTAGCCAGCAGACGAGGCCTCGGATCAGCCAGCTAGCTAGCCTCGATTACCTCCGGTATATGCGCTCGGCCATACATCGCTAATCCGTTTCGCCTCTCCCAAGCAAGGATTATACTCGATCTTCATGGCTTTCGCAAACAGGATTGTATATATATATATATCAATTGCATTGCTTTGCTTTGTGGGATCATATCCATATCGATCGAGATTCCCTTGTCTCCTTCACATTCTATGGGGGCTCGATCTCATCGTTGCTGCTGCCTGCGATTGTACGTGTGCTAACTACACGTACACGTGTTACGTTCAATCGTGTTGCCGCCGGAATAAATTAAACAAGCATGAGTCAGATACTTGGCCCTTGTTTATTAATTAGGAGGGTTTCTCCTCACAAAACGCTTATGATTTCTACTTGCATTTGCTAAGCTATGTTACAGTCTCATCATCAATGGCTCTGGAATTCAAGTTGTTTATCAAAGAGGAAAGTCTCTTTTTAGTTAGCTCTGAATGATCGCCTAAGCACGAGAGAGCTCCTAAGAAGAAGGAATATGGATCTACCGAGCTATAATTGCGTGCTATGTCTCATTTGAATGCTGAAGAATCTTTACAACACCTCTTTCTAGATTGCCCTTTTGTAATTTCTTACTAGAACATTCTTGGACTGGCTCAGCTGATTCAGGATAATCTAATTGATACAATATCCCTCTTCAGATTACAGATTAACAAACCTTTCTTCATAGAGATAATTATTGTAATGTTCTGAAAAATCTGGTCTGCTAGAAATGATGTCATCTTAAGAAATTGCAGTCACTCTTTGCAAGTTGTTAAGTTCATCTTCAAACAGGAGTTAGCTTGGGTTAAGCTAATAAGAGCTAAGAAGTTTTTTAGTTCCTAGTGGCAGCTATAGCTAGACAACTTTGTGTAATCCTGATTCTCTAAAAAAAGAATACTCTGCACTATTTTTCTCTCTTTCAGAAATAGACTAGGAGCGAGAAGCAAAAGAAACCCTACCAAACAAGATCTTTATGTGTCCCCAACAGAGTAGCTATATGTCGCTAGCTCAGGGCTTTTTTTTTTGCTGGCCTGAAGGTGAGAGACTAAAGAAAAACAGGACGCTATGACTGAACCTTGTAATCCTGGTGTTATTTGATCAATAGAAGCTCATTGTCGCAAAAAAAAAAAGGAGCGAAGCGCTGCGGTCGCATACTGCTGATACTTTTAGTGTTTTGCATGCAATTTCTTCACTTTCTTCTTTACATCCTGTTTGCTTTATTTATTTTGTTTCACTGTCAACTCAGCTAGCTAAGTCTACAGACTCCAGCACTATTGAGGACGTCCTTGTTCAGGTATATTGTCAATACACGAAAAAGGAAAATGTACAACTCCTTTATTTGTTAACTTTCAATAGTATTTCAGGCGCATCCCCACTTCGGTGTTTGTCGGGTGTTTCCCCTTTTTTATTGAAATAGCTTATTCTATTATACTCCTATATAAAGTTAGGCTTTGTTTAGTTCCCAAAAATTTTGGGAAATCGACACTGTAGCACTTTCGTTTGTATTTGACAAATATTGTCCAATCATGGACTAACTAGGCTCAAAAGATTCGTCTCGTCAATTTCGACCAAACTGTGCAATTAGTTTATATTTTTGTCTATATTTAATACTTCATGCATGCGTCTAAAGATTCGATGTGATGGGGAGATGTGAAAAATTTTGCAAAATTTTCTGAGAATTAAACAAGGCCTTACTTCTTCTATCACAAAATAAATATTCATCACACATTTCGAGAAGTCAACTAGTCTCTTGTATGACAAGATTTCTCAAAGTAGTATCAAGACCTATATGTCCAAAAATAGTATCAACACGTGGCATGGTTAATATAATAATTCTTATTTGGTATCATACTAATTAATACTTTTTAATATATATCTAATCAAATTTGATATTGCTTGACTCTTGGAAATGTGAGATGTATTTACTTTTGTGAAGGAGGGAGTCTTCGTCATTATATGTGTCACATCACAACTATAAATCTCTCCCTCTTGAAAGGATGTCGTTGCCTCATAGTTGATTTTTTTTATCTGCAGTATATTAGTACACACCATACATAGCACTTGTACTCCTTTCTATGAATAAATCAATTCTTAAAGTATTCTTAAGTCATTTTTTCACATGTGATCAAGTTAATAGAATAACACAATAATATTTATGATAATAAACAAATTAACAAATTGTGAAAAAATATTTCATAATGTGTCTAATGATTAGTGCCATATAACTTGGTGCTCTTTCATGTAAATTCGATCAAACTTATTTTTTTTACTTAGACACTTATAGAAATTGATTTATTTAGAGACAAAGTGTAACACCCGGCCTAGGGTTTAATAGGATTAATAGGAGACTCATATTAACAAGTTGTAACTTCTTTTTCAGGAGCCTAACTCTAAAGAACTCTAAAGTTAAGCGTGCTTAGCCTAGAGAAATTTTGGGATGGGTGACTGACTGACAAATATTTCCCGGGTTGTAACACCCTAAAAATTCCCTATTTAATTAATTACTTTTCTATAGGAAAATCTTAGAAAATTCATATCTTCTCCGTTTTAGCTCCGTTTCGATCCGTTCAAGTTGTGTTAGTTTCATAATTTCATAAGCTTCGCGCTGGTACCATTGTTGTCTAGGTTCACCACTGTGAGGTTTCCTAGATAATTACAAGTCCGTAGATAGCCTTTGTAGTCCCGTTTAATGCGTAAATTTCGCGTCGTAACTCTGTTTTCCGTGAATTTCTCGTTGATGTGAACGTAGCAGCGTGTAGATGATTTTGGAAAACTTTTATTTACATTTATTTATTGCTGGTGTACTGTTCTAATTGTAATCTTGTTTGCTTCGTGTATGTCTGTCTCCGATTGTTTGTGTGTTGATGATCGATGATCGAGATTAGACAGTGGGCATTACTTCGGTGATCAAGATCAG
>Ga0182004_10005735_pt1 | contig 10111 bp, 9 predicted proteins | sample Sormic07211540_1_FD_120479 | JGI IMG/M metagenome (GOLD analysis project Ga0182004, IMG submission 120479) | Endophyte microbial communities from Sorghum bicolor roots, Mead, Nebraska, USA - 072115-40_1 MetaG | ecosystem: Host-associated > Plants > Roots > Unclassified | place: USA: Nebraska...
CAACAAATGTATGACGTGAGATACATGACGGATTTCTCGTTCGTCATGGATAGTTGACTGTGACGTATTCTTGGCAATTTGTGACCAAATCCATCGTCATGTAAAGCACCAATCCTTGTAGTGAACCTTGATGCAAATAATTAATATAGTACATTCAATTCATAACATCTCTTTTACAATCCTTAATCAAGAATAATTAGGATTTCTAAAAAAAGTAAAGGGTCCACTCTTAGGAAAACCTAACCTTTTCCCGCATTATGCACTAATCTATTTTTAATGTCTAATTAGATCGAGGAATCCTTCCAATTAACCAATTAAGAAGTAAGTTCACTGTCTTTTTTTATTTTACCAGAATTAGATCCCAGCTCTTTTACCTAGAAAATAAAAAAAAGAGGAACTTTATTTTGTTACAGCATACTATCGTTTCCAATCATTATCTTTGAAGGTCGTCATGACAAATCCTGGATCTCGTTTTTTCATGGAGATCACTGAGGATTGTCACGATAAATCATGGCTCTCGTTTTTTTTAATGGAGATCACTGAGGATTGTTATGATAAATCCTGGCTCTTGTCTCTTAGAGGATTTCTTGCTTACCTTTCTCAATGCAAAAGAATTTTCAAATCAGCTTTTGCTCACGTTATCTGTTGTGCAAAGAATAAGTATTTTCTAAGATTTTTCATGGTTCAAGAACTTTGTGTGAATTTTAGTTTTATTTCTCCTTTATGTTCTCTTAATAATTGTTTTTTGTTTTATCTTTTTTATCCTTTTATAGTATATTTATCATACGTATTGGCCCCCTCCTCTTGGCTCAAAAGAATAGTACTCCATCCATTCTTAACTATAAAACGTTTTGGTTTTTTCTGGATTCGTAGTTTTTTCTTTGTACTTAGATTAGGAACCGAGGGTGTAATGGACTACAGGGAGTTAGGGTTTCAATAAACTAACCTTGAACTACCAAATAATATTGCTAGACAAATTAACATTCTAATATAAAATTAAAGTAATTTTGTTGCTTGGCTAATTGTCCATAATATAACATCGAAACATAAAAAAACTAGGTAACAATTTTAAAAATTCACATTTGGTCGCATGCATAGATATACTATTGTTGGTGATAATGTATCTATATAGTATTGACACTCTGCAATGCACTCTGCAATGCACGGGTATTTCTCTTAGCATAAAACATAATAACAAAGAAAATACATAGAGCACATGCGTATATTCCTGTTTTTCTTCATCATCATGCCTCGTTCGTTTAGCTGGTTTTGAGGTTAGAACTATTCCAGCTAATCTATAAATATAAGAGATCTAAATAGGTGATTTCTAAGTTTGAAGACCGGAATGACACAATAAATAAGTTTAAAGACCGAGATGACATAGACAAACAAGTTCGAGGATTTAAACGATCGATTTACAAGTTTAAAGACCGAAATGACATAACTATACAAGTTTAGCTACTAGTAATAGACTAGTCTTCGTACAAATAAGCCTACCAATCTAGCCGGAAACAGTTTCCGGCCAATCATTCTATATTAAACTAATAATAGACTTTAGTCTTAGTACAAATAAGCCTACCAATCTAGCCGGGAACAGTTCCGGCCAATCATTCTATATTAAACTAACGGGCCCTTAAGAGGACGCCACTAATTGGCCGAACGATCAGTCAAACTAAATCAAGCGAACGATTTTCTGACCAATTAAACTTTCCATTTTAGGAAAAAAAATCTCACCTCTTTCCCTTTTAGAAAATACCCATCACGTGCATCTCCATTGCTTCTCTCACTTCGTTCTCTTTCTCTAGCTATGATGTCAGCACTGACATAACCCACAAAAGTAAAATATTTTTTAAAAATGCTATAACTTAAAAACGGTGTGTCCATTTTAAATTTCGTCTGCACCAGTGTGTTTTACATGATGCGACGAATAAAACTAGACCCCACTTATATATGTTTCAAAGAATTTTGTTCTACAAATAACTTATATGTACTAACTTAGGATATATAATTTAGAACATATAATTTAGAACACACCATTTACATGTAATAGCTTATGTGTACCAAATAATCAGATATAACTTAGAATATATAAGTTATAATATATAAGTTACCAAGAGTTATGAAACACATTTTATTTAAAAAAAAGTTATTAAATACAAAGGAATGAACTAAGTTATAGCTCATGACAAAACTTGCAAACACAAAAATTATTAACACACAAAAGAAATAAATTAACTTATAACTTATACCAAAACTTACAAACATAAAAAGTCATGAAAGCCAACTTGTGTACATAAGTTATTCCATGTAATCAATACAATTTATGTGCATAAGTTGTAAAGTTATATGTTATAATTTAACACATATAAATTTCTACGTGAAAAAAATCTTCAAAATATATGTAAGTGGGATCTAGTTTTGTTCGTCTCGTCGCGAAGAATACAATGGTGCAGACGGAATGAAAATTAGATAAACCATTTGGAAGTTATAGCAATTTAAAATAAATGATTTGCATTTTTTTTAGATAACCTCAGTCGGACGTCAGCGGAGTGGAAGATACGGATCGTTTGCTGGTTCACTAGAATGGAACTGGGCCCTTAAGATAGGAGTATTGTATTCCTTGTTTCTATCACCATGTGTCCATGTAAGCTTTATGGCTCGGTTTCGTTTAATTTTAAAAATTGAACCGGAGCATCTTACGATGCCCTGTTAGTCTATAAAATTCCATCTGCATAAAAAAAATAATAACCACCACTCGCGGTGCTGTTTCGGTGCTTGCCTGTGGTTTGTGGAGCTGCGGCAGTGGCCATGGCGAGAGGCACAGGCAAGAAGCTGCAGGAGAGGGTCCCGATCCGCCGCACGGCGTGGAAGCTAGCCGACCTCGTCACCCTCTCCCTGCTCCTCGCCCTCCTCGCCCACCGTGCCACCTCCCTGCTGGGCAGCGCCGGCGCCGGCACGACGACGCCGCGCTGCTGGCTCGCGGCGCTCTTCTGCGAGGCGTGGTTCACGCTCCTGTGGCTCCTCAACATGAACTGCAAGTGGAACCCCGTCCGGTTCGAGACGTACCCCGACTGCCTCTCCGAAAGGTAGCAGCCGCTCAACATGCCGTCCTTTTTCTTGTTCATGTATCCGAAATACCGAAACACCCCGTCCTTTTTCTTTTTTATTTTTTGTTCTCACACATTCTGAATTTTTACTAGGGCCGACGAACTCCCGGCGGTAGATGTGTTCGTGACCACGGCGGACCCGGAGCTGGAGCCACCGGCTGTGACCGTGAACACCGTGCTCTCGCTTCTCGCCGTGGACTACCCGGCCGGCAAGCTGGCGTGCTACATCTCGGACGACGGCTGCTCGCCGTTGACCTGCTACGCGCTGCGCGAGGCTGCCGCGTTCGCGAGGCTCTGGGTGCCCTTCTGCAGGAGGCACGCAGTCGGAGTCAGGGCTCCCTTGGTCTACTTCTCCTCCGCCCCAGAGCCCCGCGCCGCCGGCCAGGAGTTCTTGCAAGAATGGACGTTCTTAAAGGTGAGCCGTCTAGTTTTTTTTTGGTCCGCGTGGTGTCTGATCTTATGGTTGCTTCTTATGCTCGTTTTCTTGTTTGGGTTGCAGAACGAGTACGAGAAGTTGGTAAGTCGGGTCCAGAAAGCAGAGGAGGCCTCTCTTGTGCAGAGTGACAGTGAGTTCACTGAGTTCTTGGGTGTGGAGCGAAATAATCACCAGACCATAATTAAGGTTGAGATGAAGCTGTGCTATTTTTATGAGTAACTAGATTAACAACTGTTGTAAAAATATTTTGTGAAATACATATCGTCTGCAAATCTTTTACTGGTTTGGTGTTCATTTCTGCTGACTTCAGGTCCTGTGGGACAATAGCAAGAGCACGACAGGAGAAGGGTTCCCAAGTCTGGTATACGTCTCAAGAGAAAAGAGACCCAGATTTCACCACCACTTCAAGGCCGGGGCCATGAATGTGCTGGTCAGTGTTTCTCACGCTCCTCAGCAGAATAAGTGAATTCTGATTAGTGAGACAAAGTTCAGAGAAGTGTTTGTTTAGCAGTATCAGCTGATTACTGATTGTTGACCTTAACCGGTGTGCAGACAAGGGTTTCCGCTATGCTGACCAATGCGCCAATCATGCTAAACCTGGACTGCGACATGTTTGCAAACAACCCACAGGTCATTCTCCATGCAATGTGCCTCCTGTTGGGATTCGACAACGAGGTCCACAGCGGATTTGTTCAGGCACCACAAATATTCTATGGTGCCCTCAAGGATGATCCTTTTGGAAACCAGACGGAAGTCATGTACAAGGTACCAGACATGTACTCCCCTGTCCTACAGTTTTGTCAGATTTTTTGTAATATACCGTGAATGACCAGAATAAACGACAGAGGTGAATGGAAGTCTAAAATTTTTCTCTTTTCAAGAATAAATTAGCACCATATACCCCGGGACAACCACAAATAACTTGAGCAGCGTTATCTATGATCTTGTAGTCACCACGGACCTACAAACCCTATAAACTAGGCTAGAAAAATACAGAAATGGGCAGTGGTGAAGAAGGACAAATTCGAACACTTTCACCCAAAACCGGCTTAGCTAGTTTTAGCCGTTTTCAGCCCGCAGCCTTCAAAGAGAAATATCAAAGTCCAAAAAACCTTCAGAAACCAGGAAATTTGATGGACAACCTTCAAAAGGAACATCTCGATAAAAAATCACCTCACCTGGAACAATTCAAAAAACTGGCTTAGCCCGATTTAAAAACCAACTAGCTAGGCTAGTTTTTCCCAAAAAACTGCAAAATCTTGTCCAAGAAAAACTCAAAACCATTCCAAAAGAGCTCCAACAAATTACAAAATATTGCACACACACCGTTATTAACTCATGGTCCACCAACTACTCGCGGCACCTTGCATTGACTCAGTCCAACCTCGACCTTCATTTTGGTCAACATCATTTTCATCACTCATGTTCTCTTGCTCTTCCAACAGGAGCACATTATTGAGGAAGTTGAATAGACCTCTGTATTAGTCCTTGATCTAGGTCTAAAAAAGCCTCGGCCCTGCATGTGCCCAATGTGAGCCCTCGGCCCCTTAGACGCTTCGCCATATCTGCTCTTCACCGTCTTTAGTCCATCATGTACGAACTCCTTACTTGACCTTCTCCATCGCCTATCGACCAATTAGGCGCACCCAACACCTGCACATTCATAAGCCAAATACAAATAGGCATGTTGCACAACACACACCAACTCGACGACTTGATTAGTCTAAATCACAATAACCCAACTCAGCCAAAGCTCGATCAACTCTCCTTTGACAATCACTCATTATCCATGACATGGGCACATTTCCACATATGTCATCTCATACCTATCTGGAATCATACATTTGGTGAATAAATTTTGTATAAGCTCAGACAAAATTAAGATAGTTTCATTTTAGCCAGACCCAAAAATTGTATCTTTTTTGGGATTGAGATGGTACATATCGTGTTGCTATTAATATGCCAACGGTTTGTTTTGAAATAGGAGGATTGCAATCCAAACCCTAACTATCCAACAAAATACATGCACCCAAACCGAAGAACTCTTAGCCATGTTTAGATAAAATTCTAGCTAGTTCAAACAGGCAGACTAGTTTATAAAAAGGTGGTTCATCCGAGATATCGCAGCTCACGTTTTATGTGCGGTACTGACAACTGAACACTAATGTTAGTTGCTACTGGCATCATTTCTGTGCTGATGAGTTTAGAAGCTTGGGTATGGATTTGCTGGGCTTCAAGGAATTTACTATAACGGAACGGGTTGCTTTCACCGGAGGAAAGTCATTTATGGCGTGCCACCAGACTTCATCGCCACACAAGTCAAACAAAGGATAAAAGGTAAATTCTGAGCATAAACTGATATGCAACTATCAGCACTCAGAAGTGCCTGCAAACCCAATGTATGTCGGTTCATTTTATATCATTACATGAGTTGGCGTAATTCGAAAATTATTTGTCAGGCTCACCATATAGCGAGGAGCTGCAACTGCAAGTGAAGCTTGGCAATCAAAAAGAACTAATCGAATCAGCTAGGAGCATCATATCCGGAGACATGCTCCCAGCACCAACTGTAGATTTATCAAGTCGCATCGAACTGGCAAAAGAAGTGTCTGCCTGCAGCTATGAGACCAGCACATGTTGGGGGCAGGAGGTATTTAGCAAAGTTACAAACTTACAATTTTACAAAATAGCTATACTGTAGATGACAGACACACATCATTCTAGATTTTGCTGCATTGCTTGACAATAATGTACCTGCAGATTGGCTGGGTTTATGGATCAACGACTGAGGACATTCTGACCGGGCAGCGAATCCATGCTGCTGGCTGGAAATCAGCACTTCTGAACACCAATCCGCCGGCGTTCCTCGGTAGCGCACCGACAGGTGGACCAGCCAGCCTAACCCAGTATAAGAGATGGGCGACAGGTCTCTTTGAGATACTCCTGAGCCGGAACAACCCAATTCTTCTCTCCATCTGCAAGCGCTTGCAATTCCGGCAATGCCTTGCATACCTGGTCATCGACGTGTGGCCGCTCAGGGCACCTTTTGAGCTGTGCTATTCGCTGTTGGGACCTTACTGCCTTCTTGCAAACCACTCCTTTTTGCCAAAGGTATAGTGTTTCTAACTACAGTTTTTTTCCCTTTTTCTTCCCACTGCAGATTCATATATAAAAAAAGTTTATTTTTTTGTCTGAAGTTTGTACCACTAGAGGAGGCTTGAACACTGCAGTGAACAGTTCTGGCTTTACTCACTATCTGAACTCTATGCTCTTGTGCAGCCATCAGAATCAGGTTTCAGCATCCCGTTAGCCCTATTCCTGAGTTACAACATATACAACTTCATGGAGTACATGGATTGCCGGCTCTCAGCTCGTGCTTGGTGGAACAACCAAAGGATGCAGCGGATCATCTCATCCTCTGCCTGGCTCCTCGCGTTCCTCACTGTGCTACTCAAGACTTTAGGGCTCTCTGAAACAGTGTTCGAGGTCACTCGCAAGGACAAGAGCACGTCCGGTGGCGATTGCAGTGCCGATGAGGCTGCCCTTGGGCGGTTCACCTTTGATTCGTCACCGGTGTTCGTCCCTGCGACGGCAATTGCAATCTTAAACATTGTCGGCATAACTGTCGGAGTATGGCGAGTGGTTGCTCGAGCGGTTGAAGACGGTGGCCCGGGTGTTGGAGAATTCGTGTGCTGTACCTGGCTGCTGCTATGTTTCTGGCCATTTGTGGCAGGAATTGTGGGCAAGGGAAGCTATGGCATCCCCTGGAGTGTCAAGCTGAAGGCTGGTTTGCTTGTGGCTGCGTTCGTACACTTTTGCAGATGAACTTAATTGCTTATGTTTGTGGCCATTTGTGGCAGGAATTTTAGCTGTTGCGGCCATGAAACATTAATTGATAGCCGGCCATGAAACATTAATTGATAGCATAGTTCACCTCTCAAGAATTATAGTATATGTTAGGATTGGGAACATGTAAAAGACAAAGATATGATAAGGGCACTCACAATGCAATACTCTATCACAGAGTCTAAGACAATTAATTATATATTATTTATGGTATTTTACTGATGTGACAGCATATTTATTGAAGAAAGAGGTAGAAAAAATAAGACTCCAAGTCTTATTTAGACTCTAAGTTCACATTGTTCGAGGTAATAAATAACTTTAGACTCTATGATAGAGTCTGCATTGTGAGTGGCCTAACAATTCAAACTGAGCGACGTGTCTGTGACAATTAAAATGTACTTCTAGTATAATTTCTCTATTTTTAAATCGTTTAACGAGGCGTAATTTCAACAAAAAATAAAGATCAAATTACCCGGGAAGGTGTTCTGTTCTTCGGTTATTTTTATAGATACAAGACTAGAAGAGCGTTTCACATCCAATACTTTCTTCATTTTAAATTATATAAGTCATTCTGCCTTTTTCATGTACAAATCAAGAAAAGTCAAAACAATTTATAATTTGAAATGAGAGAATATATATAAAGAAAACAAATTAAGGCTGGTATAGAAGAGTGGCAACATGAAAAAATATCTAAAAAATAAGAATACAAAAACACCAAATTGGTAATCCTCTTCCTTTGATTGTTCACTGCATGTTGGTCCTTGAAAATTACACTAAAAAGACAACAAAGAAAAAAAGACACATGCAAACATCCCTATCAAATACGGCTTTGAAGACATCTCACAACAAGATCTAGTACCTAATGAAAAACATGGTCGGAGGAATCCTCTCAAGGGCCGAGCAAAGGGCCAGAGGGGATGAATTCAATTTTCTCCAACGAGAAACTGGCATATGTCCTAAACCAACCCCAAAGTGATCTCAAACCCCAAAATCTTCCAAAGCGATCATAAACCCTAAAATATCTGAACTCAGTTCATACATGCCAACTGGTGACAAGATGTACTCAAAAGCACTCAGAACAGACGACGGAACAACAATGGAAGCAGAACAACAACAGAAACAACATAGCAGAAAATGCAATCGAGAGAAGCAAAACGCAAACGGAACCCAATTGAGTGCAGCCATGGAAACCGGCTTAGCCGGTTTTGCTGCACAAACTGACCTAGCCAGTTTCAAAACCGACATAGCCAATTTTTCCGCATAAACCAGCTTGGTCGGTTTTAGAAACCGATCCAACCAGTTTTTCTGCACAGCAACCCAAGTCAATCTCTAAAAAGGTGATTCTTGCCTAAAGCGTCTCAGATCAAAACAATATTTTGCATAGAGGTTTCTGAGGGTGTTTAGAAACTTATCCCACATATCAAACACCAAAGGACCTCAAAATCAAAGCAAATAAAAAAACTCATCTTCTCACTTGGGGTTTTCTCAAATTTCCTCAAAATCCTAGATCTTTGTGGTCGCGAAGAATATGCCAAAACCAATGGCTAAAGAAGTTCCTCATGGGTGATAGCACATAGACGATGTAGCCCAAACAAGTAGAAAACTCAGGTCAAAGAAAATCTCAAAATGACCACAAAAATCACAAAAATTAGAGACAGGAACAAAGAAGAGAGAGATCGATTTACTAGACCAGAGATCAACTTGATTGATTGAACAACAAGTTTGCAATGACTAGGTCCACCCTATACCTTTCATTCTCCCTCTTATAGATGAAAATCAGACGTAGAAGGCAATCACCTCCCTCTAGTACTTATCTCTAAGGGCAACTCTAGCATGTCCTGCTACTACCTAGCTAGCGTGAGTCTCCGGCCCTAGTGACTTCCTCCTAGCGACATGACTACCTAGATCATCATGATTGTGACTGCGAGTCGCCTTGCTCTTGTGACTTCAATCGTGAAGGTAACACTAACTCTAACTATTAATTAGTAGTTCCCTATGGATGAGGAAATGACCTCTACTCTTTGGCAACACTCGCCATTGTACGACGAGCTCAGCGTGCTTGTAGCAGGCGTGACTGTGCTACAACCCTCGACCAATGAGCTACTCTCTGGTAGCTCCCTTGTAGCACCTGCAGCCCCACATTGGTCGACCGATTGACCATGTGGTCTTGGTGCCTTTGCAACCATATGTGTGGCTTTATTTCTAGTAGGCCTGTTTGGAGGGGCTCTATGTGACTCTGGCTCCACAATTTTAGCAATACTATAGCAGTATTGTGGAGGAGCTGCCAAAGCCCCAGATACGTAGCTCCTCTGATGCCTTCACTTTTTCAGCATCTTTTGGCAGGAGCTGGAGCCATTTTGGCTCATGATTAGGGTAGTGCAGGATAGAATAGTGTGCTATAGTCACCCAACAAAAGGAGCTAGGGCACCTATGAGCTATGCCAAATAGGCACTAAGAGATGAACCTGTTGTAGTGTCGATTCAAAGTGGCTTTTGTTGCACCGTATGTTTAAATGAAAATCGAATGTTTGTTCATGTACCTGTCCTTATTGTGCTTTATTTATGTCCAAATAAGAGTTTATTGTGCTTTATTTATGTCCAAATAAGAGTTTGTTCATTGAGATCTACTGTTAATTAGTAGTTTCATGATATGGCTACTGTTGTTTTATCAAACTAACTTGCTGCAGTTTAACTGGACAAGTTGGATGTTGTACTTCTGGCTA
>Ga0182004_10005736_pt1 | contig 10111 bp, 2 predicted proteins | sample Sormic07211540_1_FD_120479 | JGI IMG/M metagenome (GOLD analysis project Ga0182004, IMG submission 120479) | Endophyte microbial communities from Sorghum bicolor roots, Mead, Nebraska, USA - 072115-40_1 MetaG | ecosystem: Host-associated > Plants > Roots > Unclassified | place: USA: Nebraska...
ACACTGCGCCTACAAGTCTTGCGTATCTACGCATGCATCTTTGAATAGCTCACAGCACATTTTGAGAATTTCCAGCGTCTGTCATTTCATCCTCCCTGTTCCTGTTTGCCTGTTTGGGGTTTTCCAAGTCAAAATATCACCTTGTGGCCTGTGGCTAGACAAGTCCCTGCACCATCACCTCATGCCGGAAGCGACGGAGCACTACGTGCAGGCGCCGGCCATGACGACGACGCCGCTCGCATTCGCCGTGCGTCGGAGGGAACCGGTGCTCGTCGGGCCCGCCGCGCCGACGCCGCGCGAGACGAAGCGCCTGTCCGACATCGACGACCAGGAGACGCTGCGCGGGCACGTGCCGTTCCTCTTCCTCTACCGCGGCGGTGGCGGTGCGCGTGCCGACGACGGCCGCGACCCGGCGTCCGCCGTCCGCCGCGCGCTCGGCGAGGCGCTGGTCCCGTACTACCCGCTCGCCGGGCGGCTCCGGGAGGTGGAGGCGCGGAAGCTCGTCGTCGACTGCACCGGCGAGGGTGTCATGTTCGTGGAGGCCGACGCCGACGTGCGGCTGGCGGAGCTGGAGGCGGCCTCATCCGGCGAGCTCAGGCCGCCGTTCCCCTGCATGGACCAGCTGCTGTTCGACGTCGACGGATCCGGTGGCGTGCTCAACTGCCCCTTGCTTCTCATCCAGGTAGGTACAACCCATGCAAGTTTGCTTCCAATTCCAAGAAAAAAGATAAATAAGGCCTTGTTTAGTTTGTGGGTAAAATTTTTTTGGATAACTGTGGTATTTTTATTTATATTAAGTAATTATTATCTAATTATATATTAAATAGATTTAACAGATTCATCTCGCAGATTATAAATAAACTATATAATTAGTTATTTTTTATCAATGCCGAGAAATTCAGTGTCACGGAAAATCTTGAAAAACACTCGCTTGCGTGATCTCACTAGGTGACTCGGCTGCTCTGCGGCGGCTTCGTCCTCGCGCTCCGGCTCAACCACACGATCTGCGACGCCATTGGCCTGGCACAGTTCATGTCCGCCACGGCGGAGCTCGCGCGCGGCCTCCCCGCGCCGACCGTCGCGCCCGCATGGTCCCGCGAGCTCCTCGAAGCGCGGAGCCCGCCGAGGCCATCGTTCCCTCACCGCGAGTTCGACGCCGTGCCGGGAAATGTTTCGGTGCCCAGGTGGGCAGCAGGTGCCATGCCGGCGGCGGCCGACATGATCACGCGGACCTTCACGTTCGGTCCAGCCGACGTCTCCACGATCAAAAGCGGCCTGCCGCCGCACCTCCGCAAAACGGCCACGACCTTCGAGACGCTCACGGCGGCGCTGTGGCGCGCGCGCACGGCGGCGCTGGAGGTCCCGGCGGACGAGGAGGTGCGAGCGGTGTCCATCGTGGGGTTCAGGGGCGTGCCCGAGCTGGTGCTCCCCGCCGGCTACTACGGCAACGCGTGCGTGCCCGTGGCTGCGGTGACCACCGCGGGGCCGCTGCTGGCTGGTTCTCTGGGCGCCGCCGTGGAGCTCGTGCGGGAGACGAAGGCGGCGGTGACCGCCGAGTACGTGCGGTCCACGGTGGACCTGCTGGTGCTGCGCCGCCGGCCGTGCGTGGCGCTGGGCAACCTGTTCCTCGTTTCGGATAACCGGCACGCCGGGTTCCACCGCGTCGACTTCGGGTGGGGCGAGCCGGTGTACGGCGGCCCCGCGGCGACGCTGTTCGGGCCGAGCTTCTTGGTGCACGTCGGGGACGACGGCGGCGCCGGCGACGGGAAGGGCATGGGCAAGGTGGGCGTGCTGATCGTGCTGCCGCGGCCGGCCATGGAGCGTTTCGCGTCGGAAGTCGAGACGTTGTTGAAGAGTTAGTGCGTGCGCGCTAATGCATGTGTACACTAGTGTGTTTTGTTTGCTCGTTGTTTTGGTGTGTACTAGGAAATACAGTATAACCCCCTAAGTTTACATACAACAGGGAATGCTCTCTATTATCCTTCCTCTACATATGTATTTGTGTTGTGCCCCTTTCTTTTTTTATTTTTAGAATACGACTTCACGTGTATATGTTATTAAGAATTCTATATGCATTATTTAATGACACGTGGGGGCCACATGTTAGTAGGGACTTGTTTTCGGTAACATGTAAAAGGAGAGAAAAAATATAGAAAACTACCAATAGTATCTATACATATTTTTGAGAAAGAGAGGATTTATAATATGTTAGAGACAGTCTTATGTATATAGTATCGTCCCTAACTTGGTGTCCAAGCTCAGCATCGTCTTGCTCTATAATTTACCATTGTTTAATTTAGTGATTTACATAAAAATGTTGTTTTTATTTAAACTTCTTATTTAATTGTTCATCTTATTCAAAAAAATTACATAAAATATTTTTTTTCGTAACTTATTTTATTATTAGAGATATTATAATAATAATTTATTTATTTTATTATTTGTATAAAATTTTTGAATACTGTCTGCTACAACATTGTGGGCTTTGTCTCATGCTCTGCTTCTCTATGCTCCCACAACCTCCTTACGCCACCGATTCCCTCTGCACCTTGTTTAGTTATACCTAAAATCAAAAAACTTTTCAAGATTTTCCATCATATCAAATTTTATGGCATATGCATAGAATATTAAATATAAATTAAAAAAATAACTAATTATACAGTTTGCCTGTAATTTACGAGATGAATTTTTTAAACCTAGTTAGTTTATAATTAGATAATAATTACCAAATATAAACGAAAGTGTACGATACCCAAAAACTTTTCAGCTAAAGAACTAAACGAGGCCCTAGTACCTTAGTTCCGTCTTTGTCGACGAGAAAAACAAGAGGCGCGGAAGAAACAGGGGAGAAGTGAAAACCACTGTGTCATCTAAGGGCTTTTATCGTCTAGTCGTCATGTTGGACCGGAATGAGTTCAGGGACTAAGATAACAAGCTTGAGCATCTCCAACAACTCCTCAAATGAGGTTCCTATTCTTATTAATTTGGCAAAAACACAAAAAACTCTCTGCAACAACTCCTTAAACCAACTTGGTATTTATCCCAACTTGCTATTCTCCATCCTCGCGCGCGTACTTGAGTTGCTATCGCTGTGACGCACGCCCGCGTACGCTCGCCAGCGGCCTCGCCCGTGCCTCCGCCTCCGCCCCGCCAGCTCGCCGCGGGATGCTCCACGCTTGGGCGACGCGAGGAGCAGCTCCTGGAAGTCGTTGAACCTGATGCGCGAAGCTCAGAACACGTGCAGATTGACGCCGGAGAACGCCGGCGTCGGGCACTCGCAAGATGACGTCTTCACGGTCGCCACAGCTGCTTTGCCCACGGCGTGCGGGAGGCGTCGCGTGAGGGCGCAGCCCGTGTGTGGCCAGGCGGTGGTTGGGTTCGCCGGAGGAGGCCAGCTCGCCGAGTTTGCCCGCTTCCATGGCAGTCGCGCACGGGTTCAACAGCTGCTCCGTCCACCTCGGCTCCCTGTCCAAACTTGCTGCGGTGCCCCTGCCACTTCCCTTGTTGCTAGGCTTCGACCTGACGAGCAGCTCGCTTCTCCCTTTTCTTGCTGATTTCTACCTCCTTGGCCAACATGGGGTCCTTGGTTGCTCATGTGTCCAGGAGATTTGCGTTTCTTGGGCTGCCCAAACTCCTACTGCGAGGTCATCGGTGACGACGACGCAACACTAGTATCAAGATACTAGGTGACGAGCAGCAAGCCAGCAACAGAGCAAGCAATGACGGGTCCAATATGTCATCCTCTATTTTAACAAGTGAAGAATAGCAATTTGTTGGAGATACATCCTTTTTTTCACTTACCAAACAAATTACCAACTTGCTAAAACTCAAGATTTGGCAAGTCAATTATACCAAATTGTTGGAGATGCTCGATCTTGATGAGCCTGAGATGCAAACAATTAAGGCTTTGTTTAGTTGCACCTAAAATCAAAAAAAAAATTAAGATTTTTCGTTACATCAAATCTTGTAGTAAACGTTAAATATAAATAAAAAATAACTAATTACACAGTTTGTCTTTAATTTGCGAGATGAATCTTTTAAATCTAGTTAGTCTATAATTGAACAATAATTGTCGAATATAAGCAAAAATATTATAATGTCCGAAACCAAAAAGAAATAGATCTAAACAAGGCCTAAGTTTGAGATTGAGGCCTTGTTTAGATCAAAAAGTTTTTGGATTTTGATACCGTAGCACTTTTATTTTTATTTGACAAATATTGTCCAATTATAAAGTAACAAGTTTCAAAAGATTCGTCTCGTGATTAACAGGCAAACTATGTAGTTAGTTTTTATTTGTCCATGTAGCACTTTTGTTTTTCTTTGACAATTTTTGGATTTTGATACAGTACCACTTTTGTTTTTATTTGACAAACATTGTCCAATTATAAAGTAATAAGTCTCAAAAGATTCGTCTCGTGATTAACAGGCAAACTATGTAGTTAGTTTTTATTTGTCAATGTGGCACTTTTATTTTTATTTGACAAACATATGCTGCAAGATTCGAACCTTGAAAAGCTTTTGGTTCTTGGATGAAAAAACAAGTAAGTTTTTGGTTTTTGGATAAAAAAACAAGGCCAGGGATAAGAGCTTCACCTACTATCCTACACGTACTATCCTATTCAGCTATTCTCCATGACTGGAGAGATACAGTTGCTCTTAACTTGTTTGTTGCACAATGTCTACTTTCTTGGTATCCCCTTTTGTATATATTTATTTATATATACCACTCAGGACTAGGATAAAAACTGTACGGATATTTTCCGACCGTATTCGAGACCGAATTCGTTTAAAAGGGTTTAGATTTGTCTATATTCAAGTCCGAATACGATGTCGACATCTAATCGTATCTTACATTATCCGTATTCGAATCCGAATTCGACCAGAAATATAAAAATAAATATAATATCAAACAAATATAATATCTATAATATCAAACAAATATGATGAAAATAAATATAATATCAAACAAATATAATATCTATAATATCAAACAAATATGATATCGATAATATCCGTCATCCGTTTTCATCTGAGTTTCATCTCTACTCAGGACTCCTCCATCATCTGAGCTTCATCTCTACTCAGGACTCCTCCATGGACACAGGAGGCTGCCCGACCTATACACCGGCAAAAGAAATTAAAGATTAGAAGACTTTTTATTATTAGAAATAAATTTATTTGTAATTTTACCTTTAGGAATATATTTATTTATACCAGCAATCTTGCCGCTTACTGTTGGGCAATGGACACAGCGTCAGAGTGTGCGCGCGCGCACAACAGAACGTGTAAAGAACGCGAACTTATAATAAATAAAAGAAACACAGCAAGATCGGTTACGACGATGCCACGGAAGTTGACATGCACTGCACACATGTTTATTCAGACACGTTCCTCCCTTTTGTACACGTGCTGCTAGCTCACAGTAGCCACACTACTGGGCAGTGGACACACACCCCTACACAACTGTGAACTCAAACTCAAAGCTTGGCTGTCTGCACGTCGTACACGTACTCGACACTTCCTTCCCTCCGACTTGGACACGACGACGCACACCCCAAAAGGACTCCATGGCCACACCTCCTACCGCCGCCGGCGATCCCCGTCGTCGTCGTCGTCTAGCTAACTTCTCTCTACCCATTGACGATGACGCCTCCTGCAAAACAACACACACATCAGTTAGTACCTACGAGTAGGTAGCAGAGAGAGTGAGAACCAATGCAAGTAGCAGCAGAAATTAAGCAGCAGCAGGCCGGCGGCGGCGGCGGCTCGTGCGTGTACCGTTGACGTGGAGGAACTGTCCGGTGATGTACGACGAGTCCTGCTCGCTGGCGAGGAAGACGTAGCTAGGCGCAACCTCAGCCGGCTGTCCGGCGCGCTTCATGGGCACCTCGGAGCCGAACTGCTCCACCTTCTCCTCGCCGAACGACGCCGGGATGAGCGGCGTCCAGATAGGCCCCGGCGCGACGCCATTGACACGGATGCCCTTGTCGGCGAGCTGCAGCGCCAGCGCGCGCGTGAAGGACACGATGGCGCCCTTGGTGGACGTGTAGTCCAGCAGCGTCTTGTGTCCCTTGTACGCGTTCACCGACGCCGTGTTGATGACGGACCCGCCGCCGTGCGGCGCCATGCGCGCCACCGCGTGCTTCGTCGTGAGGAAGTAGGAGAAGATGTTGGTGCGGAACACGCGGTCGAGGTCGGGCTCGGCGACCTCCGTGATGGACCGCCGCTCGTGCTGCTCGGCGGCGTTGTTGACGAGCACGTCGATGCGGCCGCCGTGCGCCGACGCCACCTCCTCCACCACGCTCCGGCAGCTGTCCTCGTACCCGAGGTCGGCGGCGAGCGCCATGGGCGGGCGCGCGCCCGTGCGGGAGGAGATGTCGCGCAGCGCCCGGAGCGTCTCCTCCGCGTCCTTGTCCTCGTGGCCCTTCACGTACGTGAAGGCTACCGACGCGCCCTCCGCCGCGAAGAGGAGGCACACCGCGCGGCCGATGCCGGAGTCGCCGCCGGTCACCAGCGCCACCTTGTTCTTGAGCTTGTTCGCCGCCTTGTAGTTCTGGAGGATGGCCTCAGGCCGCGGGTCCATGGCGTGCTCCTTGCCGGGCTGGGAACCCTGCTGCTGCGGCGGGAACTGCTTCTGGGACGCCATGGCGCGAGCCGCCGGAGCCGGTCGGAGTGGTGATGATGGTGATCTACTAGCAACGACAGGGAGGTGGAGGAGACGAAGCAATGCTGCGCGCATGGCACGGTGAGGGAGACGAGGGGGTGGAGGGGAGGAGGGCATATAAACAAGAGGGAGAGGCAGGCAGGCGTGGGCGCGTGGCGGCGGACGTGGCGGGAGGCTGGCATCTGCCTCGCCCACGCGTCCAGTCCGGCCGCTCGGAGAACCAACCAACGCACGCCGGCCGCCGCTTATTACACCCACTCGACCTCGCTAGTAGCATCACTGTCTGAAATTCTGAATTGACAGTTTTAATAGAGATGGGTAGTGCACTTGGGGATAATTAGATACTTACAACTGTGTCAACCGCTTAATGTCATGCAATTCAGAAAAGATAGAACATCGTCAGGTGTGCACATAATTATCTTCTAGTTTGACGAGTGGAGGTTGTACAACATCTTACCAAAGGTAATTTTCGATAACTTGATTTGATGGTATGTAAGATGCGTCATAGTCAACCTCTAGAGCTTTGTAGTAGTCCTGCAATCATAATTAAGTTTATGAAACCAATATAGTATATGAGCTCTAAATAGGAACCATTTTGCTGCATCTAAGCACTAAGTTTTAAAGCAATTAGATGGCTGAACTGGAAACCATTGCATGTGTACTTGCATGATAGCCACAAACTGGAATGCTACCTACATTTCAAGAGGATAAATAAGTCAATCCCTGGTGGCCATAAACTGGAATTCTACCTTCATTTCAGGAGGATAAATAAGTTAATCCCAAGTTGAGCAAGCCTATTTGGCCACTTGTAAACAACCATACATATAGCTCTGTGCACTCCACGATAATTCTCACTGGGCACATATCCTTATCCCTTTCGATCTGCCTATCCAAATGCCGCCAAGGTGGGGTGGATCAGGAGCATACAAGGGCTATGAACATTAAGAGCAAAGCAGATCAAAGCACACAGAAGGCTTTTGCACCCCGTCAGCAATAAGTGGCAGTATACTAATGAATATACTATGAAACGCCCGTCAACTGAAATAATTTGATGAACTATATGTTATTTTCTGTAAATCTAGTTTTATCATTTATATGACAACAAATGTCAAGTACTCAAGTCTGCATCTATGAAGATGATTCAGAAATGAGAAATCATTTTTTGTGTTCAAATATGCCTACTTTGAATGCTGAATCCAGGTCCTTCCTTGTAAGAATAATGACCCTATGTGGCTGCATTGCTCCATTTTGACGTTAGCTATTCAGTTAAATTTGTTAAAAAGCATTATGCTCCAAATACAATTGTTAGATCACACTCAAAGGTAAACAAGAGGCATCTGCTAAATTTTTTGACTGTGCTAAATACATATTTCATCTGAATGGGATTTACACAAAATCATCCTTATATGCTCTACAGAATGTTTTTTTTATAAATGATGTTATATTAATATAACAAACAAAAAAATTTACAAGATATTTATTATTCCTTGAGGATTCAGTCATGCCAGAATCAGATTTGGAGAGTCCACATGTACAAACGATTAATGAAGCAAATCAGATTTGGAGAGTTTGAGGCATGTGCCTTTCTTGCCCTGTATTCCCAGTCTCTTCTGTGCACATCAGACAAGCCTCAATGTTTTAGTACAATGGAGCAAGAGAAAAGTAGAATGTAAAATTGTTGCAATACAATAGAGCCAGACAAATGGAGAACGTAAACAATCCTATCGCTATAGAGGCGGAAATGAAGATATTTGGGCACTGCATAGAAAACTGCAGCAGTAGATTCAATAGCAGGGCGTGAAGATTTCCAGGAAGGTCATTGAATCAGTTTCTATAAACTGACTATCACCTCATATTTCAATGCCAAATGTAGACTACTGACTACCACTCCTATTTCATAAAGATTTGTGATCAGCTGAAGACAACAAAAACATGGATAAATAAAAAAAGCTATTGATGAACTGATAATGGGCTGCTAATGCTGTGAACTGAAACGTTTTTTTTTAACACTCTGAACTGAGACGTTAGACAGGACTTAAAGCCTGAAGGTAGCATTCAGACAAGACAGGGAAGCTATTGTTACAGCACAGAACTGAAGTAGGCATCCCATTATGCCACACTTTAGAAAATGATGCAGGACACTGGCTGCACATCCAGTTTTTTAAAATTTATCACAGACAAATCAAACTGAAACTGGGTAGTGCTTTGCAACAAGATCCGTCTAGAAGAGAAGTAAAGGGAAGAGAAGGGGTGGGTGGACATACCTGTTGGCTACCCGACGAAGATCTGATGAAGGAACCGACGAAGGATCGAGCGCGTGGCGTGCGGCGGCGAAGACCCTCAACGCCTGGTGTGCGGGTGCAACGGGAAGCAGACCAGTGGCGGGGTGGCGTCATGGCTCCTGCTTCGTCGACGAGCGCCTGCCTGGCGGCGACGCCGGCGGCGGAGACCCGGGCGACTGCGAGGAGATCTTGCAATTTGGTAGGAGCGTGATTTATTGAATTCGGAGAGCGTGATTGGCGCGCGGGCGGGCCTGCGAGCGAACTAGTGTCGAGGGAAGCGCCAGGCATGTGATTTGTAGTGAGCTGTGAGCGTGCGAGCCATGCGCGCGGGCATGCGAGCGAGCGTGCCTGTGAACACGAATATTTTAGGCTTTGTTTATTTCTGAAAAGTTTTAATTTTAGTAGTATTTTTTGTTTTATTTAGTAATTAATGTTTAATTATGAACTAATTAGATTTAAAGGATTCATCTCATAATTTCTAAGGCCTTGTTTAGTTCTAAAAAAATTTGTAAAATTTTTCAGATTCCTCGTCGCATCGAATCTTTAGACGCATGCATGGAGTATTAAATATAGACAAAAATAATTGCACAGTTTGGTCGGAATTGACGAGACGAATCTTTTGATCCTAGTTAGTCCATGATTGGACAATATTTGTCAAATACAAACGAAAATGCTACAGTGTCGATTTTCCAAAAAAATTTGGAACTAAATAAGGTCTAACTAAACTGTATAATTAGTTTTTATTTTTATTTATATTTAATGCTTTGTATATATATTTATAAATTTGATTGATGTGATGAGTTAAAAATTTTGGACGCGCAACCTTGTTCGTTTTGGCTGATAAGATATGATAGAAAATACTGTTGGCTGATTTATTATGAGATACTGCTAAATGAATGACGGATTCGGCTCATAAGCCCAGGATTGCTTCTGGATGCTACTTGGCCCAGAATATCGGTTTACATGGGCCGATGCTTTGTTTCCTGCCGCTGGATTTGCTGTTTGCTTCCACCGCTCGATTACAAACGGAGGGCATCAGGCGCAGTACGGCCCCCCACCACCACTCGCGCTCAGCGGCGCTCAGGCTCGGTCCCTCAGCGACGGAGGGGCAGTCCCTGGCCGGCGACGTCGGCGGCGACCCCTTCCGCCTCTCGCCAGTCGCCTC
>Ga0182004_10005737_pt1 | contig 10109 bp, 9 predicted proteins | sample Sormic07211540_1_FD_120479 | JGI IMG/M metagenome (GOLD analysis project Ga0182004, IMG submission 120479) | Endophyte microbial communities from Sorghum bicolor roots, Mead, Nebraska, USA - 072115-40_1 MetaG | ecosystem: Host-associated > Plants > Roots > Unclassified | place: USA: Nebraska...
ATCATGTATTTTGTATATTCAAGAAAGAATTAATGAAATATGTGGTTCTCGAATATGTGTGCATGTGTCTCCCTTGCATTACATTATTTTTCTATGTCTTCGCCCGGTTTTCGACCAAACACAGTGCCCCGCAATTGTCATGCTCACTCAATTCGACAGCATTAAGGTAATAAGTGCTTGCATCACATTACGTCTTTCATAACTTCCTTTAATTGACATGTTGAACAAATAAAATACTTGTTGTATTAAGGTAATAAAATCTGTCAACTGTCATGCTGGAACTCATAAATGTATAAACCTTGTGTACTCAGTGGAGGAGCCAGGGCAGTTGGTTGGATCAAAGATGAGGGCGTGTCAAGCCCATCAGATGCAATTGAGGCAGAGCGACTTGGCCGGCAGCCGCGTGAGGATCTCGACTATGAGCTTGTCCGGGACCGGGAGGACCGCCAAAGCCGCTGCCGCCCAGCGGCTCCCTTCCATCTCGACAAAACAAGTGCACCCTGCAGCGCAACCTACAATTCGTGCGGCGGCGCCTGGTTACCATCGGGACCCAAATGGATTGATTCACTACAGTTATTTACCGTAGTAAAATAACTAATTATACAGTTTGACTTTAATTTGCAAGAAGAACTTTTTGAGCCTAGTTAAACTCCGTTCGCTTGCCTTATGAGCCGTACTTTTTCTGCCAGCCAATAGTTTTTTTCTCTCACAATAAATCAGCGACCAACACTAACAATCTTAGTCCATGATGGTTGAACAATAATTGCCAAATACAAACAAAAGTTCTACGGTGTCAAAATCCAAAAAAAAAAAATCTAAACAAGGCCTATATTCCTGTTTACAAGAGAGCCTCAGCTGTAGGAACTCTCAAAATTCTTCGTTAAGCGGATACCAAATTCGGACCCGCACAAGCTAACCAGTGTTCTCATGGTAGCCAATACTATGCCAGCCATTGTCTGATTCATGAGTAATGACCAAAGTAGCTCTTAACAGGAACCGTTTTGGCTGTTGCATATATGAACAGCACTAAATTTTAGAGAAATTTGCAAATACTGTGAAGATTATTGAACTGAAAGCCAACGCACAAGTCATTGCTGACTGGCATCAATCAAATGGGATCAGGCACAATTATAAACAGATTATATACCTCGAAACATAGAAAATAAGTTTTACACTCTGCAAAACCTTGATAACCCACTCTGATTCTCTTACATTCAGAAAGACTATGTAAGTAAACTATAACATGCATTTCCATGCCCACATATATGAATATGAAATGTGAGTGTTTGTAGGCAAAATATTCAGTGCAAACCACATCTTCGGTGCAATCCATGAAAACCCTATTATAAAACTATACTTAAGAGATTTCAAAAAATTTGAAACTATGCACACCAATAGTGCATATGTAGATGTGCATTGTCACAAAATTTGAGATTCAAACTCATTTAGCAAAAATACGTATGAAAATAACAAATTTCATTTGCATATGCACTAGAGGACGAATTTGTCCTCTAGTGCATATGGAAATGAAATTTGTTATTTTCATACGCATTTTTTCAAAACGAGTTTGAATCTCAAATTTTGTGACAAATGCACATCTACATATGCACTATTGGTGTGCATAGTTTCAAAATTTTTGAAAATTCATAAATATGATTTTGCAAAGGGTTTTCACGATTGCACCAAAGATGTGGTTTGCACTGAATATTTTGCCGTGTTTGTAAACCCCTTTCTTTTGAAGGCAACCACAATTGTATTTGTTTAATGTGTACATAGACTGTCATCGTATTCTGAAACTCTCAGTTGGAAAATACAAAGAAAAGTACGAAGTTGAACCAAAGTCACTATTATTAGTAGTAGTATAGTCAGTTGTATATGTAAATGCACGAATCTTTCAAGTAAGTCATTAGACACAAACTCCAAATAGACTAAGGAGTAAGTGCATCGACGTCTAAGGGTGTATATCAGGACTCATTGATTTAAGATTCTGCTTTGAAGAAGAGATTCTTGCTCAATATCCCAATGTCAGATATGGTCAAGCCTTTACATCAAACGACCTGCATAGCATGCTCGAGGATACTTATGCTGCAGCTGGGGCCACTGCACAAAGAACTGGTCAGCTATCCGTAGCTTGTACAACAGTAAACCGCTCAGTGATAGCTTCTTCACTCTTGCAATGCTTTCAATGTAGAAAATGGAGGACCATCCCAAACCAAGCACCTACAGAAAGACAGCAATCCTAAACTAGTTAGATACTAGAAAATATGGCATCAACCTGAAACTTGGGGCGAAGAAATTAGACATCGCAAGTAAGATCAATGGCAATATTATCCATTCATCCTCCAAGATCAATCGCACAAGTCCCATACTGCATCAAGCAAGCAAGCATCAGCAAGAGTGTGACGGCTACCTTCAGAAGGAAAGCTGAGACGCATAGAGGAAAGCATGTCCCTGGACCATTGCAAAATATCTGAAGGAGTATTACAGAACTTTAGTATTTAAACTCGTGCTGCAAATAGCTACCATAGTTTGAACTAGGTACACACCACTTGTGGTCTGATTCTTATTACTAGCCACATAGCATGCAATGTGGCTAGCAATGTAGTTGCGATGGATGTAATATAAGATTGGCCTACTTCACGACTACGGTATATCTGCATGAAATGAGCATTCTCGGCAGTCTTCGCTCCATCGCTCTGAAATGACACTAAATATAATCATATATCTTATTCTATATAGTTTAGCAAGTTCCCAGCATATAATTGGTTCAATGCAACATAATAATTGACCTCCACCTGAATAAGTGACTGTTCATAGACCTGTGCCTTTTGAAGACTCATGTTGTCAGTAAGTGCAGCCACATAGTATCTTGGTGTGAACCTATCCTTCTGAAGTGTTGTTAAAATATTCATCATTTCTGCGGTATGCCCTCCTAACAACCAAAACACAAAATAATACATGTTTCATCAAGCTACATATCTTACAACTTAGACACTTGATAACTCAAAGAAACTACCAAATGTTCTGGCAAGAGTGTGAACAAGAGTCCAGTAAAATAGTAATAATGCTAGCGATGAGATCTTGACAGTTTTAATACCGCTATTAAAGAAGCCACTACATGCTAAATAGGGTGACAATGAATAAGAGACTAAGACAAGATATTGCGACACTAGCAGATTGACAACTGCTGAAGGGAGTCAACCAAAGTGCAAAAAAAGAATATTAAAAAATGTGCCCTGCTAAGAATAGAAGCTGGAGCTGAAAAATGTCTAGCAGAGTTGCACAAAAAGGGGACTCCTATCTCAGTTCAGGGTCATCAGAGTTGCACAAGGAGCATGATGATTCCTAGTGTTGTAACTAAACATTGTATATAAGCTATATTATTAGTTAATAACAAACATCTTTAGTTCGATCTGTGTTATGAACTTTGCACATGGCAACATATATAGAAACTGAGTTTAAACATACACCATGTTTCAATAAATTGTGACAATGCCCTCTAGGAAGCAAAACTGCTGCAGCACAAATGTTACGGTTGATTGGGAGCAGAACAATAATGTTTCTAGAAGAAACAAGATTTTGTCCCACGATCTTTTTGTGACAGTCTATCATGATCAAGTCAGTGAAAAGTCAATTCTCATATACGGTGACCAAGAGTTGTGCTTTCGTTACCATAGAAGAAAATAAATTCGCATATGAACTTGCAGTTACCAACAATTATTCAGTATAACCACATCTTGGTACTCATACATGCCCTTACACCTTTGAGTACTGTTTAATATACCAGGCAACTGTATCCAAGACTTGTCCGTAAGGTATTTGAAGGAAAGACCGCAATATGGTACTCACCGGAGCCAAGGACTATGAGACAACGCAATCCAGTGGCACGCGGCCTCGACACTGGTTGGCCACTGTGCCACAGCACATAGAAGAAGCGGACTGTGAGCACAGAGATGAGTACTGGAAAGGCGTAGAAGGCAGCCGCCGCGGCGTTGAGACCCATCTGTGTTGAAGTAGCTGAGCGTGAAACAAGAAGTTTACACATCTATCTACAAATATTATCTACAAAAATTACTTCTTGTTTGGACTATGCCTTCTAATCACGGGCAGACCCAGTAAAGGACATGGGTGTACACATGTACACCCAATATTTTTTTGCAAAGCAATCAAAGTTTGTAGGCATATATATACACCTGTAATTAGATTCAGATCCAATTACGAATAGTATGTTATGGTTTGGGCGCACGGTTTTACCTACGAATTACGTTAAGGTTTGGGCGCACGGCTTCGCACAGCAGGAAGGGAACACCAAGGCGAGGGAATACCTGCTGTCCTGGTGGTGCTCGTGCTCGTCGCCAGCCAAGTTGGCGAGTAGCGAAGTAGGACAACAACAATGGTCGCGGGGGCGAGTGGTGAGTGGCTGCAGAGGGCGGATGCCGCGCCAGAACTAGTCGCGAGAACGCTGAGCCCCAGGTGGTGCTCGACCTAGCTAGTCTCCTCTCTGGATTGCGACGTGGCGAGCGGATAGAGGAGATCGGCCACGGGCGAGACGAACTTTTTGCCATTAACGGATGACACCTCTTCAGATATCACTCTTACAATTGGGACATACGTGTCTATTTTGGGCCAACAAACGCACAGAAACCCCTAAATCTTTCTCTCAGACTTTTCAGTTCCGAGCTCAAACTCTTCCATTATGGCATGCTGCCTCACTACTATCCTAAAATCCTCAATACAAGAGTAATAAGTCCCTACTGACAAAAAAATATTATGGGTGAGTTAGAGTACATCCAACTCCGCACAGATGCACAACCAAGAACCACCAATCCAACTCGAATGATGATACTTAGTTACTTACCAAAGCGGGCAGTCACCGGAATTCATTGTCTCAATCTACTACATCAACCGCCCTACGAAACAAAAAAAAATACACTCAATCACGCTGGGATGCCAATCATGGCCACGGCCACGAGCCCTATGTCCCTACTAACCCTAAGCACTCAACCATAGCTCGAATCGAGGAAGACAGGGTGGATGATCGGACATACCTTTGCTCCGGCGTGGAGATCCATCCCTGATCCCGCATTCGTCAAGTACGGCCGCCGGAAAGGGAGACGAGGCCTGCGGCTTCTGCTGCTGCCGTCGCCGTGGGAAGACCAACGAAGGGGCGAGCTGGGGCGGGGCGGGATCCCGGGCGGGGCAAGTGCGAGATGAGATGAAGAGGCGAGGCCTGCGGCTTCTGCTGCCGCCGTCGCCGCCGAAGCGCCTGCGGCTTCTGCTGCCGCGGGGAAGACGAGCGAGCGCTGGGGCGGGTCGGGATATCCCGGTGGGGGAAGTGGTGGAGGCCTAGGAGGTTGGGCCTGGCGCCTTGACCCACAGCGAGGGGCAGCCTGGTCATTTAGGATCCACCGTGGCGAGCCAGGTTAACAAAGTGAGGATGGAGAAATAGATATCCGTGTAGTATAACCAAATGAACTAAATAAATATTTTTTTTCTTTATTATTTTTTCAACAAATAATGAGCATTTATACTCCCACAAACCATTTAGTATGGCGATATTAACTCATATCGTAAGTAAACAGGTGGCATTTGCCGATTCAATGATTGAATCTTTTTTTTTCAAACCTTAAAAAATCATACATTTTGCATATGATCTTCGCGTGAGATAAATTTATACAAAAATTGTAGAACTTGATATCTAATAAAGTTTGAACTTCTCAATTTAAAATCATCTTGATGCCTAACTATTCGATACAGATCAGATCTACAAATGCATATCTCAACCTTGTATCAATTAACTCGAACTAAAATGGCTTCACATGGGGATACGATGAACTATGGGAGTTATAAATAACTCATCGAGATCTTTAAATTTCCATTTCATATAATATCACATGAAAATGCTAGCGATGGATAAATTGTTCCCTCGTTATCTCTAAAAATCATAACCTTTTTGTATGACCTCGTGTGAAGATATAAATATTAAAGTTAGAAATGGGATCTGTACTTTAGCTCACAAGTTTCATATCTATGTAAATCTGAGTGTTGTATCAATTATTTCAACATTAAGGTGACTTCCAACAGAAAAGTTGAAGTTATAGATCTCACCAAACTCTACAATTCTTCAAATTTTGTCTCCATCATGTGAAAAGTCTTTGATTTTTTAAGGCATACTGTCAAGAAAAAAAATCCATCCGTTTCAAATGGAGGAAGAGTCAATTCCGTCAGTTTTTTTTTTTGCGATAAGTTAGCCCTTGTTTAGTTTACCTGAAAACCAAAAAGTTTTTAAGATTCTCCGTCACATCGAATCTTGTGGCACATGTATGAAGCATTAAATATAGACGAAAACAAAAACTAATTACACAGTTTGCTTGTAAATCGCGAGACAAATCTTTTGATCCTAGTAAGTCTATGATTTGGACAATATTTGCCACAAACAAACGAAAGTGCTACAGTAATGAAATCCAAAATATTTTCACATCTAAACAAGGCCTTAATATATCGGAGTATCAATTGGCAATGGGAGTATACATGTGGATATTTAAATTTTTTGTCGGGATAGTTTTGTTTTGAAAACTAAATTTGAAAATAAAAAAAATCCTGCCCATCCACCATTGCCTCTCTCGCCTTGCTTTTTTTCCACACCGGTAAAAAACGAATTTCATTACCGCAGCAACGAAATTACAAAGGTATTTCAAACCAAGTTCAGCTAACCCAACTCAGAAAACAGAAACAAAAACGGTGTTGCGGCCTAGGAACACCAAGGGCACTTAGCCAAAACACATGGATAAACGCCAGCAACAACACTGCTGCAGCACAGACCACAAGTTTGAAGTTCTAAACGTACGACTAAGCCCAATTACAGCAAACTCTAGAGAGACTTCAGAGACGTCAACTATTATGAGTATCAACCATCATAAGGCACCATTTGTTGTCCTGCACCCGTCTGAATGCCTTGATTGTGGAAGAAAAGTGCCGCCGACTTCACCACAGTCGCGCCTTGGATAACCTGAGCCTACAAATTCTCCTTCAGTAGCCCTGCCCAATAGGTCAAAAAGAACAGATCATGCACACAATCTCAGTAGAAGATTTGATAAGTTTCTTTTCAAAACAAGCAACATTACGCGAATGCCAAAGCGCCCAACAAACGGCAGCAAGCCCAACAACATGCATTTGCTGGCTATATGGCAGAATCTTATTAACCCAAATCCAATATTGATCAATGTTAGAAGGTCTACAATCAGATCCCCGAGAGAAAGCTAAAATACTCTAAATATATTTGCCGTCAGACACCCAAAAAAGATATGATGAACATTTTCATCCTCTGTACAAAAAGCACAGGATTTGTTTTCTTTCCATTTCCATTTGCACAGGTTATCTTTAGTTAGAATTGCATTTTGACATACTAACCACAGAAAAATCTTGAATTTTTACAGGGATCTTAGCTTTCCAAATTCTATTATTATTATGACCATAATCATTCTTGCATATTGTATGTAGATTTGACCGAAAAAAACCAGATTTCTCTCAGTCCCACACCGCTCTATCTTTGCTGCTATTAGTACAACAACGATAGACAATATCTTGGAGTCTGCCCGACTGATTTTGAAGTTCTTCATGCAACCATCTCCTAAACTTAAGCTCCATCTCCTATTGTTCATAATTTCCACCATTCAATCTTGATCTTCGCTTATTTCAAAAAGACGGAGGAACTTGTCTGCTAAGGAGACAAGTCCACACCAACGATTATGCCAAAAACTGGTATTCTTACCATTCCCAATAATCATAGATCTGCCTTTCAGGTAAAAAGCTTTCACTCTAAGTAAATCATTCCAGACCGGAGAATTTTTATGATTTTTCCTCAAGAGATGTAAACTCCCATTCTTGAGGTATTTCTTCCTAATAATATCTTGTCAGATACCCTCTCCAGTCTCCACCTTCCACCACCATTTACACAGAAGGCTAATATTCATTCTTCTTAAGTTCTTAATGACTAGCCCTCCCTTATCTTTAGGCTTTGAAATTTTGGTCCACTTCACAAGATGATACTTCTTCTTTAGGCTTCCTCCTTGCCAGAAAAATCTTTTTCTCACAGAATCCATTTTTTCTATGGTTGACACAGGCAACCAATACATCGACATTACGTATACAGGTAGATTGCTCAAACAGAAGTTAATAGGGGTCAGCCTGTCCCCTAAACTCAGCACACTTCCCTTCCAACCATCCAATCTTTTCATAACTTTTTCAATAATAGGCAACCAATCAGCCACATGAAGCCTAGAGCCGGCAATAGGGACCACTTACCGATAGCACAATTGAACATATTAGAGAATTCAACACTCTTGGAATCATTTTGACTTATCATGATTACTTCACTTTTGGAAAAATTAATCTTGAGGCCAGACATGGACTCATAGAGGTATAAAATAAGCTTCAAATGGGTTGCTTGTTCCTTGTTATCCTGCAAGCACAATATCGTGTCGTCCGCGTATTGCAAAATAGCAACCCCATGTTCAATGTAATTTGGTACTAAACCAGTAATCAGATTATTTCTTTGAGCAAGAGAAATCATCTTAGCTAGAGAGTCAACCGCAATATTAAATAGAAAAGGTGACAGAGGATCACCTTGCCTTACACCTCTACTAGAAGTAAAATACCCACCAGTAGTGTTATTAACTTTAACACTAACTGTACCAGTCACCATGACCAATTTAATCCAATCACACCACTTATCACAGAACCCGGCCCTCTTTGTCTAAGATAATAAAAAAGAAACTCCCAATTTAGCTTATCAAGCCTTTTCAAAATCCAACTGAAGAACTAACCCTTCTTTCTTTTTAATCCTAGTGTCATGTAGAATCTCGTGTAAAGCTAAGACACCATCCATAATATTTTTATCTTTCAAAAAAACCAGATTGGCTCCTATTGATTATTTTCCCCATCTCCTTTTCTAGCCTTAGCATCAATGTTTTAGTGAAAATTTTGTAGCTCACATTTAGTAAGCAGATTGGTCTGTACTGCTTAATATTATTAGCATCCTTTACTTTGGGCAAGAGAGTGATGACACCATAATTGAATCTGCCAATGTCCAATTCTAGTTTGTAGAAATCAGAAAAAGGGCCACTAGATCATCCTTGATTATTTCCCAACACTATTGGTAAAACTCCACAGGAAAATGATCTGGTCCTGGGGCTATGTTTTTCTCCATTGAAAAAATTGCCTCTTTAATTTCAGCTTCAGAGAACTGCTTACTCAATTCAATATTATCATGTTCAGAAACCCTTTTGGACTTGTCCCAATAGCCAGGCTCCATAAGGATGCCAGAAGGGGTAGAAGGTCCAAACAAATCTTTATAAAAGCAAGTAGCATGAGCCACCAGGGCATCATCCCCCCTCAATGACCTGGTCATTATCATTCAGGGAAAAAAATAGTATTCTTCTTTTTTCCCATTAGCCATACGATGAAAAAAGTTGTATTATTATCTCCTTTTAAAAGCCACATACTATTGGATCTCTTATGCCAATAACTCTCTTCTTCTTCAAGGAGCCTTAGAAGCTCAGTTTGGATGAAAGTTTTTCTGTCTAATTTATCAGAAGATAGAATTTCATTTTCCTCAATATTCTCCAAAATCACAAGTTCTTCATGAAGGATTCTTTTGTATTTTTTGGTATGCCCTTTCAAATTCTGTCCCCAGCCTTTGACAGGGCCTGTTTGGATCATAGGATTTTTTGTAGGAAATTCAAAGGAAAGAAAAACAAAGGAAAGGGAAGCAACTATGCTGTTTGGAACACAGGAAAACACCCCTCCCTTTCCTATGGAATACTGTAGTCCCTTCGCGTTTTCACAGGAATGAAAAAATCCACTCCATGCTCTGGTTTTCTGCTCTTCGCGGAAGTCCGAGGCACCATGCTGCTGTTAAGGCGCTAACACAGCTAGGGGACAAATGATTAGCCAAGCCGTATCACCATGCATTGTGCTTTGCTCTCGCGTATGTAGCCATACTACTGCAAGCTATATAACTCATGGATAGCACTATAGCAGGTCCTACCCTTTAAAGTAAGAATAAAAACAAATACATGTGTTACAAATTTGTATGTTCCAAATCGTCA
>Ga0182004_10005738_pt1 | contig 10108 bp, 8 predicted proteins | sample Sormic07211540_1_FD_120479 | JGI IMG/M metagenome (GOLD analysis project Ga0182004, IMG submission 120479) | Endophyte microbial communities from Sorghum bicolor roots, Mead, Nebraska, USA - 072115-40_1 MetaG | ecosystem: Host-associated > Plants > Roots > Unclassified | place: USA: Nebraska...
ATTAATAAAGTTGACCATTAGCCTGCGATTCCACGCTCTTTTATTTGCAGCTGCAAGCATGGAATATTGCCATATTGGCACGCTTCTTCTTCTTCTTTTGGTCTGTAGACAAATTTAGGCCCCGTTTGGTTGGCGCCACTAAAATTTACTTTCTGTCACATCGAATGTTTAGACATATGTATAGAGTATTAAATATAGACTATTTAAGAAACTAAAAACATAGCTAGAGAGTAATTTATGAGACGATCATTTAAGCGTAGTTAGTCTATAATTGAATACTAATTGCCAAATAAAACGAAAATACTACCGCCGTTAAACTTTAACACCCTCAACCAAATACCCCTTTAGAATATTAATATACAAGATAATATTAGATTGTTTATTAATTATTAGTAGTACTTCCGCTGATTGTGCAAATATAAGTTAATTTTGTTTGTTTTCGGTTAATTTGTTTCAATCCGCCGATGGTTGACACTATCTAAGAGTTTAGCTAAGTTTTTTTTTCCTAAAGAAGTATTAAAATCTACAATTGTGGCTAATATAATATCAAGAGCAAGACATACGTTAAGTGGAGAATAACAAAAACAATTTTAAAATGTATATGTTGGTGTATTCTTCTATAAACTGAGTTAAAATTAGATAAATTAGGATATGAGTAAACTGACTGGTTATTTAGAACGAAGGGTATAGACCGAATTCGATATAAATGATATTTTTGTAACAAATTAATTATGTTTCTTATACTCCGTATATTAATTTGATCTGATTTCATCTGAGAAGTAGTATATACTACGTTTGTTATACATTAGAATTATAACTTGGACTTGGAGGTGCTCCCCCGGCCGGTCCATTCAACGCAATGCAACGCAGCCCGCATGACGAAGCACGCGGCCAGTTGCAGCTGCACGGTCCCATCCCAACCTGCATGCCAAAGTTTGGTGGCGTCAAAGTCAAACTCATGGAAACAAGATTATTATATTCAGTGCACCAAAAAAGTAATATTACGGACGGAAAATACTGTACTAGAGTCATGCTTGATGCGGTACCAACCGCTCCTCATCGGTTACCAGTTTACCACGTTCTCACTTCTCCTTATTATTGCTAGTAATATGTTATGTATCTATATGATCACATATTATATAGATAATATACTCCATCCACAAATTGATTAACTGAAATTAACTAATTAAGATTGTTTGTTCGTTTGTGTTTATCTATCGAATCGTGTTTTTCTCTCCCAACAAATCAGTGAATGGTACTTTCAGTCATGACTTATAAGCCAAACAAACAAGCTGCATATTTGGATCTAACTCATAATAACTATAGATGCTTGATCCCTAATAGTTTAGCTAATTTGAATACTCTATCTGTCCATGAAAGCTTCAACTTTTAGAGTTGTCCTGAGTCAAACTTTTAAAACTTTGACCGTATTTTTAGAAAAAAAAACACTAATATTTATAGTACCAAATTAATACCTTTAAATTTATTATAGAATATATTTTCATAAGATACTCATTTTATGTCATAGATTACTAAGAAGTGCTGTATTCTAAGATTTATAGTCAAAATTTTATGTTCTTTTTATAAAGCTAGTCAAATTTAAAAAAAAAGTTTGATTAATATAGATTCTAGGAGTTGAAGATTTTAAAGACAAAGGGAGTACTCAACTAGAGTAATACTAGTTAATAATAATTATGACCAATTAGACAGAACAATCACTAAGGATGATGATCTCACTGCGCCCGACTCGCAACAGATGGCCCAAAAAATAGGCACCGAGAAATAATGCCGGGAGACGTTTGTACTGAGGACTTGTTTAGTTCCGAAAAAATTTTGCAAATTTTTTCAGATTCTCCGTCACATCGAATCTTTAGACGCATGCATGTAGTATTAAATATAGACGAAAATAAAAACTAATTGTATAATTTGGTCGGAATTGACGAGACGAATCTTTTGAGCCTAGTTAGTCCATGATTGGACGATATTTGTCAAATACAAACAAAAGTGCTACAGTACCTGTTTTGCAAAAATTTTTGGAACTAAACAAGGCCTGAAATTCAAAGTACTCCAGAAAATGAAAGGGGGCGGGTGATGTCACGATGATTCATGTGGCGAAATGCTACGTGTACTACGCTGCTATCCAACAGTCAACTCTCTAGAAGAGCTAGGCTGAATGTACTACGTATAGCAATTAATTTCAGAACTCACGATGACCATGCAAGCATTATGCTTTTCTCAAGATCTGCATGCAGTATTCTCAAAAGACGCTTATAATCTTTCGCAAAAGAAAAAAAGAAAAAAGAGATGCTTATAATGACAGAGTGTGTGTCGTGCTTATAGAAGTTATTATGGATCAGGTCGGAGTATTTCTCAGGTTTTCTTATGTTAGCTCACGTTATGTCGGTTATAATATGGATCGAAAATTAGTGTGTCCCAAACCGGCTGAGCTTGCCCTCTTTTTATTACCCGTGGCCGTGGTAGCATCGGTGCCCTCTTCTTCCCCGTGGTCCATGATTAGCGTGTTTGCTAATCACACTTGGAACTTGAGAAGTCGAATTCAGCGCACGCACTGCATGCATTAGCGTGGTCAAGCAGCCAAAGTTTGATGATGGCGTCAGTGCAAAGTCCGGTCCTGATATTACGCCGAAAGAAGATTCTGTGAGCAATTATATCGCGAAAAATAATCGGTCACGGTGTTCTTCAGGAGCTTGAGCAATAGTCTCCGATCCCCTACTCCATTCGCATCCTCCTCCTCCTTATCAAAAACCAATAAGCCAGGAAATTAAAGATCTGGCTTAATTGGTTGGTTCCATGCATGTCCACGAACAAACAGGAGTACAATAATCGATTCCATAAGGATGAATTCGTGTGTCAACCAACACCCACGTAAAAGGATAGTAAAAAAAACAAGTCAAGAAATGCGCACTGAATTCGTAAATGAAAAAGGGAATGCATTGTCATGTTTCGAGTGTCGGAGATGCTCCTACCAGTAGTTGTACTGCATGCCCGACTACGTACGTTACCTGCAGCACTGAATTTGAGATCTAAAGTCAACTGTCTAGAATATCCACGCTGAATAATTGAACATTTCAAAAACTCGTCATGGTCCTGCAAGTGTGCCTAGGCCTTGTTTAGTTCTCAAAAAAATTTACAAATTTTTTTAGATTTCTTGTCACATCGAATCTTGCGGCATATGCATGAAGCATTAAGGCCTTGTTGAGTTCCCAAAATTTTTCAAGATTCTCCGTCACATCAAATCTTGTGGCATATGCATGGAGTATTAAATATAGATTAAAAAGATAATTAATTGCACAGTTTACCTGTAATTTACGAGACGAATCTTTTGAGCCTAGTTAGTCCATGATTGAACAATATTGTCAAATAAAAACAAAAAGTGCTACAGTAGCCAAACCCAAAAGTTTTCGCGAACTAAACAAGATCTAAATATAAATAAAAGAAATAATTTGCGAGACGAATCTTTTAAAGTGCTACAGTGTCTATTTTGTAAATATTTTTGAAACTAAACAAGACCTAACAATTATGACGGTGCGCTGGTTGTCTCGTTTTGTGAGCAAAATGTAGCTAGTTTTTCTTTCTACTTCTTTTAGGGGTCAATTATAGAAGTCAAAAAAAATAGTACACTAACCTCCAAATGCTGCTATATTTTCAAACTGTGAATCTGATTTATTATCAGTAAAATGAGATCCATATATCACTACATATTAGTGTAATTTTATTAGAAGACATAAATTACTTACATCAATATAGAAACATGACATTATAAAAGCAGTTAAGATGCTTATAAGTTATTTATATTCCAGAGTCCAGACTCATCTACGGTCTACAAGAGAAACATTTACTTGTTCCACTTTGTTGGATTCATCAGCGTTTTTTACAACAAACTATCATCAGAACTTACATAAGTGATGTCTTGGTTTGATGGGCTAATGAAAGGAATATAAAGATGCGATCAGATTTTAATTTTCAAAATTGCTGCAGGACCATCAATTACAAAAAGAAGGGAAAGGGGCAAGATGAATGTACAATGCGAAGGCAATGTACATTGTCAAAATAATACTGCAGTAATAGTCAGTTATCACCGCGAAAAGAATTATCAAACAAGAGACCAAAAGTCGACCCTGTCATACCAGTCAAACCCATTGAAGTAAATTCGTCAGTGACGAATGATCACAAAAATTACACATCTGTATAATTATGTTTCGCATAGTAAGTGAACTCAAAATTTGCTTACAAAATAATGCCAGGGGCGAGGGCTTTTTCCCGGCATCTGATTTTCCTTGCCTACAAAATTGCTACATGGTGTTTGTGTACAACCTAAAACACATGGTGTTGCGCTCTGAAGAACCAATGAACATGTGAGCAACACGTGAACAAGATTTTTCTGCTATAACTATCAAGATGAGGGGTAAAGAATTGGCACATGATGCCATACTTGAATCATGATCTCTTCACAACTGCCACTGCAAAGTGAGGGTGGTGTGTAAACTCAAACGAGACCCTCAGAGATGGATCGCCAGCTCCAACTTGGTTGATAATATTTAGGGCTATCCTGTTGTGCTCAGCTACCTGCTCTATACGACGGACCTCGGCAAGTTTTTCTGATTCACTTGCGAAACTGCCCCTTAGAGAGGGGGCTATCTTCTGAATTTCCTTGAAGAAGTTGTATTTCACCAAATCCTGTGACAAAAAGTGATATCGAGGCTTAGTCAAGCTAAGCAGATGAGAGAACTGATAAAAGGGATTTCAGTAGCGAACACTCACCGATATGCCTGCCCGGGAAGATGATTCCTTAAAACTATAGAAGGAAATGTGCTCAGGGACTCGAGCTTTCAGAAGAAGATCAAAGTGCTGCATGAATCTCTGTGAAGAGTGATTGAGATTATGTCAGACTCGTTCAAGCCATATTTAAAAGGATGTTAGAAGTCACAACAATAAATCCAATCACACCTCTTGTTCAGTGTTAAAGATACTTGGTAATTGGAATGACCTACTTTCGTTTCTGAGAACAGCTAGCATCTGCATTAGCAATAAGAGAGTTATTGTTCAGTTTCATAGAAGATAGTTGTACAAATGCATGTTTTGCACTGGAATGATTTCCAAATGACCATATTTTTCCATATGTACCATTGAGAGTCCCTCTGATAGCAAGAGATAGCATTGAAGCAATAAACAAGAGGATGAAAATGTTATATCCCGAGCTGAATCCTTTGAGTGATCCTTCTTCTTTTTCCCCTTTCTTCGTGCTGAACATTTGACAATACATGTTAAGTTACACAAAATTTTACTAAAAGGAAGCCATCACATATTAGTGAAAATGGCATGGCATCCATTTAAATGGTGGAAGAGACAAAAACAAATGTTTAACTGTAAATAGACAACCAAACAGCCGCTACATCATGTTTTTTCATGTGATGTAATTTCAGGGGAAGAGGCTCCTCTGACATCAAATCAGAGAGATCAGATCTCAGCTATCGTCCTCTGATGTCTGTCAGAGGAGCTTTCTTCGGTTTCAGGTACTGTTCTGCTTTATTTGCCATTGGGCCATAATTTGACTCAAATCAATCGTGCAGCATATGGGACCACCATTTTTAAACAGCTATGAAGCATGCATACTCTGCTTTATTTTAACACGTGAGCATTTGACATAGAACTGGACTGCATATTTTGTAAACTGTATGTTCTCAATTTTGTAATTCTTAATCAATTTTTCCATTAAGTTTTCCTCTTTCTGTAATTACTAATCACTTACAATTACAACCAAACTTCAAAACACAGTTAACATAAAAGCAACAAAACATCTGATAGATATTACTCCCTCTATCTTAATTTATAAGGCATTTCAAGAATCTTGGAAAGTCAAAGCATCTTTAAGTTTGACCAAATTTATATAATAAGATAATAACACTTATGATACCAATTAAGTATCATTAGGTTCTTCATTAATTATATTTTCATAATATATATCTATTTAATTTGATAAATCTTTGTAATTATTTCTATAACTTTGGTCAAACTCGAGATGTTTTGACTTTCCAAGATTCTTGGAATGACTAATAATTTGGGATGGAGGAAGTAGTAACCAAGTCACCTTGAATGCTACGTGGCCATCCTATTTTAGTGTCTATTACATGTCTAATATGAGAGCAGGATCACATGTGACATCAAAACTTACAGGTTTCGCTAATAGCAAGAACTCGTAACTGCATCTTTTCTATTAGCTTTGTAAGCACCACATACATGTACCAGTACACCATACAATATTCGCCTGGAGAATATAGGTCAAGTTCGAAACCCAATGTGAGAAACCGAAAAGCAACCCAGTATGCATGCTCCTGAGTCCAAATAAGAAGTTGCTTTGATACTCTCATGCACATATTCTGCACACCAACCAAAGCACGTTGAACAATGACAAGTATATGAAAGTGATATTTATCTCAGAAAGCACATTAAATCAGAGATACCTCATTCTGCAAGACATTTCTAGTTTCACCGAACTCTCTTTTCAGAGCAAGCTCCAACTGCCACATGTATAAGCACAAAACATTAAAAGTGCAAAAGCAACATCATACACATGGGAAAGAAGCACTCAAATACTCAAACTATCGTAGTCAAGGAATAGTCACAAACTATTTGAGTATTGCAACTACACCTAGAAGTAGCTAGAAATATACAGAAGAGATATCATAGCAGGTTTGCAACATCCTGGTATGCCTTTATAGCAGTTATTAAAACATCAGTAGAAAAAATTCATCTCCTGATAAGTTTTTAAAAGAACAGGTCAATGAGAAAACATCAAAACTTGCTACTTTGGGTCCACGAGAAATCTAGAATACATTATTCGTGTTCTTGAATATCAGCTACAACCCCTTTTTTCACCTTGCCGCTCTTGGGTCTAGCATGGGACCTTCTTCAACGCTCCAAAATTTAATATGTCGTTGGCAGTGCAATGGACTACTATTTATTCGTACTAACTACTAAGAAAATTTTATTTAGACAACTGAGTTTTCTCAGCTTGTTTATGACACAACCAAATTTGTTTACTGTGCCTGACGTGATTCTTTTGCCAACACGAAAGCATAACTTACGTCTACTAATGTAAGCTGAGGAAAGAAGAAATAAGCAAAACACCATTAATTTCACACACCTGTATGGAAATAGTACTCCAATCCTGTAAACTCTTCCCAAGCTTGCGCCGTTGCCATGCAGTGTTTGTACAAAGAATTTTTATCAAGTTGACAACTAACTGCAATGTCATCATATTAATTAATCAGTCATAATTCCAGATAAATGAAGATTCAAAGTAACCATCAACAGAAGAGAAGAATGATCCTGGTGTCTGACCTGACCTAGCTGCACAACAAACTCATTCATCTGAAATTCCTTATCTCCAATAATGTCCGGTAGTGATAAAGCCCTTGAAATGACATCAGAAAACAAGTGTTCACCATAAAGTTTGCCATCTTGGACCAATAAAGTCTGCATCACGGCCATTTTTGGATCATTGTTAATGCAAGAAAGAAGCAGCGAATGAGATGTAGTAAAAGAATTCAAAGACTGCACGTTGTACAGGATGAAACAAATCATGTTTCTAAAAGATAAATGAACCATACTAAATTTTCAACCAAATATACAAAAGATAAAATCTTCCCTCGCTTTATTAATCCAAGACTTTCATAACATAAGACATCACTAATGTTTGATTATAGCATAAGACTTTTATCAGTGAGATATTAAAACAGTAAAAGAAGCAAACGATTACCTAACATTAAATTGCAAGTTAGTCATACACTACCAACTGCTGTAGTGCAGATGGCCCACGAAGAATGTAAGTATGACCCACCTGAAGAAATGCTCTAGGAACCAAATCTGGCACTGTTTTTTGGAACTGTACAATAAAGTAAAGCACATTCTCAAGCACAGGATCGAGCGACGAAGTGCAGATGACATCAAGATCATGCAGAAGCCTCTCAAAGTACCTGATGGCCTGAAACATAATTATTACAGCATTACATGGGAAGCTGCAAAAGTGTGTCCATCTTTCAGATGTGATTCAACAAAACATAGAAACTTCAAGAATAATTAAGGTAGGAACTTGGAGCACAATTAATGCCTAATTCATACTTACATCGCTCCAGCTAAGTACTTTTACCGCACGTGGTGGTGTGGGACTCAAAAGTCTGCTGTTTAAGCTAACATCAAAGCCAACAGGTTGACAACCAGAAGCAGTGGTGCAGTTTCCATCACCTTGCTGTAACGTAGTGCTGGACTGGGACTTGAGAAACTCCCGAGACTTAAGCATCAAATTAAGCTCTGTCAAGCATGAAGCAACATGCTTCCGGGCCAACTCCAATCCTCTTCCATGAGGTTTCCTCATGCACATAACAACATGGTAGAAATGCTACAAAACCACCAAAAAAAGGTGATGGAGGCATTGAAAGATGAAAGGAAAAAAAAACTTCTATACAACATCAGAAATGATCCTACAACTGAAAGGCATTGAAAAATAAATGTGTAAGGCAATTGCAAGCGTAATAGTTTGTCCTTTTCCTTCATTTCGTCACTGGATAAGGAGAGAAATCAAGAAAAGGCCAACAGTTTCATGTTATTTCTCAAAAAAAAAAAGATTCTATCATGAAATTGTACATGCTTACTGTGAAATCAGTACATACGTAATAACAGAAGATGAACATAGATAAACAAACTGCTTTCAGAAATGCATTTGTTAATTGACAACAATCAGAAAAAAACAGTCAACCATTTTTTAACAGAATTGAACAGGAAATAAGGGTTAAGACCTTACGAAAACGTAATCTGCATAACAGAGCTCTGCAGTAATCCTCTTCCAGATCAGGATTATCCTGCAGGGATTCAAGACCTGCAGCAATAAAATATTCCTAGTCAATATCAGGACATCAACAATCTTCATATATTGATTAAAAAAAGAATATATTGGTTTTCATTCATTTATATTTATATAGTCAACATAAGACAAAATCAAAGTATATTGAGCTTGTCAAAGTAATAATCCAATTAATTACCTCCTCATTCTCAATGTAGGCTTCTGCACTTTTTTTTAACTTATTTAGTATTTTTATGTCAAACCATTCTAAAGACTGAGCTAGAAGTACTTAAAAGTGAAGGACCTAGTTGAGTGTTCAGAAACTTTGCATACATGCATGAGAATAATTTGATGCAAATTAATTAGCAGTTAGCGCGATTTCAAGATTGAACTAAAGAAAATTGAGCTAAAACAAAGCACATATAGTTTCTCCTATCTTCAGTAACTGGCAACAATTCTTTTCTTCTTCTTTTTGCATCAGGGAAACTTAATATACAACAATTATTCAAATTGGAGCAGTTTCAACAATACTAATGATACTCATGACATTAATAAACCGAGAAAACCAGAATAAGATTATATAGCACATACACTTAATACTGATACCTTCTAGTGTTTTTTTCTTGGACAATGCCTGGGCTTTACATGCACGTAATTGACGAGATATTGTCTCTTCAACCGAGTTTAGAATTGACAGGCACTTTTCATCACCTTCATCTCTCAAAGGCAGCCCAAAAGACATAGTAAAGAGATCCTCTTCCTACAGATACATGAAAAAGGATTTGTCTCACAAGTGGAATCATGGAGTTACAACTGCACAAAAGATGTTGATATCTCGCATATCAGGTTAAACACTAATAAAAACTGATGCTCATATTGGCGTATGAATTATGTACAGCAGATCTCACACATTACAGCACTGCACCCTAAAGCACTAAATATAGCTTCCCTCCATAATCACTTCTGCAACTAAAAAAGTAAGAAATGTAGGAAACATTCAGAGACTAATGAAATCTACTCCAGTACTCCACATGCAAGCTATCAGTCACTAGCTGTCTAACAAGGTTATGGACAACATATACTAAAAACTAAATGAGAACATATCTAGTGCAAACCACAACCTCTGTGAAAACCTGTGCAAACCATGGCAAAAAAGTCATCTAAATTCACCAAAAAAATCACACATGTAGATGATATGATGATACACAACCCTGTAAAATATCTTATCCAAACTCGAATTCATTTGTG
>Ga0182004_10005739_pt1 | contig 10106 bp, 4 predicted proteins | sample Sormic07211540_1_FD_120479 | JGI IMG/M metagenome (GOLD analysis project Ga0182004, IMG submission 120479) | Endophyte microbial communities from Sorghum bicolor roots, Mead, Nebraska, USA - 072115-40_1 MetaG | ecosystem: Host-associated > Plants > Roots > Unclassified | place: USA: Nebraska...
TATATAAACTTGTGTGGAAAATAAAGAATATGAATGAATGTATGCATGGAAAGTGAAAAGAAGTGCAGCAACAAGCTGCGCACTTCACCTTTGTACTTTTGGAGCAAGAAAAAGCTTGTTGTTGTTCTCTTCAGTGATAGTTTGCGGAAAATGTGTGCGCACTTCACAGTAGCATGGTATCTGTTCTGTGTGGCAGAGGCATAGAGAAGTACCCGGATTTGTAAATGGAGCAAAGATATTTGTTAGGAAAAATGTGTTAAATATCAACAGCAAAACAACATTTTACATGTGTTGTTATATACATGTGCAAATGCTGCAAAGGTCCATATGAGTATTGTAGTGCTGAGGAAAAATTAGCCATATAAGATATAGGAGCTGAGTTAGATTAAATCTACATCCTCCTTGAGTCCCTGTAACATGACGTGGCATGGGAACCAAAGGTAATTCATGACAGAACATAGGCCTCATTTGAGTCAGCTAAACAATTTATAAGCTGCAATGGCAGGAGGAAGCAAGCTAATAGCTTTTCTATAAGTTGAGTGCTTATTAGATCAAAATATGCTATAAGCTACACTATATATTCATTGTTTATACAGAACTTTATATCCCTTGTCTGCGAATCTGCCCACATCTCTTCATCTTGATTCAACCCTGACTTCAACCGATATCCTAGCAAATCTTACAGAAATAAGAAATATAGTCCATAGCCTGTAATCATCATAGATACTATATTCATGAGATCTATTATATTTTATTAATATTATTCAGCTCAGGTGTTATTAAAAATAATATTATGTAGCCCCCAAAATCTGCCTCACTAGTTCATAAAACAAAGTTGAACACTCACCGTTCAGATCTTTAATATGACTATGACGCCCTTGACTATGACAGCATATATATACAGGTATTTTAGTTGCTGCAAACAGATAAGTCAAAAGAGGGACGAAAGCCAATAACAAACCCACAAGTGGTATAGGATAGACCAGGAATGGCAGACATAAGGAATTATGTTTTTGCAACTGGGAGAGGTTGTCCATGCCAGAGATAACAAGGCAGACACGGGGGATTTCACCATAGTAACACACAAACCACTAATGTCCAAGATAAGCATGCATGGCACGATCACATGCTAGGAATGTCTACTACCAACTAGATCGGCGTTAGTTTTATGCAACGCTGTGATCAGTTGTTTTTCCAAAAATGACCACACAGTTTCAGAAAGTTGTTTTGCACACGTACGTCTTTTATATATATGACACAGTAGTACGGTACACCAGAAGAATATGTACAGGAATTATACACACTGATTTAATTCAGTTATACATTAGACAGGAAACAAGACTAAGCTTCCCACATGCCTGCCCTGACATTGGCGTATCTACAGAGGTGTGTGGCAACAGATCTCTAGCTAGTTTCCTTTGCCAGGCACACGCGCATAGAGTTCTTTGTGTTTGTTGTGTCTCTAGTTTCCTTTGCCAGGTGAGCACTCCTCGTCCAGGGAAGTTTTCTTCAAATTTGCTCAAATTTCATTCAAAATTTTGAGTGGACATCGGTCCGAATTATCCGGAATTTCATCTAATTCGATAAGCACCATGCAGCAGAACCTCGATCCGCTTGGAGCTTCTCCAGGCACGTCCGTTGAATAAATATTGTTGGAGTTCGTGATGATCTATCTGCAACTGAACACTATTGGTGCGATAATGGGCCTGTGGCCTAGGTGGAAGTTGGGATGGGCCGCAGAGAGTTGGGCTCTGCCCAAGAAGAAGAAGAAGAAGAGGAATGGCAGGCCGAAAATTAAACGGAGATTTCGGCTGGATTTTTGCTAGATTTGGCCCATGACAGGTTTCTTAAAATATTTGTAACTAGTTTTCAAACTTATCTTGTATGTAAATCTTTTTGAACTCCACTTAAACTATATTTGTAAAATAATTTTAAACATTATGAAGGTCAAACTAATTCCTTTTGGAAATCTAGAGATTTGTATTTCAAGTTCTATCGTCTGTCACTTCTATTTGGTTGGTATATTAGTTTTCTGTGAGTAACTCAGTATTTCATATTTCCCTACATATGGGTTTTGCACCACCAGGAACATTCGCATTTCCAATAGTGTTGTCCGTAAAAAAAAGAGTAGGTCATCATCACTCACTACCAAAATGGTGGATTTTTCTTAGGGTCCATTTGGATATAGATATTGGAGGGCAGACATTGAATTTGGTACCAATACCAAATCAAGCCTAATCTTCACTAGAAATCTTCACATAGAAATATTCCGTACCAATACCAATAGTTATAGCACAGAGAAATCTTCACTAGAAGACATTTAGTAGCGAAAGTTTAAACTAAATTTTGAATACTAAACACACTACGAGAAGTCTAAAATTCTAGTTGTGACTCCATACTCAGAGATATGGTGTGCTTAGTTTAGTCGAGCCTACATCCCAATAGTAAACTTGAGAGGATGCACATTCCGTCCCTGCACTAAGCCTATTATAACGAACAAGCAAAGTGTGCATGGATCCAAAGGGTTAAAGCTGCTATATAGGTCATCAGAAGAAAAGAACAAATGGACAAATCTCCAACACTCCATGTGCTCAAGTATGTTTTGATGCTTTCAACAAGTGGAGGACCCAGCAGACAACTGAGCAGAAAGTAATGTAATACTAGTGCCAAAACAGATTTTGGAAAAAGTACATCATTATATAGATGCAGATAACGATGAAACAACAGAATATACAAAATAGAAAATCATTAATCTTCTAGCTAGATCGATGCTTTTATGTATGTTTCTCAAATAAATATGTGCAATATTTGTCTAGTAAGTTGGTCTTTTGATTTCTGGCTTCTGACTTCTGAGAGTGACTAACAGCTGTTTCACCAAAGTATTACACATTACAGTCTGTGGTTTGCATATTCATTTATTGATTTACTGTCCATAAGAATTCCAGAACAAAACCTCAGCAGATTTTACTGCTACCATTATCCATTTCAAGTTAACAGTGGCCGATTCACTTTGCTTCTGTTACTCAGCGTGCCATATTTTCTATTCACTGTTGTTTCAGGTTCATCTTTGTCGATGAGAAGCTGCAAATTAAATGAGCCGTGCCATTCAATCATATTTGTACTGGCATCATTCCATGATGGTCCTGCCCTGATGTTGGGATTGATTCTCTGAAACAATTGATATTTTTCAGTGTACTGTATCTCGTACGGCTAACAGCTCTGCTGGTACTGACACTGGATCTGATACTCATATTTACTCACATGGATCTTGATTCTGAAATCAGAATTTACTGGAGTTCTTAATGGATGGTAGAGTATATCATTAATTATCAATGAAATGCACTCCGAAGTAATAGATTATCCTGATTCTGAATGTATTGATGTCATTTTTTTTCTTCCCCTGTTTATTGATCTAGAGTTTGGTGTATTTTCACATATGTTAAGTCAGTTTATTATGATCCCCCTTAAAATATTTACAATTTAGTACTGTACTTACTTTTTACAAATGTTGCGCTGTTCTTGTTATGATTTGAATCTTAGAAAACGCAGCTAACTACATATATGCTGTAAGCCTGTAACTACATATACGCTGTAAGCCTGCAATGCAAGCCTGTAAATAGTAACTGAACCGAGGAAGCAACATGTATTTCTTTTTTCTTTTGTTAAGAGGAATCAACATGACAAACCCCAGCAGAGTTCACCTTGAGGATCTGCTCTTTCAGGCAATCATTTATCTAAAGGTTACATACTGCCTTTCGACAAGATTTGAGTCTTTGCTTCAAGCGCTGGTCCAGTTCTGAAGGTTCAGAGCATAGGTTTATGGTGATCATGTTCTGTAGGCATGATTGCATGAAGATGCTAGAGTAAGTAACCAAGCAACTAAAAAGAATGGCTCCAGGTGGGTGAACATCTCTGCTGCTGATGGCCCTTGCATGGTGTTCGTTGCCACTGTTCCTGTGTTCGTTGTGAAGCCAAGAGTACTAGGAATGTACAGAACGGGTAGAGATCAGAGCAGAATTTGTCAGTAAGTGCTGGGTCCAAAGGCACTGGAGAATCAACCGTTTGCCTCACTTTGTTAGACAGCAATCACTATATCTTTCAGTCCTAACCCCTTGCTGCCATTCCATCTACAATCTACAGGCTTCAGTTCTCGGTACATCTACCAAAGAATCTGTTGTCCATGCTCTGTCTGCAAATATCTCCATAAGCTTTGCTGCTAGTGTGCTGGAGAAATAACAGTATCATTTGGTCATCTCAAAATCATTCTTTTACGCTTAAAGTGACATTGTTATTTATCATACAGGAGGACAGAGATTGATTTCTTGATTATAGGGCTGCTAAGTACGATGCTTGAGCTGATTGGTTAACCAATAAAAAAAAGAACAAAGACCAGCACATTATCTCTGAATATGATGCTCCAATAACCACGAATCGGCGATAGTTTCAGTGCCACCGTTGCTTTCAGGAAAAGGACATTGGTATTTTTTTTGTGACATAAGCATTTGTTGTAGTGTCCTTTTAAAACAGGGAGGTAGCACTAGCAGAGCAATCAGGCTTGTGGTTTGGCTAAGGCCGAGTTTATGCAGTTGGAGAAACCACAGATTCTTGACCTCTTTCTTTGTCCTTTGTTTCCGCATGTTACATCATGCATGCCCATGAATCATCAGTGGTCCTAAGATTGTTAGTATTAGTTTAGAGAAAATTGACTGCCCAACTACCTAGTTCTTCTTGAAAGCAATGTATCCCAACTTACATCTTTTATATTATCGGTTTCGAGAAATGAAACCGGGGGAGTTACCGGTTAGTGCTTACTAGTTTTACAAGTTACAATATTGAGCGAACTACATCCCAACTTACATCATTGTATGTATTCAAGGATTTGGTGATAAAGGCATCAGATAAATGTTGCAGCTTAGGCATGGCAACATGATTATCAGTACCCTCTCTTTCATGTCACTTTCACAACAGCCTGGAGTGTAGGTCTTCTACATTGATTTGGGATTGTGTGGTTGGCCATGTGAAAAGATAAAAAAAAAGGTGAAAAGGATACACTGCTGATTCGTGTACAAAGCTGGATCACCTGAAAATAGAATCACAATCGTGAGTACAGAAGGGGAGGAGTTTTTCCATACAGTGACACATTTTGGAACAGTGAGGGGCAGTTTTTAATAAAAATCTTACTTTTATGATATGTGAACAGGATTTATAAAAAGATGCATGGTCCACGATGTCAGTGGACCCCAATAAACTATCTGGGATTTGGAAACAAAAGGTGCACCAATGTGTTAAAAGAATTGTAGCCACTACAAAGTACAAACAAAGGTCAGCTCAAATATTTTACATTATCAGCCTTCAACATAATTAACTATGGCCAGCTAGAATCATTTGTGTAATCTAACAACTGGAAAACATTCAAATATATGTAAGGCTGATCAGAACTACCTTCAAACTACTAACACTATCATCCTTAATTAAATGCAATAATACAAAACCGTAAAGGCCATTCATGAACCCTAGGGTAGGACAAGTATCCTTGGGGTATACTTTTAAGGAAAAGGAAAAGGAGAGTCCTAGATTTTTGGATGGAAATGGATACTTCCAATGCACAAAAGCACATAAGTTAATGCCTCAAGGGTACAAGATAAGCCTGATTAGCATAACTATCATTGCACTAATCAGTGGTCCTGTCAAACATGAAACACTTTGCCCCAATATGAGGTGGTCCTGTCCCAAACCCAACAGCTCCATGTACCTACTACAGGGTATAACATAATTGCTGGTGGTGTATCAGATTTCAGTGTAGTGGAGTCAATCAGCTGATGCCTGATGGAGTATCAGATCTGATCTGCTGGACGCCTGGACCTAATCCTCCACAGGTTTCAGTGGTGGCGGCATTAATTATTAGTGTATATATAGAAACATTTGTCATCCACATATATTATAAGACTGGCCCATTTTTATTGTTTTCAATGCTTCATCTGTTCATCACTTAGTGATGTCCTTCTCTACACATCAAATCATTGATTCAACAAAAAAATAAATTATATGTGAACTTGATTTAACTACTTGTAATTCCGACGATTCCAAATATTCAGATGAAGGTCGCAATTATGAAAAAAAGAAGAACAGAAATGGAACTTTTTTACATAAGGTAAAACCTTTTTGCTTTGTTTTCTTTTTTGTGGGAAACAGATGCAGACACTTACGTACATCTATGCACACACCTCTATAAGCACTTCCAAAAAAGATTGGGTCCACAGATCATGTCACCTGCTATGGAAAGAATAATGCCACTACATCTTGTAATAAATCCATAAAAATATGATCACTTGTAGAATGAAATATAGAAAAATATGACCATTATTTGTATCAAGTTGAATACTTGAACCTAGATGGACAGACTCCATGACAAAAAACCTAACCAATTGAACTACACTCAATGTGTTTTTGCTTTCGTTATTTTTCAGAAATGCCTAAATTAATTCATGATTAGTAGTTTGGAAGGACAAACTGAAGGTACAATCATAGGGCAGAAGATGTGCAAGTTGTTAATGAGTAAATTGTAACCAACTAAAGGTACAATCATAACAGATACTTGGGCAAGGCCAACTGACAAGCAAACACTTAAAATAAAGCCTTATATTAAACAAAACTCTTAGAGTAAAGGATATGTTTAGAACCAAAAGGTTGAAGCTATGTAAGGTTTATTGTTAGAGTGTAGCAAATATACGCTTGATTTGGTAAAATAGGTAGTGTATTGTGTTAGGGTTGCCTTTATATGACTGTAGTTTGTCTTATACATACTCCAAGATAATCCCTTGTCTACCCATGTGGCTCGTCAATATATTGACCATTCCACCCTACTCTAAGGATTAGAGTCTAGGCTACAAACCCTAAAGTTTCCTCTTATATGTGCTCCCTCGAGGACAAAACTATTACGGTTAGTCCAACAACTAGTAGAACCATAGTATTTGGTGTGGTCTCTTTTGGTAATAGCAAATAATGTGTGTTGTAATGCAGAAAAGTGCAGTTTTTTTTTTGCCAGCAACTAGTCGAGGGGAAGAATAGAGCCATATATATGTGGTTGACTTCCTTGTTTTAGTGTGTTGGAGTATTTAAAGGCTAATAGAAGCTAGAGCAAGTGTTTCTACAGTCCAAACATTTCCTCAAAGCATTTAAGACGACACCCAAAGCTACGATACAAATTATAATCGATTATTGTGAGTGTTATTATCCTTCTTAGAGTTTGAGAGCTTTTCTCTCAAAAAAAAAGAGTTTGAGAGCTTTGTGAGTTAGGGTCATGTTGTCCTTTATGTTGGTGAGCCAGAGTACTTGAGGTTGTTGTGACTTTCCGATGAGGGTAGTGGAGGCTCTCCAGGCAGTAGTCATCATTCTTTATGTGTAGCGACATCTTATAAGAGTGTGATCTAGGAGAGGAGGCCCCCTCTGATTTGGAGAAGCTCAGTAGTGTACATGGTGTTAAGGTGAGTGAAAGAGTCGGGTGACGATGGTAAGACTGTGACTTGTGACACTCGTCTTTGGTTAGTGTGGCCTTGTGTGGAAATCCAATACCATGACCGGAAAAAATTTGGAAAACTTGTGCAAACCACCATTTCACATAAATTGAGTACTGTAGCTTCGAATCTGACTACTCTTATCTTTCGATACCACATGTTCTGTCTAAATTAGGGACCTCTCTAGTACTGTTACTGTCAAATAAAAGAAAAAAAAGACAATTGCTACATCACAACCCAATAGTATTTATCGGAATGAAACCATTATTGTTTTGTTTAAGAGGACTTCTAAAATAGACTTAACATACTTTCTACAAGAAGTTATTTTTAAGAATAATAATTACAACAGATAAACTGCATCATGGACCATGTGGTATTTCCTTAGCAGTTAAGCAACCAAAAACATTTTTTTTGACCAATCAAGTATAGTTATCCACGTGGAATTATTCGTGGGACCCTCCAAATTTGGCCAGTTCCCATCACTGGGTGTAGCTCAGCTGTGGGGCCCACCAAGTGCAGTGTCTTCAGAGTACTGAATGGTGACCATGTCATTTTCCTGCATTCATAAGCAGTTTCATGCAGAAAGAATACTACAAAAGATCCTCTCAAGTTCTAGAGAGAGACCGGGCTGGGAGTGGGAGGGGATAAGCATTTGGATTTTGGAGAGTGCTGTCATCAGATCTCACAAGGAAACAGCCTGTCCTGCTAGGTGGGCCTACCAGCTTGTCCTGCCAGGGAACACTGGTGAGATGGTTCTGGTAATATTCTCTGGTGCTTTTGCTAGTACATGTTTTCCTGTTTATATTTAAATATAAGTAGTCCTCGAGATGTCCAGGTATATTTAATGGAAATAGTAAGTAGCAGTACATACAAAGATTAGGATCAAGGCAACACATGGAGGGATCAACGTAGAAATTTGTTGAAAGGGAACAAAAATCATAATACTAGCATTTCCTCTCTCTCTTTTTTAAGGAAGAGGCTCAGCACACCTAATGTCATTATAACTGTACCTTCAGAACTAGCTAGCCAAAAGGTTCACATCTTATCAATTTATTTATGTAAAAGAAACAATTATGGAATCAAGTTCAGGGATCCAGAACTTACAAATTCCAAATTGTCTACCGTCACGAGCTGATAATCTGCATACATCCCTTGTGTGTGTTTAAGTGTTTTTAATTAGTAGGAAAAGTGTTACCACTATAGTCAGAGAGTAAAGGGGACCAATGACACTGTCCACCAGGCCAAATCAGGGGTCAAAAGTTTCACACACTTGTGGATGGGAAAAAGGACCAGATTTGAGGCACACACACACTGCACTCTTTCGAATAGGAGTAAGATTCTAGCCATGCCATGGTGTCGCACACCATGATTGGCAACCAAAAAAATTATTGAAGCTTTTTCCTGTCCTGCCCCTGCTCTGCTCCTGGTGATAGATGCTGCCCAGCATCTTGCAGATAGACGCCCACTAGACCGACCTTGCTGCTTTTCTCTCACCGTTTTGGCATTCAGAAAAGGAGAGCCTGCCCTTATCTAAAAAATCAGTTGAGGAAAAGCTAGGAATTTTCAGTGTGCAACAAGCAGTTTGGCCATCTTGATGAGCTTTTTCATGATAACTCATCAGGACAAGAAGGAAAAACATGGCAGGGGTGAGGGTGAGGGTGAGCAAGCAAGGAGGAGCAGGTTGGTAAAGCTGTAAAGCTTTGCACTTTGCATTGCCAGTACTACTACATGGGCAGGGCAGCCACCATTTTGCACTCAATCATCAGATTCAGAGTTGGGAGATCAGATCAATCTCCATCCCCAAAGTGCCGGCTGATGCACTCATCAGATTCAGAACTCAGGTAGAAGTTGGTGGTAAAGATGAGTGAAAAGGATGAGGGCAGTGTCAGATGGCCCGGGTAACATTTGCTCTCCTTGATCTGTCCTGTTGAACTGGACATGAGCTGCCTACCTGAGCTGACCCATCTGCAGTGTCTCCACGAGTGTCCTCCTAGTACAGTAGTACACTTGAAACTGTGCTGCAAATAATTTCCATTCCAGATGTTTGCTAGAGTAACCCTGTTTAGTTACCCATCCAAAATTTTTCCATCCATCCCATCGAATCTTTGGACACATGCATAAAACATTAAATATACATAAAAAATAAACTAATTACACAGTTTGGTTGAAAATCTCGAGACGAATCTTTTAAACCTAGTTACTTCATGATTAGCCTTAAGCGCTACAGTAACCCATATGTGCTAATGATAGATTAATTATACTTAATAGATTTGTCTTGCAGTTTCCTGACGAGCTATGTAATTTATTTTTTTATTAGTTTCTAAAAACCCCTCCCGACATTCTTCCGACATATCCTATGTGACATCAAAAAAATTTTCATCTCCAATCTAAATAGTGCCTAACAAACAGCAAGGCTGCCAAAAATGAACATTGATTGATATCTGTCATTCAAGAACATAAACATACTACTACTACTACTACGGTACTACCGTGTGCCGCGTCTCATCATCAGAATCATAATCATAGGAACAGCATCCACATAGCAGCAGCTTTCTGTTTGTCACTAAATTACCATACACTAATCACTGACAA
>Ga0182004_10005740_pt1 | contig 10106 bp, 6 predicted proteins | sample Sormic07211540_1_FD_120479 | JGI IMG/M metagenome (GOLD analysis project Ga0182004, IMG submission 120479) | Endophyte microbial communities from Sorghum bicolor roots, Mead, Nebraska, USA - 072115-40_1 MetaG | ecosystem: Host-associated > Plants > Roots > Unclassified | place: USA: Nebraska...
ATCAGATATAACTTTGCTCAAGCTCCTCAAAAAGAGCTCTGCATTCTTCAAGATGGGCTTGCCGTGTGAAGCTGGGAGGATCAGTATGTTGTTCATCTGTGTTTGATTTATATGTAGTGCAGGCGTGCAGCTAGCTTTGGAAGACCTGAGTTCATCAGCTTGCGTGGCTATAATTACTTGGATACAGATCGATCACAATATTATGCATTTTGTTGAGATTGCAAACTACAGTATGCTTAACAAAGAAGATAAATGGAAGGGACTAGTTATTTGCCTATCTCAAATTGCATTGAACTTAATGGTTTGCTGCAGAATTTAGCAAGACAATGGTAGAATAAGTTCAGAAGGGATACCTCAACTATTGGTTTCAAATTCAGAAATCCAGATGAGGCTTGACAGTTTTGAGTCATACAAGCATGCAAAATGGAAGCCTAAGTCAACTAACTCTCCCCACGCCAGCAAAAAGGATAGCAAAGGTGTGTTCCAAACCTGCAACTTGGACACTTGTATATGCTGTTGTGTCTGTCAACCTGTAATTCAGTTCATAAAATACTTATAACCCAGCACTAGGGCCAATAGGGCCTCGCTCGGGCTCTGATGTGGGTGTAGGTAGTTGATGAGTGTGGCTAACATATGGGGCCTCCAGTGCAGTGCATGCAAACAAACAACATCTGTGCAGGATCAGACCTAGTAGATACAAGTCCATCAAATAAGAATAGGCTCTACTTATCCGTCTAAGCTAGCGTGCTGGCAAACAAAAATGCCCTGAATACACTGTAAATGGGGAGATGGATGGAAAGTTACGTCGTCAAGATGCCAAACGGGTACAAACACTGCATTGGTGTTGGCGATTTCCTTTTTTTGTTCTAGCACAAAAAGAAAAAAAACGAGGCTCACCACTGGTTTTTTTTATTTTTTTTTGATAAAAGGCTCACCATTTGAATTGAATGCATTCAGCAAGTTGCAGTGCAGTGCAGCTGTGGCGGGGACCCAATGTCCCTCCTGCCGGTCCCTTCTCCGTATTCCCTGCTTGTCCTTTTGTCGGAAGGCCTTTTCATTTCTCTCCGTATTCCTCTCCCTCCGCGTAAAACTCCGTTGCGATGAGCTGAGAAAAGTCTGGTTCGAAGGTATCGGTAAGCTATATACGAGCAACTCAAGGTATTCTGTAAAATCTGATCCTAAAATTTAGTTGTGGTAAGCTATGAGCAAAATCTGCTCGGAGTCGTTTGATGCACTGATAGCTGAAGGATATACAGAGTTTATTGAGGTTGATCTAAATTCATGTATGACCAAAAAAAAAAATGAAGCCACACATTGTTCATGTGGCAAGAACATCCACAGTTTGAAGAAAAAACGGACCAAAACACATTGGTGGCCACGGTGCACCGTGACCATTGAGATCCAAAATGCCAAAATGAAAGAAAGGACACAGGAGAAGATGACAACAGTTTTGTCCCCAAGTTTTTGAGAGTAAGGACAACAACTCCATGTAGCACGATTGATGTGATAAACAAAGACAGAGCAACCACCAAATCACACGTTAACTCACACAAAATCTACCTAATTCTAATCTAACGCAACGCAGCTTGCTGGGATAGAGGGATGGCAATCCTTTGGTATTACCACTGAACCCAAGGGCACCTCCGTTCCATCGCAAAAGCCAGCTCATCACTCAGTGACACTACCCTCCTCACTCTCAGCAGCTCATCACTACGCGCTGCTGTCCTGCTGTGTCGGTCCGTCCGCTGCCATCTGCCTGCCGCTCACTCCCACGCGCCGCAATGCGCCGCTTCCCCCTCGGCACCTTCGCCGCCGCCGCCGCCATGGCGCTAGCAGCACTCCTGCTCCTGCTCCCTCTGGCCTCGGCCGCCGCTGGCACCCCGGCGAAGGCGAAGGCGCCCGCGGTCCCACCGGCGCCGCCCAACATCACGGCGCTGATGTCCAAGGGCGGGTGCAAGGCGTTCGCGTCGCTGGTGTCCAAGTCCCCCGACGCGCTCTCCGCGTTCCAGTCGGCGGTGGGCGGCGGCGTGACGGCGTTCTGCCCGACGGACGACGCCGTGCGGGACTTCATGCCCAGCTACCGGAACCTCACCGCGGACGGCAAGGCGTCGCTGCTGCTGTTCCACGCGGTGCCGGTCTACTACACGCTGCGGGGGCTCAAGTCCAGCAACGGGCCCATGAACACGCTCGCCACCGACGGCGCCGCCAGCAACTACAACCTCACGGTGCAGAACTCGGGCGACCAGGTCACGCTCCGGACGCCGGCGTCCGATGACCCCGTTCGGGTGCGGTCCACCGTGTTCGACAAGGACCCCGTCGCCATCTACGCCGTGGACGCGGTGCTGGAGCCCGTCGAGCTGTTCGACCCCGCCGAGGCGCCGGCCCCCGCCCCCGCGCCCGCGGCTGCCGACGCGCCCAGTCCCTCCTCGTCGTCCGGCAAGCGGACGCGGCACCAGCGGCGGCACGGCGCGGACGCGCCCGGGCCGGCAGCTGACGACTCTTCGCCGGCCGACCAGAGGAAGGACTCCAGGAAGAACGCGGCGGCTCCCGGCGCCCCGTGTCGCCCAAGGTGGCTCGCCGCCGTGGCCGTGGCCGCCGCCTTGGCTGCTTAGGATGGGGTGGTTTAAAGATTGGTCTTTTTCCCCCTCTCTGTCTCCGTCGAGATGCATCTGCACGAGCACGACAAGTGTGTGTGTGTGTGTGGCTGCTGCGTGCGCGTGAGCATGGATGGAAACGCCATGGCTTTTTCTTGTTCTTTGTCCTGCTTAATTGTTTGTTACTCCATCGATTGCTGCTGTTGTTAGTATGAACAAGGTTGATATGGCTGGTGACCTGGTGTACCTCAAATCTTGTTGATCAAAATCTGGGAACAGGTAAAATTTCGCGAGCCAACCTGAATCCACACACAGTTCATCCATCAATGACAATGAGTTTGTCGAGAGCAGAGGTTTTGAGGCAATCAGGGAAGGGAGGGAAGCTGGACGACGAATCCTTGCGTGAATAAAAACAAGATGAATTGGTGTTGCCAGTTGCGTGATAACCAACGAGGAATTTTTTGCACAAAACATCTGCAGGACCATTTGGTCTGTTGCGCTCCTGCCACCAGTCGGTGTCGGTGGGGTGCCATCCTTTTTCTACGTGGTGTGGATTTGTGGAGTGGAGGAATACCTTGGCTGTAGTGTTGCTGGTACCGGTAATAGCAGATCAACGCATTGCATCGCACCTGACCTGAACCAGCGCTCAAAACAGACATACGGTAATAGCAGATCAACGCATTGCATCGCACCTGACCTGAACCAGCGCTCAAAACAGACATAGGCCTGGTTTACTTCCACCCAAAATTTAATTTTTCAAGATTCTCCGTCACATCGAATCTTTAGCATGCATGAATTATTAAATATATAAGAAAATAAAAATTAATTGCACAGTTTGGTCGAAATTTACGAGACGAATCTTTTGAGCCTAGTTAGTCCATGATTGGACAAAAAATATCACAAACAAACAAAAGTGCTACAGTATCACGAAATTTTTTCCTTCACCAACTAAACACGGCCTATGGGAAGGGGCCAGTCGGAATCTCTCTCTCTCTCTCTGGGAAGAAAGAATTATATCAAATCTTGATATAGTGCATTTTTAAGCAACATACGAAAATAATCTGAAATAAAAAACAATAATTCATCCAGATTCTTCTACCATATTTTGTATAATACCAAAAGTCATAGTACACTTCTCATACCAAATGTGCCAACGAACCCTAAAACCTTAGACATGCCACAAAGATCAAACATTCGAGAAATAAATCAAAACTTAGCTTGCTCAATGAAAGGACATTGGTGATTGAATCACTGGGTATAACATGAGCTTGAAATTTAGCACCTCTGAGGCTCCAACCATTGATCCATCAAGTTGGACGCCCGATTTTCTCTTTAATTTGGGCCTTTTGACAATAGGGACGATGATACGTAGTTGATATCCCCATGGGAGTGCCCATGAGCATCCTTGTCTTTGCATGTAGTAACCACGTAATAACCCCTTGTCAAGAAAATCGAGACCCACGACAACAACCTCCCCCATGTTCATTGTCAAAGCCACACACGGAACAAGTTCCTAAACAAACACTAGTGATGATTTTGTTGGTGGATTTATTTACACTAAAACTGAGGAAACTAAGAACTGCTTAATTGTAGACAAGGGAGGGCCTCCCCTTCTTGCCGACAACGGTCTCGACGAAGAGGAAGGAGGAGTCATGAAGCGATGGTTGCGAGGTGTCCTAATATTGGTTGTGACAGCCTAGAGCTTTAAGGAGGTGGACGTTGTCTGTTTCTTTTTAGAGCCAATCAAAATGTTATTCAATCTATCCAAAATTATAAGACGTTTGACTTTTAAAAACCAAGTTTGACCATTTGTCTTATTCAAATACCACTTCTTTTTGTCGTGGCTTAGTTTATTAATAAAAATTCTTCAAGAATGACTTAATTTGACTATGTTTGCACAAATTTTTTGAATAGGGCGAGTGGTTAAACTTGGGGGTAAAAATGACAAACGTGTTATAATTTGGGATGGAGGAAGTACCACCTGACTTGAGCTTACCATGTAGAGATGGCAATGGATCCTGTTCTCTAATTCAAATTTCCATAACTTTAGTTTATGTAAAAACTAAACTCCCTTTGCACCTTGACACATAAAACAAAAGAAATCTATGAAGTCCTTAGGACCATCACACTAATAAGATGCTTAGCAAAGATTCACACCAAGAGTAAGATTGTTATTTTGCAAAAAAATGAAATCTATGCTAAGCACTGTTAAGTAAATCCTAGTTATCACATAGTGACCTTTTAATCAACAAAAATCAAAGCGAGTAAAAGAATGCCAAAGAATCCCCTAATCCAAGTTAGAGCACCAATAGTCATCAAGACTCGGTTCCTCTCCTTGCACTTACCAATACCCATTTACCACTCCGAGATTGCATTGGTGGGTTTCAAGATCATATACACCTTTTGGAGGCTCCTCACAGGAACTCCATTGAGGAGGTCACCATATCTCCATGGAACTACCTAGGTGATGACAGTCACCAAGATTAACAAGTCTTGAACTCCAACTCATAGAAACTAGTTACCAAGATTAACATGTACTCCTATTGAACTCCAACTCAAAGAAACCCAATCAAGAACACCAGAGCTCTCAAAGGTAACACTCTATTTTCACATCTTGGATCCAGTGGTTCTCCAAATGCTTCACCATCTTCTCTATAAGTGGTGCCAATAAATGAGGTGGAACTGCAGTTCCAAATGAGTCAAGGTAGCATTTAGGTCTGGTTCAGTTCGCGGAATTTTTTGGATTTCGCTACTGTAGCACTTTCGTTTGTTTGTTAATCATAGACTAATTAGAGTCAAAAGATTCGTCTCATGATTTACAGGCAAACTGTGTAATTAGTTTTTGTTTTTGTCTATATTTAATACTTCATGCATGTGCTGTAAGATTCGATGTGACGGGAAATCTTGAAAAATTTAGAGAAAAACAAATGCTGCTCCTGCGTCGGAATGATTCTAAAAGAAGATGCATGCCACGTTGTGTCGCACGAGCAGCGTGAAGCTGCGGTCGCGTCTCCCTCAGGCCCCAACAGGCGTCCAGCTAGCCGCGGCCTCCACGAGCTAAGCGCCCGCCATGTACAATCACGCGGCAGAACCGCAACTGACACCGCAGGAGCGAGCAACCACCGGTGCACCAAAAATTAGCCGTGAGGCCTGGTACATAAGCGCCACCGCCACGCATGACCCCAACACCGCAACACACCACCTCATCGACACGCAGAGCAACCACCGGTCCACTGCCACCACCAAGACACGTACAATAAGAGCAGCAGCAGCAGCAATGGCCCGCGCATGCAGCATGGTCCTCATCGTCGCGCTCCTCCTGGCCGCCGTGGCGGTGACACCATTCGTAGGGGCGGCGCGCGACGTTGACGACGACGCCGACGAGGGCAGGGACCTATCTTCCGCCGACGCGCCTGCCTCAGGACCTGACGGCGCCTCATCCCCGGACTCCTCAGAAGCACCGTCATCGAGTTCTGACGCGTAACCAGCACCGGCCCAGCAACTTAGCAATCTACGTACACGAGCAAGATTCTTGGCCGATATGCTCTCTCTCCTCGTCCTTGAGACCTATGGCGGCCCGGATCAGTTTATTCATGATACATTGATGATACATTTCAATTTGGAGATTTTTATTTTACCTTTTTCTTCCTTCCTTTTCATACGTACTAAAAGTGAGTATGTTGTAACGGGAGTCATGCATTTTCACGAGATATTATCTACTCTTGCCTCATCAAACTATGGTTGCTAGACCGGTTTGGCCAAGCCTCCAAGTGGTGTCTTTGTGACCAGAGTTCGAATCCTTGGTTAGGTCAGCGGTGTAAAAAAACATCCTCGCCTACCCCGCGTTTCCAAAGCACAAGTAAAATGTACCGGCCTTCTCACTGAGTAATGGGCCCTTATGTGCAGGCGGGCTGGGTGAGAAGTCCTCTACCTTAAGCTAAATAGCTTGGAGGTGTCTTATCCCGTAGCCCGAGTTGTTATTTTGGCCCAACATCTTGTTTGGACCAAAACCGAGATGTTAAATTCTTTTTCCCATATAGTTAGAAGTTTTGTAGAAATTTTGTCACGTTAAAAAGATTAGCTTACTTTTTAAAACTATTATTTGATATTGGAAGCTAACATACTAATCTATATCTATGTGTTACAATGGGATGATAATCATTATTGCGGGGATACATCCATTAATCACATTCCAAGGAGGATACATAGGCACATAGCCAAGTCACATTGGAAACTTGGTTTAACAGGAAAGTGGCAGAGTTTCAAAAAAAAAGGAAAGTGACAGCAATAAACATCATCAATAAAGAACTTCTCATATGACCATGACCGTCAACTACTAATTCCTTTTACAAATGAAACATAATTGCTAGGTGCCACCAATGTTAGCTTTGAGCTCTACAGAAATCATTTGGCAGACAATCACATAGTGCTTCTTTATTATGTTTCCACATCATACTGCCAGACGCCCATACCTAATGCACATACTAAGAGTAGCGTGCATACCGATGCGTTAAATACCCTCATGTTCCTAGTCAATTTAGAAGTATGAAGGATCTTCACCGATTACTGAACATATCAGTAATAAAAAGGTCAATGATTGAGAAATGGGTGAAGCCATTTTGTAGAAAGACAAAAATCAACTCTAGAAGGATTGAAATTCCCCCCAAAATTACCCTCAATGTTCTCTGGGATCACACCCTGAGACTGGAAGACATCTTCCGGAATTTCCATCCCCTGAGTGGCTTCCATTAACCATTTTGTCTTCCTCGCTGCAGAACCAAACCAATAAAGTTAAGAATAACACAAACATTTTATCCCACTTCTCTTGGACCAAGTCTAGTAATTTTGACAGCAAATGTCAAACCTACCAACCAGACAAATTAGAAAAAAAAGGATCGCAAAATAAGACAACAAAATTGAGTATATGAAGTCTGACTGCTAAGACTCTAGTGCACAAAGGTTTTTTATTTTCCAACAAACGAGTACAAAGGGACGGAAGCAATGTTGCAGAGTAAGACAATATTCTAATCGGTGCGTTGAATACTGGGTTGAACTGTCTAAACTCTGAAGCAATGCTAAAATGCAATAAAAAACTAAAATCAGGTTTATCTGCATTTGCAAATGGACTATTTTGGTGAATTCACTGGATTTTGGGGTAAAATATTGAATTAATGAATTAACTAAGAGCTAACACTGAAAATTAGGGGAAAACATGGACAAAAACTATCACTAAATACATCGAATTTAAGAAAACTTTTATATACTGTTGATCAAGTCAGACAGAGGGAGTGAGATTTGGTCAAGCACTAATTTTCTAAAAAAAAGGACACCTATGCATGTGGGTAGCATTCAGTAAAATGATGATGTGTTGTAACGAGATATACCTAATAACTTTGTCACTGCAAAGTACTAATTGGCCTGAGATCACACACATTTGAAATGTCCATCAAATAGCCTTAGGAAAATATCAAATTGATTAACATGAATTCCAACACTAATAGTGACTTCCAGAGATGACATAGGCCTATCAATAAATAACACGATCATGAAACAACAATGACATTGAACCTAGTGATGAATGTCTGCATGCATGGAAGGCCGATGAAACATGTGCAAGTTTGACCATGGTGGCAGGTACATCTGAAAATATCAATTGTCAATGCTCATCTAAAAATGAATGTAACAAAAGCCAACTAAATAAACTCTGTGAGATGTGAGACAACCAATGAACCTGTGAGACGTGAGACAAACAATGAACTATACCTATACTGGTGCCCAACATAGATCAAGAATTGAGGTCAACGATAGGTTAGAATTGGATACATCATGGCTTATCCAATTAGTGAGAAATTACGAGCTAGTACTTGGACAAGGGATAAGGGGTCCCCTTCCTCCTCCATGAGTTGGTGCTCATGCTCGAGTGGAGATCCTCTGTGCATGAGCACCAGACCTCTGGAGAAAGGAAGAGAGTGAAAGCCCAATATGGCATTAGTGTCGTTGTGGCCCTGTAGCCACGCTGGAGACGCTGCTCACCGGCAGATCGCAGGATCACCCCTAAGATTTGACCAGGATAGAGATGGTATGCGTGCCACTGCCGGTCTAGAGGGGGCTAAGTGTGTTGCTGCTAGCCAGAGAGAGCAGCCCCAGCACCACCACTCATGGAGGGAGGGTGTTGCACATGTTGTCGTCGACCTGGAGAGGGAGGGGGTGAATGATGTTGGCGGCGCTAGTGTTGGGGCGTAGCAGCAGAACCCATCCCTTTGGTCACCCACTCGTCAAGGCCGCAGTGGCGATTCCATGTTGACGCTCCGGCTCCGTGCAACGGCCGAGGGGCTAGGGTGCTACAGCGTTTGGTGCGGGGCAATTTTTTTTTATTTTTTTCCCACGATGAAGAGAGGGTGGGCGGCAGACGTGGATTTGCCAAGAGGCTCATGGAGTCGCATTTGCATGAGGAAGAAGAGGTGCGGGAGCTGTTGGGGAGGGGTTGGACCATGGAAGGATGGTGGCATTTGCGTTTTTTTGGATGTTGGGCGTGTCGTGGAGCCATGCGGTTTTAGAGAGGCCGTGCGTGGAGGGAGAATAGCGTGAGGCGGGGCCATTAGTGGAGCAAGCGAGTACGAATAAAACACGATTCTTTTTAGTTGTAGAATAGAAGAGAGATATGTACTCGTTGTCCATGGTGCAATAAAGACAATTATTGGTTTCTATTACTTTTTATTTATCAAGAGAAGTTTATAAGTGAGCAACATGTTACATATACACACGCACTATATTGGGTGACGTGTATGTTACAGATACATAAACAAAAGGAGACAGAGGCACAGAGGAAAGGAAGAGGAAAAAAACAATTAGGCAAGCACATTCATGTGTGCGTTTGCCGCGCGCACCACGCATGCATGCACATACATGCAGCACATTATTATTGTTCCAAAACAAATAATCAAAAGGGAAAATAGTTTTGCCGTATCGGATATATAGATCAGGCCAATTGCCAAGAACTGGCCGGCCGGATCGATCGCCGTAGACGGAGGGCGAGATATCTCTGCCGGCGACGGCGACCGGTCGGTTAGTCGGAAGAGCTGCTGCTGGAGGGTGCGTCCGACGACGACGACGACGACTCCGGGGACGAGGCGTCGGGGCTGGGAGCAGGCGCGTCGGAGGAGGACTCCATGGACCTGCCCTCCACGACGTCGGGGCGCGCCGCGTCGACGACCGTCGTGAGCGGCGCCACCGCGACGGCGGCCAGGAGGAGCACGACCAGGAACACGCAGGCGCGGGCCATTATTGCGACGCTGCTAGCTATCTGCCTTGGCTGCTTCTTGCTTGCTTGCTGCTGCTGTGTGTTGCGATTGCGATGATGGTACGCGGTGGAGTGCGGATGCTTATATACGAGACCGTGTGGCTATTTTTAGGGTAGTGGGAGGCTGTTTCAACTCAATTCCCTTGAGGCGCGCCAAGAGCTCCTCTCGCGCGTGTCGCGTGGTCGGTCGTGCACGACCTTCGCACGACTCG
>Ga0182004_10005741_pt1 | contig 10105 bp, 3 predicted proteins | sample Sormic07211540_1_FD_120479 | JGI IMG/M metagenome (GOLD analysis project Ga0182004, IMG submission 120479) | Endophyte microbial communities from Sorghum bicolor roots, Mead, Nebraska, USA - 072115-40_1 MetaG | ecosystem: Host-associated > Plants > Roots > Unclassified | place: USA: Nebraska...
AAAAAAAAATGTCTGGGCCCACCACGTGCTGCCGCCGCTTTCCCCTGCTGTTCGTCCTGCTCCTCTTCCTCCTCGCCGGCGAGGGCCGCTCCCAGACCTCCGCCGGCCCCAGCGACCGCGACAAGCTGCTCGCCGTCAAGAAGGACTGGGGCAACCCCCCGCAGCTCAAGTCCTGGGACCCCGCCGCCGCCCCCAACCACTGCAACTGGACCGGCGTCAGGTGCGCCACGGGCGGCGGCGGGGTCGTCACCGAGCTTATCCTGCCAGGCCTGAAACTCACCGGCTCCGTCCCGGCATCGGTGTGCGCGCTCGAGAGTCTCACCCGCCTCGACCTCTCCTACAACAACCTCACCGGCGCCTTCCCGGGCGCCGCGCTGTACTCCTGCGTGGGGCTCACCTTCCTCGACCTCTCCAACAACCAGTTCTCGGGGCCGCTCCCGCGCGACATCGACCGCCTCTCGCCGGCGTTGGAGCACCTCAACCTCTCCACCAACAGCTTCGCCGGACTGGTGCCGCCCGCGGTGGCGGGGTTCCCGGCGCTCAGGTCCCTGCTGCTCGACACCAACAACTTCACGGGCGCGTACCCTGCGGCCGAGATAAGCAGCCTCGCCGGTCTGGAGAGGCTCACGCTGGCCGACAACGCGTTCGCGCCGGCGCCCTTGCCTGCGGAGTTCGCCAAGCTGACCAACCTCACCTATCTCTGGATGGACAGTATGAACCTCACCGGAGAGATCCCGGAGGCTTTCTCCAGCCTCACAGAGCTCACTACTCTGTCCTTGGTGTCCAACCAGCTCACCGGCTCCATCCCGGCATGGGTGTGGCAGCATCAGAAGCTCCAGTACATCTACCTGTTCGACAATGGCCTCTCTGGCGAGCTGACGCCCACCGTGACGGCGTCGAACTTGGTTGATATTGATTTGTCGTCGAATCAGCTCACCGGAGAGATACCGGAAGACTTCGGCAATCTCCACAACCTCACCTTGCTGTTTCTATACAATAACCAGCTCACCGGTACCATCCCGCCGAGCATCGGGCTGCTACGACAGCTCAGGGACATCCGGCTGTTCCAAAACCAGCTTTCCGGCGAGCTCCCGCCAGAGCTGGGCAAGCACTCGCCGCTGGGCAACCTCGAGGTGGCCGTCAACAACCTCTCCGGCCCGCTGCGAGAGTCGCTCTGCGCCAACGGGAAGCTCTACGACCTCGTCGCCTTCAACAACAGCTTCTCAGGCGAGCTCCCCGCGGAACTCGGGGACTGCAGCACTTTAAACAACCTGATGCTCCACAACAACTACTTCTCCGGCGACTTCCCGGAGAAGATATGGTCGTTCCCGAAGCTGACCTTGGTGAAGATCCAGAACAACAGCTTCACCGGCACGCTGCCGGCCCAGATATCCCCCAACATTTCACGGATTGAGATGGGCAACAACATGTTCTCCGGCTCCTTCCCGGCCTCTGCACCAGGGCTCAAGGTGCTCCATGCCGAGAACAACCGTCTGGACGGCGAGCTGCCGTCTGACATGAGCAAGCTCGCCAACCTTACTGATTTGTTGGTGTCGGGCAACCGGATTTCTGGCTCCATCCCAACATCGATCAAGCTGCTGCAGAAACTGAATTCACTCAACATGAGAGGCAACCGGCTATCCGGCGCCATACCGCCGGGGAGCATCGGGCTTCTCCCAGCACTGACGATGCTTGACCTGTCCGACAATGAGCTCACCGGAAGCATCCCGTCAGACATAAGCAACGTTTTCAATGTGCTGAACCTGTCATCGAACCAGCTCACCGGCGAGGTGCCGGCGCAGCTGCAGAGTGCGGCCTACGACCAGAGCTTCCTCGGCAACCGGCTCTGCGCCAGGGCAGACTCAGGCACGAACCTCCCGGCATGCTCGGGCGGTGGCCGGGGCAGCCACGACGAGCTTTCCAAGGGCCTGATCATCCTCTTCGCGTTGCTCGCTGCCATTGTCCTCGTCGGCAGTGTCGGCATTGCGTGGCTGCTCTTCCGGCGCCGGAAGGAGAGCCAGGAGGTGACGGACTGGAAGATGACGGCGTTCACGCAGCTCAACTTCACCGAGTCGGACGTGCTCAGCAACATCCGCGAGGAGAACGTGATCGGCAGCGGCGGGTCCGGGAAGGTGTACCGGATCCATCTCGGCAACGGCAACGGCAACGCCAGCCACGACGTGGAGCGCGGCGTCGGCGGCGACGGCAGGATGGTCGCCGTGAAGAGGATCTGGAACTCGAGGAAGGTGGACGGGAAGCTGGACAAGGAGTTCGAGTCGGAGGTGAAGGTGCTGGGCAACATCCGGCACAACAACATCGTGAAGCTGCTGTGCTGCATCTCCAGCCAGGAAGCCAAGCTGTTGGTGTACGAGTACATGGAGAACGGCAGCCTGGACCGGTGGCTGCACCACCGTGACCGGGAGGGCGCCCCCGCGCCGCTGGACTGGCCGACCAGGCTCGCCATCGCCGTCGACGCGGCCAAGGGGCTCAGCTACATGCACCACGACTGCGCTCCCCCGATCGTGCACCGCGACGTCAAGTCCAGCAACATCCTCCTCGACCCGGACTTCCAGGCCAAGATCGCCGACTTCGGGCTCGCCCGGATCCTCGTCAAGTCCGGCGAGCCCCAGTCCGTGTCCGCCATCGGCGGGACATTCGGGTACATGGCTCCAGGTTAGTAGAAGCTCAGGGATTTCATTTCAATTTCAGTTTTCAATCTGTGAGAATTTGCAGCTCAGGATTGATGTGTGGCAATGGCAACTCTGCAGAGTATGGGTACAGGCCAAAGGTGAACGAGAAGGTGGACGTCTACAGCTTCGGCGTCGTCCTGCTAGAGCTTACAACGGGCAAGGTCGCCAACGACAGCAGCGCGGACCTCTGCCTGGCGGAATGGGCATGGCGGCGGTACCAGAAAGGCGCGCCGTTCGACGACATCGTCGACGAGGCCATCCGGGAGCCGGCCTACATGCAGGACATCCTGTCGGTGTTCACCCTCGGCGTCATCTGCACGGGGGAGAACCCGCTGACGCGGCCGTCGATGAAAGAGGTCATGCACCAGCTCATCCGGTGCGAACAGATCGCCGCTGAGGCAGAGGCGTGCCAGGTGAGCTACGAGGGCGGCGGCGGTGGCGGCGGCGGCACACCGCTCCTCGAGTCGAGGAAGAAAGGCAGCCGGCGACGGAGCATGTCTGACTCCGGCCGGTGGAACGACGACGACGACGACGAGGACAGCGGCAACTTCGTTGTGCACGTGGTGTAGTGAAGTCGGACACGGACAGTATATAGCTACTGGCCTGCTGCAAGCTCATCCACAAGGAATTTCGCAGAGGAGCCGGCCTCTGCGGAGCAGGCAGCTGAAGCCTGAAGAAGGCCGATCCTGCATGGGCGCAAGTGCAAAATAACGAAGTGCAGTATAGAGGATGTAATAACGCCAATAATGCGTGTAATAACGCCATGTATTCACTGTTTGATTGGCAGTAAAGCCAGTTTTAACATGAACTAGTAGCCCTGTTGTAGAGGGTGTAGCTTGCAGGATGAAGATACAGGTTCTTGGGTCGCTTTTCGGTTATCTGAAACTTTTGGGCACTTTGGGGGTTTCAGAAAACTGGAGACCACACAATCTTAAAGGCCAATTTGCAGCTTATCTGTGCTGTGCACTGCATGCTGAAAAGCCGTATACTGACGTACTAGGAAGCCAATTTGTCTTGCGATATGTGAGGACTGTGACGTGACGCACCTTTTGCAAAGTGGGGAAGGCCGTGATGCAGAAAGAACAAATCTGTGGGTAGGCATGAACTTGGAAAAAAAAAACTGAACATGGGACAAGGTCACAAGAAACAATGGGCATGAGTTGGAAAATGCTTGGCGACATTCGGTGAATTAGAATATGTCGGCAGATTTCTTTGCCTCTATAAATATCAGGTTCCATCAAGGTGCCAAACATTCTTAGAAAAAACGTGATGCGATATAGAATTCTGCGTATTGATTGTTACCGTTTCATTTGTAAGTATACGTGTTGGCACAAATATGTCGATAGTGCTAAAATAGAATGTACCGAAAGAAGAGTTCCAGTTGAAATGTTCTGCATTCATCTCCAACTGTTTGGCAAAATTTATTTCTCAAATCTTATTGTTTGCCAACTCCCAAAATAATATGGGGAGGATTTCATCTCCAATAATTTGGCAAATTTTGTTTCCAAAACCCAAAAACCCACTAACAAAACGAAGAGCCCCGCTAAGCGAACAAAAAACCCCGCTAAGCAACGAAGAGCCCCGCTAAGCATGAGGAGAAAGACAGATCCAAGCACAGAGCTCACACGTATATTTGCACGCTAGATAGGAAGATATGCCAAGTTAGAATAGATAGTGAATTAGGATGTCAAACTGTTGAAGAAGGTTTTTCCTCATTTTACTAAAAAATTATAGATGGAAAAGTCATTTACCTGGTATTAGTAAAAGGAAAAACTTAATTTTCTGAACAGGCAATTGTTTTTATGCACTAATATACTCGTATTAGCTTTTCTTCGTTTGTGCGATTGGACATTTAAGGATTTAACAAGGTTTTATAACCATGCTATTTTTCGGCACTGCAATTCTTGAACATAGATTGGTGAAACGGCTTGTAGCGTTGTGGTTATAAAGCCTTCATAGTTCCTCCAGGTTCTAAGTTTGGCCTCCCATACGAAGATGATGGACCGCCCTGTCCTCGCACTGAACACTTTCTTACTGCATGTGCACAATATAGAATTGTTTCAGCGTAAAAAAGGAGCATTCTGAAAATTAAATGAGATCTATCCTACAAAACGAATGGGTCACTGAGTTTTAGATGTCAACAGGATATATATATCTAGAATTGGAGGTAGTTTCCCTGATGTCAGATAGAAAAACCAGAAATAAAAGGTTCTCAGAGCATGTAGAACACAGACAAGAAACAAAAAGACACAAGCACTTTCCCAGCAGAAAAACTTTGATAGCAGCAAGCCACAGAAGACTAAGCAGACAGATAAGATCATGAGCCACATTCCCCAGCAAGCAGCAAACTTCAGACTATGCTGGCCACCTTGGATCCCACAATTCTTGCATTCCATTTCACGTAATTGTCAATTTCCTTCGTGTCTGGTTTTTCATCATTGCACCTCCTTTTTGTTTCTGCAGGATTGCCCACAATTCAATCCAGTGACATTCAAAGGAAATTGGTAAAACAGGATCTTCTGGGGAAATTTCTTTGAAACAAGCAGCATTTTAGGATTTCTATATAGCCTAACAAAATGCCACACAACCGGAGATCCTAAAAAACATTATTAATGCAATGAGACACAGTTCTCGTGTGGACACACAAGAGAGAAAAAAGCAGCATCATAACATCCACCTTTAAGAGAAGTATAAAAACATTATTAAAAACATCTAAAAGATCAGGCCCAACCCAAACAAGATAAAATCAACAGGACAGACCCTGTAAGTAGAAGAGAAAAAAAAGCAGGAAAAGAAACACTGCGTGAGGCTGTTGGGCTGACAAAGGGGGCTGCTGCTCGGGTTGGGTGGGGAGATAGACCAGCCAGCATTGGTTATAGAGGAGGCCGGTAGCAGGGAGAGAACAGCTCAACAGTGACATGTTCGGAAAAAAAAACAGCTCAAGGAACTGAAGCAGTCAACAGTCGGTAGTGTAGATAGAACTATTCAGAACCAGTAATAGAAAGGCAGTGACATGTTTTGACTGATCAGTAGACCTTGACTGCCAGGTCTTTTCAGATTCACTGTATATAATATATGAACTTAACAACATCTTCTGGTAAGTATCATGGCTAGTCTCTACCTTGCTCGTGGCATCCTCATGTTAACTCTGGTCCTCCTCAATATTCATATCCTCAAATCCAATTGTGAGTCCATCACTAGGGATTCTGAGAAGGCAGAGCTTATAAAGCTTGAGCAAGACTGGGGCAAGCCTGTGGGCTGTGGCTCTAAACTGGAGTTCAATCACAAACACCGATCATTGTGATTGGTCAGGCATCATTTGCACAGATGGTTTGCAACAGGTTTTATCACTTGCTGGTTTTGACCTATACAAGCAAATTCCAAAAGCCATTTGCTCGTTCAAGAATTTATTTATATCGATCTATCCAACAACCAAATATCAGGTTTTCCCGTACATCTATTTTCAATTGCTCTAGACTTCAGCACCTGGATCTCTCATTCAATTCATTGTTTGGTTTTCTTCCAGCAAACATCCATAAATTGTTGCCAAAGCATGCCTATCTAAACCTCGCATCAAATAGCTTATCTGGGAGCATCCCAAGTACAATCTGCCAGCTTCATGGTCTTCGATTAACAATTATTTTAATGAAAGATACCCAGCAGAGCCTGGAAATCTCTCAGAACTTCAAGTTTTGTATCTTGCTTACAATCCCTTTGCTCCAGGCAGGATGCATCCACAGTTTGGAAATCTGAGCAACATAAAATATTTGTGGATGAGCAACATGAATATAGTTGGTGAAATTCCAGACATCATGCCTCAGCTGAGTCAACTTAGGCTACTTGACTTGTCTTCTAACAGATGGAATGGGATGATTCCTAGTGGGGTTTGGACGCTGAGAAGTCTGGAAATGCTCTATCTAGACAACAATTCTCTCTGTGGTCATATAAGTGGACCAATTGAAGCAATGAGTTTGACCGAGATCAATGTTTCAAACAACCTACTCACAGGAAGGATACCAGATGATTTTGGTAAGCTGAAGAACCTAACCCTCCTTTTGTTGCATGACAACAATATGAGGTTTGATTCCAAAGGGTATTGCACTTCTTCCCATGCTCCATGATATGCAACTCTCACACAACTTTCTATCTGGTGAACTTCCCAATGAGCTGGGGAAGCATTCCATGCTTTTGAATATTGAAATTTCATCTAACAATTTATCTGGGAAGCTACCTGAGGGCCTTTGCTCATTTCAAGCCCTTCGGTACATTGATTTCTCCAATAGTAGATTGTCAGGTGAACTCCCAAAGTCTATTGCACTGCAGGAGATTGAGGTCCATATTCTTGAACAATAACCAACTTAGAGGCAGTTTTCCAGCTAGCATATGGTCACTGCTGGAGTTGACTATCATTATGATCCAGGAAAACAGTTTCTCTGGTTCACTGCCAAGTTGAGGTCAAATATAACAACAATTAATATCAGCAATAACAGATTCTCTGGGAGCTTACCAATGTCAGCAGACAACTTAAATACGTTAATGGCAGAAAACAACTTCATCTCTGGTGAAGTCCCAACAAACCTCATCAATGGTGCACCTTTGCAGGTCCTTGTCCTCGCTGGAAATACATTATCAGGATAACTACCTTCAACGATCTGGTTCATGCAGTACCTCAAGAATCTTGACCTTAGGAAAAACAATCTCTCTGGTGAGATCCCAAACATCCCACAAGATATGGATTTAAATAAGGCAATCGATACCATAGATCTCTCGGAGAACAGCCTCTCTGGCCCAATACCAGCTAACCTTATATATCTGAGACCTACCATCCTCAATCTCTCTAATAACCAACTGACAGGACAGATTCCACCTGTTCTTCAGATAAATGAATTTGTGCGGAGCTTTCTATCGAATCCTGGTCTCTGTGCCTCCTATAACTTTGGCAACTATCCTATGTGTATCAGACAACCAGGTCCAGAAGAGCAACACAAACATTTGAAAAGGCCCATAATCATTTTCCTGATACTTGGTTCAACAATTCTCTCATTCACAGGGATATTATGTTTCATTAAGATTAGGGCTTTCCTCACAAGGCAAAGGCAAAACCATGAGGCTCCATCTCCAGGGTGGAACCTAACAACCTTCCAACCCATTAATTACAATGTTGAAGACATTCTTTATGGTCTTACAAACAATAACCTTGTGGGTAGCGGTGGCTCAGGAAAGGTATACAAAATATGCCTCGGTAACAGCTGCAAGATAGCTGTCAAGAAAATAAGTAATGGCCTAAAGAAGGATGATATGATGGCAAAACAGTTTCAAGCTGAAATTGGGACTCTAGGATCTATCAGGCATGCTAACATTGTCAAGCTGCTTGATTTCATATCAACCTCCGAGTCAAAGCTCTTGATCTATGAATACATGGAACATGGTAGCCTATATGATTGGTTGCATCAGAGATATCTGGCAACTGAACAGTTAAATTGGCCAATGAGGATGTCAATAGCAATTGATGCAGCTAGAGGACTGAGCTACATGCACCATGATTTATCTCCACCTATAGCACATCGAGATGTCAAGTCCAGCAATATCCTGTTGGATCTTGAGTTCAAAGCAAAAATTGCAGACTTTGGTCTGGCGCGTGCACTTGTTAAAGCTGGTGACCTAGAGTCAATCTCAACAATGGTTGGATCCTTTGGATACATGGCTCCAGGTAAGAACATAGTATCTTATTTTCCCCTTTTATATTGAACAAAGTGGTATGACTATATGATGGAGATAAATCCCATTGTTTTGCCAGAGTTTGCAAGCATAAGAAAGATCAACGTGAAAGTTGATGTCTATAGCTTCGGGGTGGTTCTCTTGGAGCTGACAACTAGGAGACTCGCAACCGGTGAGGATGGTGGTCATGAGAATTTGGCACAGTGGGCCTGGCGGAAATTCCAAGAAGACAACTTTCAGTTGATAGATGTCATCGATGAAAATATGCGTGATGCATCTAACTTCCGTGAGGTGCAACTAGTATTCAAGCTAGGACTAATTTGCACAGGACCAAAACCATCACTAAGGCCAACGATGAAGGAGGTCCTGCAGGTGCTACAACACTGAAGGGAGCATGCCAGTCTAAATGGTCTTAACTGCAGGTGCTAAAACACTGAAGGGAGTGCTTTCATTGATAGCACAATCAATGAATCAAACAACAAATGGTGTCAACAGGGAGAAGCATTCAGAAATTTCAGATGATATTCTACAAAACTAATTAGTACCGAAATTAGTAGCGGTCAATTGGGCCTTGTGGAGTTGGCCTGATCTAGTTTACCCCTGCCGATGCACTGCTCAACTTTGGTTGCATCAATGGCATGCAGCACTAGAACTTCGACCCGGCAGCCTAAATGCATCCTGCACTGGGTTCACATCCTAATCAACGCAGTCTTACAGAAGCTGCGGCTCGCTCATCGAACAATGTATCCCTCTTGGACTGAGATTGAGGTACGGTGTCGATTCAAATAAGAACTAGTTAGGAGTGTTAGTACCTTCGATTTAACGCCAGCAACGGAGGGGAGGGACCGCCGTGGTCGGAGCAAAACCGCATCGGCAGCGGTGATGGCGCGCGGCATGGCCGAGCCGACCCTCGCCCGGGAGTCCTTGGTACGGCGGCGCCGTCGCGGGCTCTCGGCATCGCTTCGGCCTATGCGCCGCTCGACGATGTGGTTTCCGGGTGCAGACATGGGCTATATATAGGGCCTGCTTCTTGGAATCATTTAGGGCCTGTTAACAAGTTTCCTGGGCTTCTTTTCTGCTTGGGCGCTTCCCCTCAAGAAGAAGAAGAACTGCTTGGGCGCTGCCTGTGTTATTTTTTTATGGAAAAATGAACTGCTTGGGCGCTGCCTGCCTGCCTGCCTGTTATTTTTTTATGGAAAAATTGTCTGATCAGGCCATGTCCCGTTTGACCCCATCTTCTAGGTCTGTGAAATTGGATTGATTCTACCAAAAAGGAGAACAGAATTGGAAAGGAAAATGATAGAATTTTAACCAAACGCAAACAACAATCGCCAGGGAAAAAACATATGAACACAAAATCAGTCCATTGCGGACTCTGCTACCTACATACGAGCGTCACGCAACAACGACCAAGCATGTGGCTCAAGGGACGTTGGCACCGGCGCTCAACAAGACAAGTTGGCAGCTGAACGACCGATTCATACTAGATAGGCAATCAGAGAACATGAATGATTGCATAAATTGCATCTCGTTTTTAAGGTATGGATAGAACATACTTTCACTTCTCGTTATCAATCTACTCCCTTCATCCCAAATTATAAGTCATTTCAATATTTCTTGGAAGTCAAAGCCTCTTAAATTTAACCAAACTTATTATAAAAAAAATATAAAAACTTATGACATCAAAGATATGCTAT
>Ga0182004_10005742_pt1 | contig 10105 bp, 4 predicted proteins | sample Sormic07211540_1_FD_120479 | JGI IMG/M metagenome (GOLD analysis project Ga0182004, IMG submission 120479) | Endophyte microbial communities from Sorghum bicolor roots, Mead, Nebraska, USA - 072115-40_1 MetaG | ecosystem: Host-associated > Plants > Roots > Unclassified | place: USA: Nebraska...
ACTACGTGATTTGTATGGACAATGAACTATTATGGTGTTGTGACTAGTGGTTGCAGCAGAAATTATTATGTTGCTATTTGCTAGGTATATGGTGAGGTGGCTATGTGACGATGCTTGTGAATGACTATGTGACGATGCTTGTAAATTGCTACTACGTGACTGGTGCTTGTGAATCGCTGATGTTTGGCGGGTATGGGTGATCCGCCGGGTCTAATTTACCCACCCGAGTATGGGTCTGGGGAAATTTCCCCACCCATCACTATATATAAAGATACCCATGGTGTTATATTGTTGTCACGGTCTGGCGAGTTCATACCGGATGGGGATTTACCCATGGCCAACACTAATCTCGGGCTCCCACCGCCCTCTGCCTCGGCTTCTTCCATGGTTTGCTCTTAGCCACCAACATCCCGCAGTCATGGTCACCAACTTCCTGCGGAAATATCAGCTCCAGAACCACCACCTCGTACTTCCAAAGAAGCAGTTCGTCACCTACGCCCTCTACGCGCTCATCGCCCTCGCCTTCTTGCACCACCTTATCTTCTACCCCGCACCCGCATCTGAGAAATCAGTGGTGGTGGCGCAGGTACAAGACGAGGTTGCAGCGGGTGTCTCAGCTGCTCGGGTGAATGCGCGTGAGCACCTGCTTCCTCCGCCTCCTCCTCCTCAGCAAGGAGATGAAGTATTGAGGAATCAACGAGCTCAAGGTACACTTAAGTAGGTTTTCCAGTTAATTTCTCACAGTAGTTGTTGCAATGTACTGTGCAAATTTTGTACCTGGATTGATTTGGGCGCTCGATTGGTTGAGTGCTCAAGCAGACTTCCGAGTTTCATGCCAAATTTCTCAAGGAATGCATCTTATGGAACAGCAGTAATTACCATCTTTGACGCGTTCAGTTCTCTCATTTTGGGCATCTATAATTTTTTAGATTATTGTGTAAAATTAGTCCTTGCAACTCATTTTCTAGTTGTTCTTTACCCATTGAAGGTTATTATTATTATTATGAACTAATCTTGCATGTCCTCTTAGGAGTAGTAGCCAAAGAAGTGCCATCGCCGGCGCCGGCGCCGCCGTGCGACTACTCCGACGGCGAGTGGGTGCCGGACGCGCGCTCGCCGCTGTACAATGGCACGAGCTGTGGCACCATCAAGGACGGGCAGAACTGCATGGCGCACGGCCGGCCGGACACCGGCTACCTTTACTGGCGTTGGCGGCCACGGCGCTGCGACCTGCCGGCCTTCTCCCCGGAGGCGTTCTTAAGCTGGCTCCGCAACAAGCACCTGGCCTTCGTCGGCGACTCCCTGGCGCGGAACCAGGCGGAGTCGCTGCTGTGCCTCCTGGCGTCCCGCTCCGCCGCGCCAGAGCTGGTGTACCGGGACGGCGAGGAGAACAGGTTCCGGCGGTTCGTGTTCCGGGAGCACAACGCGACGGTGTCCGTCTTCTGGTCGCCGTTCCTGGTGAAGGTCGCCGAGAAGGCGGAGCGCGCGGGCGGCGTGCGGCACAACAACGTGTTCCTTGACGCGTTCGACGAGCGGTGGATGTCGCAGCTGGGCGCGCTCGACGCGGCCGTGCTGTCGGTGGGGCACTGGTTCCTGCTCCCCGGGATCTACCACGACGGCGGCAGCGTCGTCGGGTGCCACGACTGCGCGGAGCTCAACCACACCGAGACCGACTTCTTCGGCGTGTTCAAGACCGCCATCTACCGGACGCTCGCCGAGGTCACCCGGCGGCACGGCGACGCCGCGGGCAGGAAAGTGGTAGCGCTGACCACGTTCTCGCCGGCGCACTTCGAGGGGGACTGGGACAAGGCCGGCGCCTGCCCCAAGAAGCGGCCGTACAGGAACGGCGAGAAGGAGCTGGGGTACACGGAGTCGGAGATGCGGAGGACCGTGGTGGAGGCGGTGCAGGCCGCGGCCAACGCCGCCGGCGCCGGGTCCGGCCTGCGGTTCACGGCGCTGGACGTGACAACTCTGGCCAACCTGCGGCCGGACGGCCACCCGGGCCCGTACATGCACAAGGACCCGTTCGCCGGCGGCGGCGCGGGCGGCAGGGTGCAGAACGACTGCGTGCACTGGTGCATGCCCGGGCCTGTCGACACGTTCAACGAGATCCTGCTCCAGAACATCCTCCGGTGACCGCACTAACGAGACATCAGGGAGAACCGGAGCAGGCGTCTCTGCTCATGTGTTCTGTTCTTCAAGTTTTTTTTTTGAAATTCTTAAGATTTACTAGGGCCGTGTTTAGTTTAGGAATTAAAAATTTCACAAAACTGTATTTTCGTTTGTTTGTGTTAATTATTATCCAACTATAAACTAATTAGACTCAAAAAATTTGTCTCGTAATTGTAATCAAACTGTGTAATTAGTTTTTATTTTCGTCTATATTTAATAAGAATTTTTTTTAAAAAAATTACGTTTTAATGTGAAAGTAAACGAGGCCTAGATCAAATAGATCAAAAGAATACACGTGCATCGACGATTCTTTTGATACCGTGCAGAAACGAGTGTGGATGGGCTGGTTGTTTTTAGGCCTTGCTCAGTTGACCCTATAAACCAATTTTTTTAAAAAAATTTCCATCACATCAAATCTTACGGCACGTACATGAAGTATTAAATATAGACAAAAATAAAAATTAATTACACAGTTTGACTGTAAATCATAAGATAAATTTTTAAGACTAGTTAGTCTATAATTAAATAATAATTTATAAATAAAAATGAAAATGCTACAGTACTCTAAACTAAAAAATTTTGGAAACTAAACAAGGCCTTATTGGTGGTGAGACAGAGACAAAAATCATTGTTATACTTCTTTGTTTTATTTTAGCTCTTAAAGTTTCGCATACAGTTTAGAGTTTTTTACACAGGGTTTTGATTTTCCAGTGATGCCCCGGCTGGCCTTCTTTTTCAGACTACGCTCAGACCTTGTTTAGTTTACTCCAAAAACTAAAAAGTTTTCAAGATTATCCATCACATCGAATCTTACGGTACATATATGAAGCATTAAATATAAACGAAAATAAAAACTAATTATACAGGTTGTCTGTAAATCGGAAGACGAATCTTTTAACCCTAATTATTCTATAATTGGACAATATTTACTACAAACAAACGAAAGTGCTACAGTGGCGAAATTCAAAAAGTTTTCATATCTAAACAAGGCCTCAGTTAAGTTTTCCAATATATATATATGTACTAGATACAGACGCCCCACCGGGCTCATAATTTTTTAAATTGAACCATAGTAACCTGAATTAGACACGTGATTGGATTTGGTCTTTGTATTGTAATCAGACACCTTGACACAAACAAGTGACCTCCGAGTGAAATTTGGACTCATGGGCAGGGATCAAGATTTAGAATCATGATTACTTAGGACACTCCTAGTACAGAAAACCCATTATAGTTTTTATGATATTAATTGTATTGTCATTTAAACATTTTGTTGATATGTTAATATAGTTATTGAAGATAGAAAGAGAACAATAATTATAGAAACTAAGTCTAAATTTGAAATCATGTCTATACGAAAACTAAGACATGAAGAGATGTGATTGGTAGAGAATGGAGAGAGAATGTATGTGATTGGATAAAAAAATTGCTCTGTATAAACTATCTATGAAGACCGTCGTTTCTATACATGGCAAAAATACTGTTGGCTGATTTGTTGTGAGAGAAAAACACTGCTGAATGGCTGACATATTCGGCTGATAAGCTCAAGCGAATAAGGCAGACCGTCGAGTCTTTATAGGTGTATAGAACAGAGAGAAGAGAAGGATCCAAGTCACTAAAGAGCAAAATCTTCAATTTTAGACTATCGTTTGATGTCTGCCAAATTGCCGATAGACACATTTCCTAGAACTGTTTCATTATAAAAATTATAAGCAAAATAATTACTCCTTACTCCTACATCACAGGTGAAGATACAGTTCGTTCCTTCAGAGAATGAAAATAGCCCGTGAACATCACTACAGACGACAACATCCTATGCAATACGCATTCTCTTGCTCTCTGGCGGCATCATGCCACTATCCTCTACCTGTTGGCCGGCGCACGGCCTTTTCATGGTAGCGATCTCCGCCTTGGCCTCAACGATGGCGTGCGCATTCATTGTCACCGTCCTTTTCAGGCGGAGCATCTCTCTGAACGTGCTCTCGTCGCCGTGAAGAACCTCAAACGCATTCCACCGCTTCCAGAAGTCAGGGTGAGTGCTCGGATCCGTGAAGCCTGACGCGTACACGTACAGCGCCCTGGCGCGTTGGACTTCGCCGAGGCCCATCTCCAGGTCGGCGAACCTGACGCAGATCGCCCTCGCGTCCTCGTCCGGGAGGCCGCCCTCGCAGATCGCCTGATGGTAAATCTCCCTCGCCTTGACAACGCCGAACATGGCGGCGGCACGTCCGACGTACACGTCGTAGACGCCGAGCTTGTCGCGGCTGGGAACAGCGCTCGCCGCGTCCTCGTAGACCTTCATGGCGCGCGTGGCCAGGCCGAAGTCCTCCTCGAACTTGGCGTACCGAAGGAACATCGCCTTCTTCAGCTGCGGCGGAGCCTGCCGGACGGCGTCCTCGAACAGGTCCCTCACCCTCTCCGGCCTGCTCTTCCCGTACCTCTGGACGAACTGGGTCAGGTACGCCGCCCAGATCGGCTCCGCGTGCGGATGCTTGAAGGACCTGACGCCCCTCTGGTACACCCGGAACGCGTCCTCGAACCGCTCGTGCTCTCGCAGAAGCGAGGCGTGGTTGAGCACCAGCAGAGGCGTGGTCAGTCCCAGGTCGTGTATCCTCTCGTACACGGCGCAGGCAGATTCCGGCGTCCCGTGTGTCTCCATCAGGTCGGCGTACAAGCACCACAGCTTGAGGGACCTGTGCAGCTTGATCTGGGCCGGCTCGCCGCGCTCGGCCGGCGCCGCGGCGACCCGTCTCCTGACCTCGGCCGACGGCTCCGACGTCGCTTGCCGGACGAGGTCGGTGGCGGTCTCGGGGTTCCCGTGCCTCAACTCCATCTCCGCCCACTCGCACCAGACGGCGGCGAGGTCGTCCACGGCCTTGAAGTTGACCTGCGTGGCGCGCCGGAAGACCTCCCGGGCGCTGTCGAGCAGACCGCGGCCCTCGTACATCTTGGCGAACGCGAGCCAGAGCGTGTGCGGCTTCCCCGTAGCCTTCATCGGATCAATGGCGCTGAGTGCCTCCGCGTACGCCGCGGCCTGCCGCGCGGGGTCCGTGTGGAATATCTTCACCCTGTCGTGCCACACCTGGACGTCGTGCGGGTTCTGCCTTAGCTGCACGCAGTTGAGCAGCTCCGGCCGGCGTTCCAGCAGCCGCTCCAGCTTCGCCAAGTTCAGGTCGGCGTCGTCTTTGTCGGCCAGCCAGCATCCCTGGAGAACGGATGCAGAGCTCTCCTCTTGTCCGCCTTTGTCGAGCTCCAGCTCCGCGGCAGCCATGGCGTGCTCGAAGTGCAGGTAGGACTCGAAGACCAGCCTGAAGTCCTTGACTGTCGTCGCGGCGGCGGTGGCCTCCTCGAGCACGTCTCTCGCCTTGTTCTGGACGCCCTTCCGCGCGTAGTGGCCCGCTAGAGTTGTCCACAGCACGCCGTACTCCTCGGGGAACTTGCGGACGGCGCTGCGGAGGATGGCTTCCACGGGCAACCCGGCGACGTCGTCGGGGTGCTTGGCGACGAGGTCGCATAGGTCGAGTAGGAGCTGGCGCTTGGTCGTGCCCTTGGCCGAGCGGAAGCCGTCGTCACTGATGGCCGAGGCGAGCTGTTCGGCCGCCTCACGAAACCTGCCTGCTGACACGAGGTAGGCGATGAACTCCTCGGCGTACGCGGGGTCGAACTGGAGGTAGCGGCGGAGGAGGCGGACGGCGGTCACGGCGGGGCAGCCCGGGAGGTAGGCGAGGCGGAGGACGAGCGGCCACACGCGGTGGTGCTGCGTGACGGGCAGGGCGCGGAGCGCGCGGTCGAGGGCTCGGCGGGCGCGGGTGAGCAGGCGCTGGTCGAGGAGCGCCGAGGCGTACATCTGCCAGATGCGCGGCATCCGGGACATGCCCGCCGCCAGGGCGCGCTCGAAGGCGGCGTTGAGCGCCGCGTCGTGGGCGGCGCGGCCGGTGGCGGCGACAGGCCGCGCGGCGTCGACCGCGAGCTCCGTCAGGTACGCGTGCCACAGCTTGTACGATCCCGGGAGCGCCCTCAGCGCCCGCTCGTAGATGGCCACGCGCTTCGCCAGCGGCGCCTCAGCGCGCGCTGACAGGTAGCGCAGCCATGACGAGACCTTGAAAGGCTCGCGCAGAACGTCATGCTCGTAGGGCACGTCCTCCGCCGAGATCACGCACGCCATGATGTCCGGCTCTAACTCTTTTTCTCAGATCAGGAGGTGGCTGAGCTTCTCAATTTAAAGGACTCAAAAATCACCGGTTCGAGTCTAATGCGGATCGGTACTGCGACGGAATCACGGGTTTCGAGTCCGACACGGATCGGTACAGCAACTCAGCTCATCAACGCCGATCGGTTTTGCTTGGTGGTGGCATGCATATATGGGGATGGGGGCAGAGTAGACGTGTTCTCCCAGGACTCGCTGTTGGTTTCGGAATCGAGCGCGGGTGTTGCATTGGACACGACCTCGGACTCGGACTTGCCGTTTTTCAACACCAGGAGCCGCCGTGCATGCAGACAAATAATACAATGTCGTTGCTTAGTGTTTGAGACATATGGATAATGGATGTAGCTCTGGCGGCTCCACGTTTATTTTTCGATATTATATCTGTTGGGTGAAAGTCATCGAATTCCGCAATCAATCACACAAACATTCAAGATTCAATTTAAGTCAAAAGGCATCACTTCGTTACTTGATCTGTACAGTACATGTCAGTGAGATATTTATAGGGCCCTCGACTTCACCCAAGGTACTAAATGACTAATTTACCCTTTATACAAATGATTACAATACATTATACGGGCGGGGGCTAAGTCGTCTTTTTTCACATCTAGTCTTCACTTTATTAACTTCGAGCGTTAAGTCTTCAAGCGATTTGCAATCCTAACTTAGTCGATTTGCACGATCAGTCGACAGGTGAAGTTGGACTTCATCTTCACTTTTCTAAGTCTGCGATCTGAAAGCAAAGACGAAATTATCTAATCGAAGTCGAACCAAGCCTGGCGAAGTCAACTTTTGTCTTCGCTTTAATCTCATCTCTGTATAAAAAACTCTGGTACAGAAATTAGAGTTAATCTTTCTAGAATTTTCTACTCCAAAGTTTGGGACTACTTTTCATGACTAAGTTTAATTCCCAATAGTAGCCCCTTGCGGGCGAAGGCCTACTCCAAAGGTCTAAATTTCGTGAAGTTTATGAATTTAAAACAAAGTCAGAAAACGCCGTCCCGAACTTTGGAGTCGGCCGTTGGATTTGCGCAAACTTTCCTTTCCCGTAACGGTCATTTTTTACTATATGGAAGGTGAACGGTCGGGTTTGACCCGAAGCCGCCTATATATACTGCGCCCTCTTGTGTTTGCTGTGCCTATTCGAAGACGGGAAGATGCTGCTGGATTTTTCTATTTAGCGAAGTTAAAATTTTCCGACGAAGTCAAATTTCACTATCAGCTTTAAGTTTGCTCGTGATTTTTTGGAAGTGAACTTTTGTTGAGAGACTTTATTAAAGGTTAGTTGTGTAATTTTGTACTTTAGCTGTTTGTTTTGTTTTCTTCTTTATTTCCTCTCTTTTTTTTGTATTTAGATGTACTTCATGTTTTGTCTTAGATGTCTGATACAGAGAAGAATGTTGTGGAGCAGCAACTCAGCTCATCAATGCCGATCGGTTTTGCTTGGGGGTGACATGCATATAGTTGCTACCTAAATCAGACTACCTAAATGTTTATTTGGATAGTCATCCATTTTAATACTATCTAAATTTTACTCTCAACTTTAACAGTACTACCTAAAACTAGTTACCCATTTTTGTTTTAGCAGAGAATGACTTCTAAGTCCCACAAGAGTATGAATGGAAGAAAGGCGCGTGGGTGGGAGAGAAGATTTGGGTAGTGTCCTTGACCCAACAGGAATGGGTAGTGGAGAGGGGCATTTGGGTAGCCAACAAATCTGTTGGGTGGAATATGTAGTCTGCTGGAGTAGATTTTTAACCCTCCACTACTCAGATTGGGAATAGGTAGTCCATTTAGAACAACTCCAACCAATCTCTCAAATTTTGCCTCCCTATTTCTTCAAATGAGAGTCCCTCATCCATATTTTATCCTCTACTTCTCGGGGTACTCCAACCGTCCCTAAATTCTCTACTTTTATATTGCATTGTCAATCCAATTTATCGGTCCTACTTGTCAGCTCTATAGAAGAGAGAAAGGAAGATGAGAGAGAGGATGAGGGACTCCAACATGTGGGGGCTCCAAGATAGAGAAATGAGAGCCCTTTATCCATTGGGGCTTAAATAGGGGTTCGGTTGAAGAGGTTTTTAATGTGTTTAAGCTTTCAAAATAGGATTAGGGCTCAAGTAGGAGTTTAGTTGGAGTTGGCTTTAGGGCACTCACAATGCAAGACTCTATCACAGAGTCCAAGACAATTAATTACATATTATTTATAGTATTTTGCTTATGTGGCAGCATATTTACTGAAGAAAGAGGTAGAAAAAATAAGACTCCAAGTCTTATTTAGACTCTAAATCCATATTGTTCGAGGTAATAAATAACTTTAGACTTTATAATAGAATCTGCATTGTGAGTGCCTTTAATCGGCTGGAGATGGTCTAGGGGCCGGAGGAGGGTGCTCGCAATAGAGGAGGGTGACAAAGCGGGTCGTACTCGTACGTACCAGAGCGGAGGAGTTGTTGGGCTGTTTCATCTTTTGTTGGGCCCAAGAGAATTAGGATATTGGGTTGTAGCGTGTGAGTAAAGCAGGCTTCTTTTGCCTTTCTTTGTTCTTATTATTTTTTTTTATTTCCATTTTGTTTTCTTTCCTTGCTACTATATATTTTTAGTTTTTGATTATTTTTTTATAATTTATATTTTATTTTTCTTGTAATTCTCTTTTTTTATGTTTTCTTGGATTTTCTTATTTTTTATTTTACCCTAATTAATTGTTTAATTTTTTGTGTACCCTTTTATTTTCTATATTTCACGAGGTACATATGATATGTTATGTTCTATGATATATTTTATTTTTTCATACTATATCTATTAAAAATATATTATGATATGTTCACGTAGTATAAACACGATGTCCCATAGTGTATATTTAATTATTCATTATCCATGGGATGTTCTGAATATATTTTACACATCATAGAGTTCGGACCATACTTGCTCGTTCGTATGCTACACATCCATTTGTGTTCTTCGTTAGGCCGCTAATTTCTTTACTAGGCAGCACAACTGCACGTATGTGCATTTTTTTTTGTTATTTGTGTGGTTTACAACACATATCAAACCATTTTGTTTTGCTTAACTATATATAGAAATAATTTGCGTATTTATCATGTGTCTTTATGCATTTGTGTGTGTTACATCGCATACCAAAAAAAAGTTGGCTTTTGTAACTATAAGAAAAAAATTTATGCATCACATTTCTTATAGTTCAAGCGTCTAAACAATTTTGCCTTTTGTCCTTCCATAAAAAAATAAAATTTATTTATTGTGATTTATGCTAATAGATTTGGACCGTTGGATGGAGATCTAATTGTTGTTAGCTATCGCTTGAACAAATGCTATATTTTAGACACCTGAAATATAGCATATCCCTTTTGTGCATTTATGTTGTGTATTCTATATTACACGCGGACTAAAACATTTGGATTTGCTTAACTATAAAAATAATTTTTTCGTTTGACATATCTTCGGTTACATCATACTACCATAACATTTATCTTTCCTTAACTATACAAATAATTTATGTATTTGTCATGTGTCTTTTGTATTTGTGTGGATTACATCATGGACCAAAAAATTTGGTTTTACTTAACTATAGAAATAATTTATGCATTTTTAATGTGTCTTTTGCATTTACTAGCAAAATGTCTGTGCGTTGCAACGGGAGAAAAAACTACAAATCTATATTTATATCTCTATTACCTAATTATATATATATATATATATATATATATA
>Ga0182004_10005743_pt1 | contig 10105 bp, 7 predicted proteins | sample Sormic07211540_1_FD_120479 | JGI IMG/M metagenome (GOLD analysis project Ga0182004, IMG submission 120479) | Endophyte microbial communities from Sorghum bicolor roots, Mead, Nebraska, USA - 072115-40_1 MetaG | ecosystem: Host-associated > Plants > Roots > Unclassified | place: USA: Nebraska...
TAACATAGGCGTCTGATTTAGATCAACATCCAGGCAACCAAACGTTGTGGGTTGTTTGAATTTGAATAGCCACCGCTGCCTGAGATGCCGAAGCAGCGGCGTGCCGTGAATGAATTGCTCTGCCTGCGCGATGAGCAGATACGCATATGGTGCTTGAAACTGACAGTGCGGTGATTGTTGATAGACTGAAGAATAATGAGCAGGATCGATCGGTGGCCTGGTCCGTAGTTTGGTGGTGGTTAAGATTAGCAGGTGTCAGACTAATTAATGTAGCTCATGAGCTTGCTCACTTTACTACTAGGACTGGTTGTAGTCAAGTCTTTTTTTTTTTGCTTCTTTTCATGAGTTTGCTTTATCCTAGGCTTGTAATGGCACTATTTGATTGTTAATAAAGTTCTTTTTTTGCAAAAAAGAGAAAATTCTATGGGTGCTTCTTCCATTAATAAAACGGTTCGTACGTACTCTGTCAGTTTGTTTTCAAACATGTAACGTTTAAAACAAACTAATCAGTCTAAAATAAATAATAGTTTCAGTCAAAAAAAAAATAATACTTAACTTGTTTCAAATGTTATGTTTTAATTCGTCAAAGGAGGATAATTAGTAAGTATGATCCAAGAAACTTTTACAGTTTTGTTGGATCCGTCTCCCATTGGTAAAGAGATTAACCAAACAAAGTGATGAATACAAAAACTTGTTTGTGCAATTTACATGTACCATACCAACTTTACCTCCCTCATGCGCTCCTCCCACCGACACAATAGAAAGCACTCAAAGACAGACGTTTCACTTCACCCCGGTGCCAGGCCCGCAAAGAAACAAGCCTCATGGGCCAAATTGTTAGTGAAGCTTACGCTACCAGACTCCCTCATTTCCTTCCTTGTCCGTATAAAAGGAGAGTGGCCTTCTTTACTTCATAAAAATTTTGGTTTTTTTTATTACTGTACCATTTTTGTTTTTATTTGACAAACATTGTCCAATCACGGAGTAACTAGGCTCAAAAAATTCATCTCACAAATTACAGGTAAACTGTGTAATTAGTTTTTATTTTTATCTATATTTAATACACCATGCATGCGACCAAATATTCGATATGACGGAGAATTTTAAAAAATTTTGTGAACTAAACAATGCCTTTACTCGTCCACGGACAAGTGGATCTGATCTGTCAGCGCTCTTTGTAATAAAAAATGGAGCTGACGACCACCAGATGACACTAATGTTGTCCCACATGTCAGTGACGGCTGTTTGGTTGGTGTGGAAGTCTAGCAAGGCAAAGATGTTCTACGAGGTGTTTGGTTGGTGTCGTTAAAGTCTAATAGGTGCTCTAGCATTTGACAATTAGTATTCAATTATAGACTAATTAGACTCAAAAGTTTTGTCTCGAAAATTACTCTCTAATCATATTTTTAGTTTCTAAATAGTCTATATTTAGTACTTTATGTATGTGTATAAACATTCAATGTGACATACGGTAAACTTGATTGCCTAATTTTTTTTATCACTCATCACATCGAATATTTGGATACACATTTACGTAACTAAAAGAACATCTATAGAATAATTTGCGAGACGAATCTTTAAACCTAATTAGTACACTAATTATCAAATAAAATAAAAATACTAGAGTACTTGTTAAATTTTAACACCCCTAACCAAACTCTCCTTAATGAGAGCGTCTTCAAAGTTTTATGGGCATTACATGAGACGGTAACTCAGACCTTGTTCAGTTGGCAAAATTTTGGGATTTCGGGTATTGTAGCACTTTCTTTGTATTTGATAAATATTGTCCAATCATGGACCAATTAGACTCAAAAAATTCGTCTCATAAATTACAGGTAAATTGTGTAATTAATTTTTATTTTCATCTGTACCTAATACTCTATACATATGCCGTAAGATTCAACGTAACGGGGAATTTAAATTTTTTTGGCAAAGCTTTTCGGGAAAAACAAGGCCTCAGTAAAAAAATCATGGGGTGTTTCCCACGACTTCAAACTGCACGCCACCCACATCAGTTTAGCGCGCTACTACTTTCCTCCTCCCCGCCTTCTCCCGGCATTCCTCCCCCTCCCTTCTGTCCTCCATCCCCTTGCGCAAACTGGAGCAGAGCAGCTCTCAACATCCAGCAGCTCTGACGGTGGCCGGAGTTTCTGGCCAGCGCGGCTCCAGCGGGGGAAGAAACAGGCACGGGGGCAAGCAGCACAAGCAGAAGGCAGCGGTGTCGCCTGCATCGCTGTCGTCCTCCTCATCAGCGCCACCGTGGACCACCTCATCTGCGCCCATCGGGGACTTCGTCACCTGTGCCACCGGCGAGTTCCTCGTTTGCGCCGGCGCCGCCGACAAACTTGACGCCGCCGCCACCGCATCCTATGGCACCAGGGCTACCTCAAGTAGCAGGATGGGGGACCCAGACCAAACATCTACCTGCTGCTTCTTCTTTTGATTAGAACATGAAAATACCAACGAGCTGTTGGCAAGGCAAGGAGATTCTTCGGTTTTCTGTAGTAGTATGCATCCTCTGCCTTTGTACGCATTTTCTGCAGTATGCATTTGGATATGCTGCGCCTGCATATAAATTTCAGTCAGAAAAGCAAATTGTAGTATGCGTATATGCCTTACTGGCTGATGTTGTATTTTTATGTATGGCTTTCAATATTTGTTATTGCAATTATCTATCACCTCTATGTGGGGGAATTAAGAATGAACTCGAGGGATTTGTAATAGGCGTGGAGAACATTTATACTGGAATATGAATTATTAACGTCCGTACTTTGCTCGGATACAACACACAATGAAATAGATGGGTTTGTTTACAGGGTCGGCTCTGCAGGCTGTTGACCATATAATTAGATTGAAATTAATCTCATATATATACAATCTAAATATAGCATATGACTCACACATGTGTGCTAGGGACTAATATAAATAGGCCCCACTCTGTAGCCTCATTATGCATTATGAGCGGCACTACGAAAAAGACCGAGGAATAGAGGGTAGACCCTACAAACTCTACAACTGAGACTTTCATGTTTTCAGTTATCTACTTAATCTTAATCCATGTGGACTTGTACAACTAGATGATATATCCACCTTTTACAGACGAAATTTATCTCTGATAGATCTTTACTGTGTGAAAATTAGGCGACACTTCTATTTCTATAGTACCTGCATGCTTCTCTGATATATCCATCTGGAATTGGTCAACACTTCTATTACTGGGTTTTTTAATTATGTGAAAATTTCAGTCTATCCACCAGGTGGTTGTATGTTGGCTGGTGCTATGACTTGCTAAGATCTGGGAAATTTATATTCAAAGTGATGCTATGTACTTACATACCTTCAGTGAGAGGCTGAGAGCTCATCCTCAACTTTTTTTTTTCCGCTGGGTGAAAGCAACTATATATGAATCCTAGTGGGTGCAATTCAACAGTATTGTTCTCTCATAACAAATTAACAGATTTGTTGGGAGAGAAAAATAGTGCTAAATAGCTGACTGATTTGACTAATAATCTCAAGCGAACATAGCAGCGAAAACAACCATATGAATGCTAGTGGGTGCAGTTACCTATCTATCTTATTATCTGTCTTGTATCTATCTTAACTCTGAATGTGAATGATGCACTTTCTTGATCTGAATATGAATGTGAAACTGCTACACCTGCGGCTGCAACCTCGAGAGGCGAGAGCAGACCCAAGATAAACTCCACAGCGACGAGGTAGGTACAAATAATCTCAACACTAGCCATAATAGAATAGAACACGGTAGCAATTATAATTAATTAAAATGAAAAAAAAATTATTGCAACGCGGCGCTTGATAATTTGGTATCGACTTGGAGTTTTTTCTTTAGAAAAGGAACCTGCAATTAATGAATAAGGAAACAAATGAAAGTACTACTCCTAACATGATGTCAGGTGGATTAAATCGAAAACATATATTCCCTGTTCTAGTGAGACAGCAAGTGTTGCGTGAGCATTTGGAATTCCATGGTCTGGGGATGACGATATGGTTGGACGGTGACCAGCTGGACAAGTGATTGGAGCAGTCCTTGATCACAGCATTTATTTATATTTTTTTTGAGTGGAATATTATTATATTTTCTTGTCCAGCTTGGTGAACACAAGAAAGCGGTCAAGGCCCATTAGTCTATTTTTAGGCTTCAGTCTTCCTCTCAGTCCCTGTCTATTGCAAATGGGCTTACTTTTCTCGGCCTCCGAAGCACCTCCCACGGGATTGTTTTTCTGTCCTGGAAGGTAACAAAGCTGCTTTTCTCTTTGGATCTGGACAAAAGAAGGTACGTAGTCCCTCTATTTTAAAGGCAATTGCTTCGGTACTTCTTTTTTAAAATTTTGCACGAATCTCAAAGCACATAATTTTAGGAATTCATTGTTTTATTATTTTGCATCTGGGTCCCGCTTGGGCTCAGCCTGTCCAAGCCAAGCCCCGGTCCAACCCGTCCAAGCCCATCTCGTGGCCTCCGAGACGCCGTCCGACGGCGTTGGCAGAAAAAAGAAAAAATCTCTACTCCTAGACTGGGGGAGGCGCCACCGAATCAGACGCATGCCACTGACCGCGCATTCCGCCAGCGTGGATTGCAGCTCCGCCACCGAACTCGTTGAAGACGCCATGCCACTGGCTGAGGGAGGCGCTGGCCCTCAACCTGCTGTGCCACCGGCGGCAGGAGGCGGCCGGCCGCGGCCCGCTACGACACCGTCGACTGGAGGAGGTTCGCCGCGCCCCGCCACGACACCGGCCGGCAGAGGCGCCGCCCCTCACCTCGCCGCTCCACCGGCGTCAGGAGGCGGCTGGCCGCGCCACGCCACGACTCCCGTGGCAGGACGCGCCGGTCCTCAGCCCGTCACGCCGTTGGCCGGGGGAGGCGCTGTCCCTGACCCCGTCGTGCCACCGACGGCAGGACGCGGGCGTCCGCGCCCCGCAGAGACGCCGGCACCGGGAGGCGCCTGTCCGCGCTCCGCCGCGCCACCGATGAACGGCGCCATGCCGCCGGACGGAGGAGGCGTCGGCCCTCGCCTGGGGTTATTTCTTATTTGTGCTCAAGTATATGGAGCTCTGGGATGGAACAAGGCTAGTTCGAGATTTCACACAGGTCTGTCATTAGACCAACACTTGCTGCATCAATTCTTTTTTTTTTTGGGGAAATAGTTGTATCGATTCTTCCAATTTGCAGTCTCTGTTGATGCTGTTCAAATATGCATTCAACCCCTTTGTTGGGCGTCTTTGTTGCAGTGAAAAAGACCTGAAGGTGAGGCACTCTGGTGATGTCTTGTTGAATGGCTGCATGCCAAGCTCTGGAACGGAAGGAGCTGGAGCCATACGATGGCTGTGATCCTTCAGTGTTCGGAGGGCCCGTTCTTCTGCCCCTAGCAGGCAAGCTCGGTTCCATCGGCCATGCGGCTTGCGGTGTACCGTCGGACAGCGCCTCTCTCGGCCGGTGTATCGTCGGGCGCGGCGGTCCTCCTTCATTCGCTGGTGTCGCGGCTAGTCGCGGCCGGCCGCCGCTTGAACAGAGGCGAGGGCCGGCTCCTGCTGACAGGGTGCGGCAGGGTCAGGGACGGCGCCTCCCTCGGCCGGTGACGCGTTGGGCGCGGCGGTCCTCCTCCATCCGCCGGTGTCGGGGCTAGTCGCGGCCAGCCGCCGTCTGCCGCTGGTGCCGTGGCGGGGTGAGTGCCGGCGCCTCCCCCAGTATACGAGTAGAGTTTTTTTTTCGTGCCGACGCCGTCTCGGAGGCCCACGGGATGGGCTTGGACGGGCTTGGACCGGGGCTTTGGCTTGGACGGGCTGAGCCCAGGCAGGACCCAGATGCAAAATAAAATAAATAATTTTTTTAATCACGTGCTTTGAGATTTGTGCAAATTATAAAAAAAAGGAGTACCGGAGCAGTTGCCTATTTTAAATTATAAGTTATTTTAAGAATATTGAAAAGTGAAACTTAGTAAGATAATAATATTTAAAATGTTAATTTAGTATCATTATATTGTTTATTAGTTATATCTATTTGGTGTTATAAATCTTTATAATTCTCTCTATAATTTTGATTAAAATTAATATACTTTGACTTTTCAGTGTTTTTGGAATGACTTTGGATGAAGGGAGTAATTGGCCCATTTCTATACAAAAGGATGACAAAAACACACTCGGCAGGCGCTGCTACTCTCCACGTGGAATCTTGTATGGTCTCCTAAATTTCTAGGCCAAATACAAAATGGAAGATACAGACCAAGATAAATTATTGCAGACCACATCATGTATGCAACCCGCCATGTAAACTACAAAAATTCTTCGATAATGTCTTACTTAACCATCAAGACGTGCACGAAAAAATCCAAATAAAACATACAATCAAACTCTGATTGCATATTAGCAAAATGTGTCATGTGGTTTAACTTTGTAGGCTCATTGGCGCATCAGCAGCTATCAGCATGCGACTTCTGTATTAGAAAAATGTAGTGGGCATGATTTTAGAAAAAATAAAACTGGCTCATATTTTCTAAGTTGATTTCTAATATTAAATCAAGTTCTAATATTTTAAGTACATATTTGTTCTAGAAAACTATTTGGATAACTTTTTGAAAGCTTATTTATACAATGAGTTAAAACAAATTTTCTATATTTTCTAATATTAAATCAGATTTTAGTATTTTTAAATGCATATTTATTCTAGAAAAGTATTTGAATATTTTCTAAAATATTTCTATATTTTTTATAAAGTCTAATTGACTTCCTAAACTATCGTTCAGCTAAATTATAAAGTCTAATTGACTTGGTGCCACGTAGAACGTGGCGCTACGTTAATCAAAACCACTGAGCATCCCAAACCGTTTTGGCAAATGATGGAGTTCGCCAAGTCCTAAATAAGTATGACAAAGGTGAAAAGAGACAATCTCCAATGTTTTGGCATTAATCGCTTGGCAAAAAAATAAAATCTGGCGGCGGGAGGAGGGAGTAATCGCGCGACCACGCGTGGGGGCGACAGATTTCACGAGGGACGCGATGCCAAGTGCGGAAGGGCTTGGCATATATGGGACTATGGGAGTCCTTTCCCTCTATTTGCCAAGTTAACAAAATTGTAAAGCCCAATTGTCAAATCGTTGGATAGGTGTTTTTTAGATTTTTTTTGCATATACATGAATACAAAAGTCTATTTGTTAAACGGTTGGGATGCTCTTAGAGCATCTCCAACAGTTTAGTATTTTTTGTTTGCCATTTGTTGTAGTTTGCCAACTCCCAAAACGATATGGCAAGTGAAAAAAGGCCATTTCCAAGTGTTTGACATAATTGACTTGGCAAAAACTAAAATTGTGGACCCAATCATATTTGTTGCGACTTTTCTTCCGCGCCGTATCTGGTCCCGCGCTTTTGGTTGCGCACGTTTCTTCTTCGCGGCATTTTCTCGTCGCCGCGTTGCTAGTTCGCGAGCATCCAGATCGCCGTCGTTTCCTGGTACCTGTATCCAATACGCTGCAGGTTGTCATCGAGGGCTTCTTTTTTTGAGGAAAACCGTGGAGCATTGCTCCCCGGTGATATTCATCGAGGGCTTCTTGCCAAAGAGTCCTTCCTGACATAGAGTCCTTCGTCCTGCTGCCGTGGACTGCCGGTCGTCATCAATCTCCAAGGTTTGTCACCACGCGCGAAGAGTCCTCCACGCGCGGGAGTAGCATGGGAGGAGCACCCGATCGGCGTTTGCCAAGCGGCCCGCGGCCTTGCATTTATGCCAAGTTTTCTCCCTCAATTGTCAAGTTGCCCAAATTACAAAACACAAATGCAAAATTGTTGGATACCTCATTTCGATAATTTTGGCAAATTATAAGAATGCAAACCCCAAATGCAAAACTGTTAGAGATGCTCTTAGGGAGATAATTGGATGGTTTCCATAGTTAGGGCTCCTTTGGAACGTAGGATTAGAAAAATAGAGAAATGCGGATAGGATTGCCAGTGAAAAACAGAGGATTAAAGACCGTAGGAAACTAATAATAGGGATGATGCTCTAAATGAGTATCCGCGGTTGTTCTCTAATATAACTTAATGAACTAAATATACAATTTCTTTCTTTATTTTTTTATTTAATTTATTATGTTTTTTTTAAAATATTTAGTTTATTAAGATAGACCAGAGAAGAACCCCATATATATATTTAGAGCATCATCCCCATTCTAATAGGAAACTTTGAGTGCTTGTTGTTTGGATGACCATAGGGAGCTTGTACGAATGGAAAACTTAGGAAACTTAAATCAGCTACTCCTATCATATTAGCCAACTATATATTCGTTTGGTAATGTCATTAGAAAGAAATGCAGAAGTAGTTAGAACGAAGCCACTTACAAGTGGGGCCACTAGAGTATTACTGTACTTCATGAATCATGACCATAGCCAGAGCTAGCTGTGCGATGCTACTTAGGCTAGGTGTGCGATGCTACTTAGGCCTTGTTCAGTTGACCCTAAAAACTAAAAATTTTTTAAGATTTTCTGTCACATCAAATCTTATGGCACATATATGAAGCATTAAATATAAATAAAATAAAAACTAATTACACAGTATAAATTACAAGATTAATTTTTTGAGTCTAGTCAGTCTATAATTAGACAATAATTGCCAATAAAAATAAAAGTGCTATAATACCTCGAATCAAAATGTTTTTGGAACTAAACAAGTCCTTACTACACAAGGCCTTGCTATACTACTCGATCTTACCCCTTCCTCGTCTTATGTCTGTCTCTCAGCGTCGTTGCCAGCAGCAGAACGTGCACGCGACCGAGAGAAGCTGCAAGCTTCGAGTGGCAAATACGGCCGGTGGTGCCGTAAGCTGACGGACAGGCGACGACGAGTTGCAGCGGCAGGCCGGGCGACGACGACCTCGAGCTCGCACTGGGCAGGCGGGCGGCCGGACCAACGCGTAGCTCCGTTTGCTGTTTCTTTGGCTTCATGTGGTGGGAACTGTGATGAGCTCAGGTGGTTTCACGAGTTAAATATAGCTCGGTACGATGATCTGGAGAAGGTGGTCGTCAACAACTGGTTGACAGTTTACAATTCTGCAGCAATGGCATCATTTTGTGTGTGAACATGTGGTACTGAATGCTCTATCTTAATGCCCAGGGCTAAGCAATAATCATCAAAAGCTTTCAACTTGAACTCACCAGCATTATCCATCCGAATGGATTGGATGCGGTTATGAGCGAAACTTGCTTTTAGCCTAATTATTTGGGCAATGAGCTTAGAAAAAGCATAGTTTCTAGTGGACAATAGGTCCACATGGCTCCATCTAGTAGATGCATCAATTAGTACGATAAAGTATGCCTGCCAGGACTAAATAGGTCCACATATGTCATCTTGTATCCATTGCAGAAACACAGGTGACTCATCCCTAATCTTCAGGAGGGATGGTCTAGTGATCAGCTTCCCCTTTGCACACGCAGTGCAAATAAAATCTTCAGAATTAGGAAAGCCTCTGACAGCAGAACTATTGATTGTTCTTCTCATCATACTCGAACTAGGATGACCAAAATAGTCATGCCATAGTCGAAACGATTTTGTGTTTCTGAATATGGTCTTCTCGCAATATATTCATCTGTGAGCTTTATGTACATGTAGTACAAACCCATTGGCGATGAAGGGAACCTTTCTACCACACGCTTTGGTATCCGTCGAATTTAGTGATCAGTAGGTATTTAGCACCTTGCTCGCTCTCGGTTTCTACATGAAAACCATTCACATAGATATCTTTGAAGCTCAAAAGCGTTCACTTTGAGTCAGGATACAGTAGTGCATCCTTCACAAAGATTTGACTACCCATAGGGAGAACTAGTGTGGCACTTCCGGTGCCCACAATGTGAGCATTACTTCCGGTAATGGTCATAATATTTTCACTTTTCTTTGTTAATGTTTGAAAATATCTGGTGTCCCTTAGTATCGTATTGGTGATACTGTTGATATTTGGTAACACAATTAGGAATTGATCCGCAAGCGCACGGATATCGGTGAGCACTTCACCCGGGATGTTATCCAGAGTATCGTATTTATATTTTTACCACTAGGAGAAAGTGTGCATCTGACTAACCCGGTCTATTACTACTAACCTTTAGGCTACAA
>Ga0182004_10005744_pt1 | contig 10104 bp, 9 predicted proteins | sample Sormic07211540_1_FD_120479 | JGI IMG/M metagenome (GOLD analysis project Ga0182004, IMG submission 120479) | Endophyte microbial communities from Sorghum bicolor roots, Mead, Nebraska, USA - 072115-40_1 MetaG | ecosystem: Host-associated > Plants > Roots > Unclassified | place: USA: Nebraska...
AACTAGGCGGGCGCCCAGTGCCTGGCCCTGTTCGGCCTCCGCTTCCTTCTGTGGCTTCTGGAGTCTTCAAGATATAAGATAATTGCGCGGCACGTTGATATCTCTATGTAATCCCGACGTGTGTGCCTTTCTTTCGTATTTCCTAATAACCCCCTGCGGAAATAGACAAACACCAAAACTAGTGGAATTCTGTCAGATAAAACCCTAAGTCTAGATGTTGATTTCATTTGGATCATTTTCTTTGTTTATTTGATAATTAAATTTGATACTTAAGGACCGTCAACACTGAGCTATGCATCTGGAAGCCCTGTGCCTCCACGTCCTCATTGGCGAGCGTCACTGGCCGCCGTCCCAGCCGAGACCCGCCGTGCGCCACTGGATCCACGGCGCTGTGCCTTGACATCATCGTCCTCGACTTTTCGGCCCGAGTTGCCATCTCACCGGCTGGATTCCTTGACTTCGTCCCTAGCTACCATCCCGACCCGGCCGTCGTCGGTTAAGTCCCCATCTTCTTTCTCCTCTCTCCGACCGACTTGGCTCTGACACACCTTGCTTTTGTGGTTTCGTCCTATTCTTCTTTCACCAGCATTTCTAGAAAGTATTTCTTGTTGCAATTTTTATTAGAGATAGGAGATTGAGTTAGATTATTCACTAATACAATGCTAGGCGCTAACGCACCTTTCTTAAACATGTGAAGCCATATGTTAGTTTTGGTAGAGTCAATGAACTCATATTTATTTACATTGTAATCTGTGCATGTTTCTATTTAGAAATAACATATTTTCTATATAAGGATTTATAAGTGTTTATTATGGGCGATACCAAAAGGATTTCTAACATAACCTATCTTTGCTTTATGTCTTAGAAATATCTCATATCGATGGCGGACGAAACACCGAATTTAGAGTGGTCGTCTGACGACAATGGCTCCTTGGGTTCGTCCTCATGCGAAGAAGAAGCTTCAGATCCTAGTCCTAGGCCTGAGCACAGGGCTCTTAGGGTAGAACTTCAACACCCAATATATGATCCGTGCCAAGATGTAAGCCTATATTTGCTAGTAGCTGACCACAATTTGCTTTGCACAAAAGTTTGTGGAACATTCCCTTTATTTCTTTATCCCTACAGGACTAGAGTATGCAATTGCAAGCACAAACAGAGATTCAAGTTACATCATCTGGTACTCAGGCAAGCAGACCACTGAAACGAAAGCGAGGGCGTGAAAACAGGACCAAGTTCCCTATAGGGGAGAAAAATTTTGTAGAAGAGGTTAGCCTTTTTGGCCAGCCCACACAGCCTAGAGTCATACAATCCCGCTTTTCAAGCACGTTAGGAGCAACGGTGAGGGACATTTTTGATTGCTTAATACCACATTAGAGACATGCAGGCGAGGGTCCTAAGATAGATTTACGGGAGAAGATTTTAGGGGCATTTAGTTTCCCTCCTGATTCACTGGCACTTGTCAAAAAGTTTACAATGAAACAAGCTACGATAAGCTTGCGACGTTGGAGGTGGGAACTAAATACCAAATACCGGTTGAACGGTCTCACGCCATACAAGGAATTTGGTAAGATCAAACCGCATCAATGGGAATGGTTCTGTGAACAGAAGAGCACACCTGAGGCCATAGCCTTGAGTCAACATAACAGTGGGTAAGCGAAGAAGAACATCCACCCTCAGCGTCTCAGCCCTAAAGGCTACGGTCTGAATATGGAGAAGTGGAGGAAAGAAATTGAGGATGCTAAGGCAGCTGGTGTTGCAACTATATATGATGATATAGATGAACGTTCAATGTTTTGGTTAAAAGCAAGGGAAGGTAAGGACAAAGAAACCGGGGAACTAGTAATCCCAGATCAACGTACTCTAGCAGTTGCTCAGTCCATACATGAACTTGCTCAGAAGAAAGTGAAAGGTGAATTTGTACCTAGAAGAGAGCAGGATGAGCTTAGTTTGGCCCTAGGCAACAAGGAACACCCTGACTGTGGGAGGGGCTTTTCCTCCAAATATGGACTGAAGCTTGGTTTTCCAAACCAGTTAGCTATGTATAAAACAAGGCAACACTACAAGGATGATCTTTTAGCACAACTTTGCAAGAAGGCCGACCAATATATTGACGAAAAGCTTAATCAGTGGTTGCAAGCTTCACAAGATCAGGGATCTGTGGAGCCATCAGCCCTTGTAGCCCTTTGTAGTGTTGCATCAACCACACACGAGACTTCTCCTGTGGACGTCATTGATAGTCCAACACTATGTGCTCTTCACATTCCATACAACTGGAAGGGAAAGACCATAAAGGTTGTCAGTGGAACTGCTTATCCAGGGTGCATTTTGCACCATAGTGTACTTCCGGAAGATTATGCGAGGGTTAAAGTAAGTCGGTTATTCAGCAACATCTAGATTTTGAAGTTGACATCCCTGCTCCTGATGGCACTACACTCTTGGGTGAGCTTGTAGGAAGTTTCATTGCTTGGCAACGACGAGACATTGAGTTGTTAAGGCCACTGCCATTGGGTGCACCTTGTACTTCTTCTCGGCATGAGGTAGAGCTAGTACAAGAGGGTATGTCCCCCATGGTCGACGAATGTCAGCGACAGTCACCGACATATGTGCAGAATACTTCTTCTCATCATCATTTGGCTGAGGTAGATGTAGTGCAAGAGGGTACATTCCACATGGTCGGGCGATCAACAACATATGTGCAGAAGGTGGCATCATTCTTGGACCAACTAGACTTGCTAGCAGAAAACCTATGGAGATTTGATCATGGAAGATATAGTTTCTAGAGAGGATTCAGGTGGTCAGTACGGGGAAGCTAGCTTAACTGCGCCATCACCACCGCCTCATCATGAATCGGTCTTACCATCACCACCCCAACAATTAACCTCACTGCCACCACCGCCGCCACCACAGCTACAAATGGCTTCACCGCCACCTGATCAGCCACAAAGGGCTCCACTGTCACTGTCACCGCTGCAACCTGAACCAAAAATGCCTTCACCTACACCTCAGCTAGAAACGGCTTTGCCTGCACCACTGCCACCTCTACCAAAAAGGCCTTCACTAACACTTTAGCCAGAAAGGGCTCCACTGGCAACACCACCGCTACCGCAACCTCACCTAGATGAAACACCTTCCTTGCAACCTCTAGTGGCACAGCAGGCACAGACGAATATGGCACCACCTCCATCGCATTCAGAGGAAGAATGACCAGTTCCTAAGATGTTGAGAGGACTTGATAAGGGTTTCAACACAAAGCCCAGTGTCGACGTTGATGTATCTATGATGTTTTGTTCTCTTGGAAAAAAGAACACCACTGTCGGGGAGCCTTCGTCTGCTCCAAATGCCAAGGGCAAGGCCAAGGCTAACGAAGGAGGTGGCACAATTTTTGGTGCCCAACATCGTATGACTGGAACCCTGCTGAGTGTTGGGTTTGTCAAAGAAATGATGGAGCAAGACACAACTGAGTACCCTTTTAAATATGTGCCAGGAAAGGAATTCCTTCCTAATTTCACCCTAGAAAACAACAAGAGATTGTCACACCTAAGGGCCTTCCAGAAGTGGTACTTCCGTGCGGTGAAACTAGGGTTAGACTCAGTGCCGGTGCGGTACCCAGCTAGAGACATATATTGGACCTCAGAAGAACACTCCTATTTGACCATACCGTTCGAGTACTTGCAATTTTTATTTCGCCAAAAGAAACTTGAAGTAACTCAGCTTTCCTTGTGGTGCATGTAAGTGTTCTTTCCCTAAACTAATCCATTCACAATTCGTTATGTGCAACTATCTAGCCTTTTTTGATCACCAATATATGTAGGAAAGAGTGGATGGATGCGGCCAAGTTGGACATGAAGAATGGATACCTTGACCCACATCTCATATGCGAGGCAGCCCATGCCGGCCCTGAATCTTGAAAGGATGATCGTCCTGCTTTCATAGGTGTCAAGGGAAAGCAGGCTAGGGACAAAGTTAGGAAGGCTGCACCCCAAACAGCAAAGGAGAATGATGCACTATATATTTGGAATGTGTTCCTAGCTTATCATAATTGCCAATATGTATATGCCTCGTACCATTCCTGGTAAGATCCATTATTATCTTAACTGTTTCCATGCCATTTAATTTATGTTTGCTCATTGAGACACTAAAATGTTATTTTACATTGTTTCTATCATAATGCAGTGATCACTTCATCCTAGCATCCATCAATTTGAAATTGGGTAATGTTGTCATCTTTGATTCTTTGAGAGCTGAAGACCGAAAGTACAAAAAATTCACCAGCCTTCTATAGACGTAAGTTTTCTTTGTATTTGTGCATATATGATTGTTTTTTAGTGTTACTAGTTGTTTCTTCCTTTAAATAGTGCATATAGTTATTACGTTAGAAAAGGCAGAGACTATGCACTGGACAAGAAGGAGAGGATGACTATTTCTTTTCATCAATCGGTATGATCATTTTCGAACCAAATCAAACTATTATACTAATTTTGCATGTGGATGACTAGGTCATCGACGTGCAGTGTCATCGGCTTGCAGTGTTCGAGGCAGCCTACCGACGCTGTTCTTTGTGGGTACTATATGTGCCAATGGATGCAAATGAACTACAATCACCCTGAAGAAGTAAGTCGCGCTATATCATAAGCATATGTCCAATAATTTAATTAAATCTAGCTAATTTTGCCCCTTCTCATTATTTGGTGCAGCAGCATAAGGCCCTTAATCCAACAGAAAGAATTGAGCAAAAGGATATTCAAGACATTCAAGACAGTTTCTGCAAGTTCTTGTTGAGTGAGGTTCTTGTTTCTTTGGGGCGATTCTTTGATCCAGGATCAGAGTATGCCACGAATCATGTGTTTGAAACTCTACGACGTGAATGTCGGTGGCCCTTCTTTTTCTTTTTTGGGCCGTAAACTAGTAAACAATCCGTGTGTATATAATACTGTAAATATAAATACACTTTGGTGTGTCATCATGTGTATATATTATATGTTACAAAGTTAATTTTAAATTTGCAATGAAATTTGGTGAGAAAGCACGATTTAATTATGGCGGGAAAGCACGATATATAATTTAGTGGGAAAGCATGATATAATTATGGCGGGAAGGTTTGAATTCAAAAGGTACAAAATCAACCTTTAGAGGCGGTTCTTTTTGCTGCTACTGTATATCACAGTTTAGAGGCGGTTGTGTTGCAAGAGCCGCTTCTGATCAATGCACTTAATGGAACGGTTGCATTGCAGCAACCGATTCTGTAATATGTTCACATAGGCGGTTGGTTGCAGCAACCGCCACTGTAAACGGGTCTTTAGAGGCGGTTTACGTAACACAACTGCCACAGATGATTCTATTTCAGGGGCGGGTTTCTTAAGTCAACCGCCTCGGAAGTCCCATTTCTAGTGCTGGTTGAAAAACCGTTGCTACGAAGACTTGAATTTTAGCAACGGTGGCACAGTGGCGGTTATAAAAACCGGCCCTGAAAGTCCCATTTGATCGACTCTAAAATCGTTTTCTGTACTAGTGCGGGGGTGGCCAGCGGCATGGGCGACGGTGGCTAGGGAAGCTAGGGTGGTGATGTAGGAGGCAGCATGGGCGGAGACACGGGAGATGATAGGGTGGCGGGCAGGAGAGAGAGGTGAGAGATAGGGAAACAACTTTCGCTCGTCTATAACTTAATTCATTTGGTTGCATATCCCCAGGTATTTATAGTCCTCATAGAAATTGACTCCCAAGCAAACTAGGTGATCCTTGTCAAACACGGATTGTCCTTCCTATCTGACAAACTTGACTACCTAACTCTAGTACAAAAAAGCTCAACGGCGACAGTTGTGTCCAATCTGTACAGGCGTTTCGGTTATAATGCGCCAGTGCAAAGAAAACGACCAGCCCGACTCAAAAACCACCTGTGTAAACCACTTCTCTAACACTAGTACAAAAAGCATAACCACCTCTTTCTAAAAACCAACTAAGACTCAATATGGTAGTTGTAGATAACAACGGTAAGGCCCGCCTCAGTTAATCAATTTTGCCCGACTCGGTAAATATTTCGTGTAGTAGTGTGTGCTTGCTCGTCCTGCGCATGTAGTGGCAGGGCCCGTGCCCCTGTCCTGCGAGGCCTACGCCATTCTGCACGGTGATGGCCAGCCAAGCGAGGATGGTGGTGGCGGTGGCAGCGCCCGGTGGCCACATCGCGCACGTGGTGTTGCCCGAGTGGTAAGCGAGATGAGAAGAATAGGGAGTGAGGAAGAAAGAAAGTGGCAGGGGTAAGGATATTTCACCATTCGTCTTTCACCTCCTCAGCCAAAAATGAATATTTTATTAAGTTCGGTGTCCTCTAGCAAATTTGGCACAAACTAGAGTGTCCGCAAGTAAATTAATCTTTTTTCGGTGTCCGCTGGCAAAGTGAACTCATTTTCAATGGTTGTCAGAAAATTTTGCCAATGGTTTAGTAGGTGTAGTGTAGTATGCCCCCAAATTGGATAAAAAACAAAGCGTCTTTAAGCAAATCTTACTATTTTCAGTGTCTGCCAGCAAATGAATGTTGTTTTCAGTCCTGTAGTAAATTTTGCCTATGGAGTTTACCAAATATGATAATTGTTGCACTATGGAGTTATGCATATCAGGGATCATATATAAGTCATGGAGCTGCCAGCTTCCTACCGACCAGAGGGAGCAGTTTGTCAAATTTATGTCACAAATGAATGTGCAGAAGCATGAGGGAGGAGCATGTGCTCCCTGATCTCTGAAGTTTAAGTTTGTGACTAGTAACTATTAGTTCACTATTTTACTTTCATAACTTTATAGTACCATCTACCATTGTACCAATAATAATTCATCTATTTGATCAGACCAAACAAGCCTATAAAATGAGACTTGTAGAAGATCAAGGAACAGTTTGTAGCATAGTTCCAGGATCTTTATTAGGTTGCTGGCAAGGCACGTCACATTGGGAGAGAGCACAAAGACGAGTTGCTGCTATGTTAGCAGACTTTTCATTGTTTAGAAATGATGTAGAAAATGAAGAAAGAACATCTTCTCTGTAAATTATATAGGTTCAGGATCGAGAAGCACCAGGAAACCGCAATGCTGCGAATTCTACCACCCTTGCATGCCGTCTGGGTTTGAAGCTGAGCACAGCTATTAGATTATACATTGTTGTAAAAGGCATATCATCTGAGGGGTCAACTGCCAGACCTAGAAAGCCATGATTGCTGGTGTTTCAGTGTCGCAGAAACCAGCCTAAGTCTCTGTTCTTAGTGCGCGCCTTGTGGTTCCACTGGTCATTGCTGGCTTACCAAAGTGAAAGGTGCAGCCAAGCTCCTGGCTGGCCAAACCATGCTCAATGACATATATGCAACAAAAAATTTCTTTGTCTGTCTAGAAAGTGTGAAATAAATCTGACTGATATAAAAATATATATCCAACTAATATTAAAATTTTAATTATTGTTTTCATTGTTACATTTTTTTAATAAGTAATATGAGGGAACCTCCATTATGACAAGCTGCACAAAGGAGACACCCCATTTAGAGATACAGAATTTAGAAGCACATGAAATACATAAGACCTCCTCGATTTAAAATCACTACTTACATATGTTCATGAAACTCACTAATTGAATGAGTTGTGTGAAATATATAACACCTTTGGCTGTGAAGTCACTGATTATATAAGATCTTACCACAACACATCAAGACACATACAGTGTGAGAAACTTCAACTATAGGAGCATTTCACCATACTTGAAACCAACTATATGAGATACACATAGACCTTAGTTCTCATTCTTGCAGCTTATACAAACAGCTGATATATATTATCCCACAATGGTAACCCTGCTAGGTTCATTTTTTGGGCTCAGTGATTCTCTATGTTATACATCACTCAGTTCCATCAAACAAGTGATCATATATTATGTTGCGCGCCTTCTTGGCTACAGTGTTGTATCATCCAGGGTGACACAACAATCACTGGTACTTCCTCACAGTATCGCAGATACAACAACATGTTTTAGTGTTCATCCATGGCCACCGAGTGATTACAACTACCCAAATTGCTCCTTCAGCCTCTCATCCATGTAATGTGAACCTGTGACTTCATTGATGCCGCACGTCATTAAGGTCTCGTTTGTTTGGGCTTCTTAGGAGCTTTTGCACCTCAGCTTTTGGACCAGCCAAAAGCTAAAAAGCTCCGAGAGCTAAAAGCCAAATAAGCTTCTGGGCTTTTGATTTCTAGAGGCTATTTGGCTTCTGAAAAATCCAAAAGCTAGCTAGTTGTCCAAAAGTGGCCAAAAGTTCAGACTAACTGGGCCTAAAACACTAGGACTAACACAACCAAAAAAGATTTGCTATATGCTGAGGATTGTTACACCTTATATGTTGTACCCCACTATCAGTATTCAATGTGGGACTAAACCCAACACATGATGCTTGTAGCCCTTGAGCATTGATGTAGAGCCTAGTCCTGCGAGTGGTGATATCTGGAAGAGGATGTGACTATCTGAAACTACATTGACATGCATGTCTTCTTTTAAACATAATACAGACAAAAAAAACTCACATACACATATATCAACACCCATAGACATATCCTATCCATATATATACACAACTCCAAGAGAAGAATGAGCTGACTAAACTTAGTTAAGATTAATGAAGTTGGCATGGATAGTTTTTGTCAGCAAGGAGTCATAAAAGATTCCAACAAATGGAAGCTTTTGTGCTTTAGAAATTGTTTGCTCCGCTCCAAATTGTAAGTTGTTTTGGCTTTTTTATGTATCTAGATTCATATTCTGTCTAGATGCATGATAAAATTAATTTACATGTCTGGAAAAGCTAGAACGACATACAACTTGGATGGAGTCTCTGTTCCAATGTTGATCTACAAACTACCGACAATGAGATTTTCTTCATCGGTAGCGATTACTTTAATCATCCTATTGTGACATTTTTTTCTCTGCTCCAAAAGTATTGTGCAAAATCATTAAGTTAAAAAGCTTGACATTACAGAATATCAGGTGAATGAACAGGCAACTATAAATAATTGTTAAGGCAATGCTAAAAGGACCTTGGATTCGTATGGTTGGCGAACTTTAATCCGTATAACAAAAGACAACCTGGGCACTATGCTCTGTGGATGGCGAACTAGTGGGAAGACATGCTGACACTAACCCAGTGCTTGGTTGTATATGTGCATGCATCATTCACATGCAACCATACATGGTTGATAAATCAATCAAAATTAAGATAGCTGACAGCCTATTTAAGAACCCACCACAACCAATTGGCTAGAGACATAACGTGCAGAGTGCATAGTGCAGACATTTGGATTCCCTGATGCTTCACATTTCCATTTATATTGTGCACTGAGTGCACCACCAGTACAATTGATGGGAAAAAGCATAGAGGATCATACAATGATGTATTTTTCAAGACACTGAGCACAAAACTATATATTGTCCCTTTTGGGAAAGATAAAAGAAGCAGTTATATATAGCCTGGGCATCAGCAGGTGTAAAGCACTTGAGTTCCCTCGTTCGGTGAGAATAACCTTTTTTCTTGTAAGCAGTAATCTTTTTGTATCGTGTATAATCAGATTGCATTATTTGTCAATCAATAACAAATGTCCAAAGCAGTAAATCCATCATGGCAAATAAACACTCCTCAGCTCTTTGTGAACAGTAGCCTACCCCAAGCTTTGCCGCAACCACCATTCTTATGCACTATTTGCATACTGTAGTATTAAGAAACCTAAATGTCATAAAAAAGACTACAGTTTTATACTGTGGCTTTCATAACCATAAAAAAAATTCATGCAAACACTTGTCGTGGTACTCTGAAACCAAAGTATTTTAGCGTGGTAATCTTCTAAAACTCCAAATTATTTTTTTCCTAGCCCAGACAGCTAGCGCTATAGTCATGGATTCCTTGTCCTTGCCCTTGACCCTCTGCAATGCCCTCCATTCTCCTAGGTGGCTCAGAACGTTTCCGCGACGCTCACACAGGCCTGCGGAGATGTTGAGGAGGTGGCAGTGCATCACCAGCTCTGCAGCGCACAAGACTGAGCGGGTGCCCCATTGCTGGAGAAGATTGGGACGCGGCGTCAGCATTTGGCAAC
>Ga0182004_10005745_pt1 | contig 10104 bp, 10 predicted proteins | sample Sormic07211540_1_FD_120479 | JGI IMG/M metagenome (GOLD analysis project Ga0182004, IMG submission 120479) | Endophyte microbial communities from Sorghum bicolor roots, Mead, Nebraska, USA - 072115-40_1 MetaG | ecosystem: Host-associated > Plants > Roots > Unclassified | place: USA: Nebraska...
CCCCAAGCCTCCAAGGGATTTTGGCTCGGAAACAGACGGCCAATTGACAAGGCAATGACCTCCATTTGCATTCTCTTCTCCCTTCCATAGAAAGGACCTACGAATTTTGTCAATCCTCTTCTTGGCCCAAGCGGCAAGTGGAAAGACAGTGAGGTGGTATGTAGGCATGGAGGAGAGTACTGAAGTGACCAACGTTAGCCGCCCTGCTTTGTTTAGAAGTTTGCCTTTCCATCCTGGAAATTTTTGGCCAATGCGTTCTATGAGAGGCTGGATGTGCACTTTCTGTAGAGACCTAACGTGTAGCTGTAGTCCAAGGTAACGACAAGGAAAGGTTCCTCTCGTCCCTGAGAAATCCGAGAGAATCTGATCTAGGTCGATGTCCTCACATTTGATGGGATGGATTGAGCTTTTATCCATGTTAATATTTAGACCCGATGCCTTGCCGAAGGCTTCAAGAATAATTTTAACGGCGTCGATGTCTTCTTTTTGGGGTTTTAAGAAGATTGCCGCATCGTCGGCATACATGGAAGTCCTCCATTTTGTGGTGACCTATTGCCTTACAAAACTACAGCACTAGAAAATGGACAGCCATGCTGACCAGTTCCAACTCCTAATCTGCAGCAAAGAGAGATTTGGGGAGCAGCAGATTATGTCTTACACACTGGAAAACTCACAAGTAAACTATGCCACAATAAAAAAATACTTGATTTTTTTACGACATTACCTCAGAATCTGAGATTTTTTTTTGTTGATCTTTTAAGATGTACAGTTTTTATCTTTTATATGCATATATGCTTTGTTGTTATCATCCAAGTAATGTTGTGTCTCTTTTCTTCTGAGGGGAATTGCTATTCTGATGTTGCTCATTTGTTGACAGATTTGCTAAAAGTAAGAGACAATACATAGAAGCACAAGTGGAACATGCTAAAGAAGAGGCTATACTATCAGTTCTGAGAACTCAGTTGGCATCCCAACAGTCATATATTCATCAGGATAGCCATTCTCTATGGTATGCAGGATATGCTTAATGCCAGATAGTGGAGCATGATTAGTTGCTTCTGAAAGTTTAACTATAGTGCAGCAGCATGACATTATTCTTATTCGTTTCTTTGAACTTGAACATGAACAAGTGATCCACTGGCATTTCTCTTATCACTAATATGTCTGATTTGTGGTTTCACTTGTTTCACACTCAGGAGGAAAAACACTGAACTTGCTGAAGAGCTTAAAGATCTTTCCCATTATGTGCAGAAATACTTATCTGAGGTAATTTTGTTACAAGAATTCTTTTCATTGATAGAACATGAGCACCCTAAGAATGGTTTCTCTATGATCTCAATGGATGATGTGGTGTTGCTAGGTTACATTACGTGAAACCTTGGTTTAATATTTTGAGCCAATTCTCTCAGTGCCATTAGAAATTTTGTGACTTCTCTGTGTGCCATTGCAAAAACGATTATCCCCTGTATGCCACTTACAGCGTGTTCCATTATTCTTTTGACGGATGGAGGCACTGAACGAGCATTGAAACTACTTGTTCTATCAAGAGATCATTCCAGTTTTAGCTGAATTGAATGAACAAACATTAGTGAAGCGAAAGGTTTCCCAAAAAAATGAAACTAACAATCACATACTTGTTCAAAATCATTTCCATGTTTTGAATGTTGTGTTCTACTGTTCTTCATCCTTGACTCCAATACATTGTTTTGAGATATAGTTACTCGATGCTCTGTTGCTCATAGTTTATCTTTTTTCTGAGTCAATTTCTGGCGTCTTTATCATCCATGTAACTGTCCTACTATACTTACCTGGGTGAGTTTCAATTGTTTTCTGGTGGCGTACAAAGTTAATGTCTGTATTAATCATTGTTTCTTTGCACTATTAACTTATATTTATGTGTTGCCCTTTATTCAGACTGTTACAGGCCTGTGTGCAGATCTTGCTCAGCTTTCAGGTGCAAATATTTTGGAAGGTGTATCTTCATGACACTATAAATATATAAGCCTTTTCTTTTTGCATTCTCGAGTGAATAATATGGCATATTGTAACTATGATTTCATGACCTTCTAGGAGAACAAAATTTAAAGCTTCTGCGCCAGGAATGCTACATAAGTCATCAGAAGAAGGTACCTTATGAGTTTGACAACTATTTGTAGCAACACATCTTTTTACCCAATAAGTGGTCATGTATACACTCTTTATTTCTTGCAGTTCATCAATCATCTGGTCAATCAACTTGCTGTTCACCTGTTTCTGAAGATAACCTGCCAGCTTGAAGAACAGATAAAAATATCGAGTGCCTACTCATTTCTGAAAGCTGTAGAATTGGAATTGCAGGGCTACTTCTCAGCTGTTGATGGACGCCTGGTATTTTTGCCGAGTTTTATCCGTTAACTTCAGCATATTATTTAGCTTCTTATCATTTTTCACTTGTGTTCTTACAAAATAGAGTATCTACATCATGGATATATAGGGCCGGTATCATTCAATTGATCAAGCAGCATCTGAAATTTTTGAAGAGGGATCAGTTGATGACAGCGATTCTTATCTTCATGCTGTGAGGGATATCCTTAGCGGTCACTCAGGTAAGCTGGCTCTGCTTACAATTCCTATGTTCACCACTAATTGGGATTTTTTTTTCTAATTATCAAGCTGGAATAATCTATTATTTTTATTTTTTTATAGGTTCCCAAGCAATGTCACCAGAGTATGTTTCATCATATGGTTTGATCGAGCAGATAACAGAGCTGCAAGATGAGCTCCAGTACCTTCAGCATGAGGTTGAAAATGTTCTTCCACGTGAGCGAGGAAGATGCACTGATGAACTGTGAGTTGTCCTAGCTCATTGTGCTTGTGCCTTGCCATTCCCCCCATTATCAAGACCACAAATGCGTCACAGCTGAACTTTACATTAACAAACCCCTACTACTAGTAGTAGAATAATATGTTAGCCCCTTGGTCTGATCATCCCATACTTTTTTACCTCTTTGGCAGATGCAGGATGATCCAAACACTGGAGCAAATTCTCGCTGTGCCCCTTTCTGATGAGCAACCGAAACTTACACCATGGGTAGTTTGCTCTCATCACCATGGGTATGCTGTCACGAGTGGACTTCACCAATTTTTTTTTTCTATTGCAGCCATTGGCGCAATCACTTGAAGATCTTGAAATGGTCAGCCAGCAAGTCTCTGCTTCCGTTAGTAAAGTGACACTAGCTCGAGACGAGAAGGCCGAGGTATGCTTTAACATTTGGCTTTTGCACGCTTTGTTACAATCTTGGGTTCAGAACACTTCACGTCTTCCCCTGAGTTGGCTTAAAAGTTGCTAGCTATATTTACGAATTTTCTGCAGATGTTGAAACAGCCTTCACGCAACGCGCAGCAGGAAAGGCAGGTGTTCTCCGATTTCTTCTGCCACCCAGAACGACTCGAGAATCGAGTGGAAGAGCTGCTTTCCCGCTTTAGAGCTCTACCTGAGTAGTATCCATTTCATTTGCCAAGATGGGTGGAGGAACCCACACCCTTGGTCCTCTGATTTTCAAACTGGCATCTTATCTCATTGCCTATTCGTTTGTTATTCTCGGGTTTGGACGACTGGAAGTACAGTCTTGCAATGGTATATCCTCACTCATCAGGGAAACAAAATCGGATTTCATCTATTCAAAAGCAATGCAGTTGTCTATGGTCTGCCTGGCCCGGCCCGGCCCGGCCCATTCTATATGGCAAATTAAGGGCCTGTTTAGCAGGGCTTCTCTCCGGCTTCGGCTTCTCTGGAGGAGTCCTGCCAAAAGTTTTTCTGGAGAAGCCATTTTTAAGTAAAAAATCAGAGAAGTTGGAGTCATTTTGGCGAAGCCACAAATTATGGCTTCTCCAAAGCAGCTTTGCCGGCTCTTCTAGAGGGGCCTCTTGTGAGGAGTCTTGCCAAACAGGCTCTAAGTTTTGCACAATTATGTTGTTTTTTACTCTGTAAATAAGATATAAATCTCGTTTTGAGTAGCCAATTAATCTTAAATTTTTCTAGGTTTATAGAAAAATATTATAGTATTTATATCTCCAATAGATTTGTTATGAAATATATTTTATAATTAGTTAATCCAATGATACTTGCATATCATAAATGTTAGTTTTTTATATATATTTGGTCGATTGATTTACTCCTAAAGGTGAGATTTATATTGTTTTTTTAATGGAGGGAGCACCACTACTTTTTTATGCTTATCTTTCTAAAAGCTTTGCAATATATACACCCAGCAGGCTAGCAGTCTACTTGACAAATCAGTTTGAATTCAAGCATGTATTGTATTGAATCACGGTCCGCTTTCCCGTTTGGTTACGTGAAAGTTGCGTTGCAGCTTGGTTACGAGACAGAAGTGAAAAACGTCTTTTTGAAACAGGATAAAAACAGTAAACTGAATGACAAATAAATAGAAAAGTATATCTAGGAAACAATAATTACCGAGATCAACCACAGTACGAATAGTACCTCAAGCTCTGTTTGGTAGTGATACAGGGCTATATTAGTAGTAATGTTACTACAACAGTCAAACACTCGCACAATCATGATTTTTTCTGAAACCGATAAGAGTAATATGCAATTATGCATATAGGCATATAGCGCAGTGGTAGAGAAATTATTGTGTGACATATATGCCAATCGAAGCAATACTGATTGTGCTAGGATTAATAGCCAGGATTCGTCACCTGTTCTTGCATGTGGATGTCACCTCCCGGGAAGGTGTTGTTTTCCGAAGGTGGTTGAGATCTTGTTAATGAAATATCTCAGGAAAGGCCTTCCCATGGGTCAAGTTTTTTTTTAAAAAAAAAAAAACAAAAAAGTCGCAAAAACCCAAGTTTCTAAATATTTTGGTAAAGAGCATCTCCAACAATGTTTTTTTTAGAAAAAAGTACTTGCCAAATTATTTACTATTTCCAACAATTATCGATAAATAACCTTTTTAACTCACTCTCAGCGATTACCTAGTCGGCAGCTGTCTACCCTGAGCACAACCCCTCTCCTAAAGGCAGCAAAGAAAAAACACGAAACATTTTTTTGTAGGAACAACGAAAAATTATGAAAAAGATCATGTGACATAAAGAACCGAACGATTCGAATATACGAGGACTCATACGAGGGATTGAATTACCAAGATAAGGCTATTTGATCTTTCGAAAAAAAAAAGATAAGGCTATTTCGAGACTGTTTCATTTTATATTTTTTAGTTCTGCTCTATATTTTGTAGCTAAATGGTTTCTACTTGAGAAAAAAAATATGGAGTTGTAAAAACATCTAAAAGGTTCTCCACAAACTTTACGTTTTAGTGGAGTCACTCTACGGTAGATTTTATGAAACAGTCTCAAACATCCTCTAAGATATACTGTTTAGAGGCCCGATTTTTTATGTTTTACTAGCAAAACGTGTTTAGGAGTTGAATTAGGCCAGTCTCAGTGGGGTTTTCACCAGGATGTCATGCACATTTATTAGAGCGTCATGTCAGCAAAATTGTACTTTTTGCATGAAACGAAGAGGAGAGAGAAGGAAGTAACAGTGCTAGTAGAAAACTGTGACATCCAAACGGGTCTTAAATTACTGTTTTGCTATGTGACTGAAAATCAAGCATTGTTTTATTGTTTGGGAATGACAAGAGATATTATATTAATAAACTTTAACACAGGAACTAATGAGGACATGGGCGGGTCCACGGTACAGCCGCTTTACGCAAAGACCTCTGTGTCTGCACCAGTACCAGACTAGAGACCACCAGCATCAACTACTACTCGGCTTCGCGGCAGTACAGATCCGGCCGACACTTTCGTCGTCAACCTCTCGCCATTTCCACATCCTTCCTCCGCCGACCTCGACGCAAACCACAGCTTCCCGCTCGCGCTTCTCCAGTCTCCCAGGATCTGCTCTCGCCATGGTACCGCCCTCTTTCTCGGCCTCTGAATCCCGTCCCCCTCTCCTCCCCTGCTTCCTCCTGCATTTGCTGCCGTTCTTGGATGCAGGTTGCAGGGACGGACCCAAATAAGGGGGCCGAATGTTCTCTTAGAGTTCCCACACTTGCTGATGCAGTGCTGCAAGTGCAACCCCTGCCGCTCACGCTGCGTCGCCCGTCGGCGCCTGCCGCTCACGCCACGCGCGGCGCAGCCGCAGCTCGCCGGCGTGCCGTGCCCGTGCCCCCACTGGCCAAATGTGGAACGATTAATTTGGTCGTTGCTATCGATTGTTCTGTTCTGCGTGCGGCTTGATTTCGTTTAGACTCTAGTACTTCATTTCCTATTAAGTTTTGGGCCCAGGAGAAACAAAGCTTTCCTTTTCACTGCAAACAAGTACTCCTAACCACTGAAAGGATAGCTAGCTTCAATTTGCCGTATTTGTGAGCATGTAAGCTGTAAATAAAGGCCAACCTAACCCACGACTCTGCTTATTCCATGCTGCATTCGCCTCCCAACATGATGGATGGGCTATGACTTCAATTACAGGATAGGGAAGCCAAGAAAGAAGCGTTCAGGAAGTATCTTGAGTCCAGCGGCGTGCTCGACACCCTCACGAAAGGTTTGTGTTCCATCCGCTGTGTGCCTCTGTAAACCACTAGAGTTATGTAACGCGCTAGTTATATCTTCATTTTGCCACGCAGTTCTTGTTGCGTTGTATGAGGAGAATGATAAGCCTTCATCTGCAGTCGAGTAAGTTGACTCATGTATATCTACTAGTGACTGAGATTTCCTTTTGCTTATTTGGTTTGACGAAATGGCAATCTTGGTTCGATGACCTCAACATTTTTCATGTAGCTTCTGACATGCTTGTATACTCTTAGATTTGTTCAACAGAAGCTGGGTGGCCCATCAATTTCTGACTATGAAAAGCTCAAGGCAGAGAAGTTGGATTTGCAATTGAAGTATGATAAGCTTTTAGAAACCCACAAGGAAACATGCAGACAGGTATGCAATGTTACTGTGTTGGCAGTGTACACTACTGTCTGTTTAGACTATCTCCAACAATCGTCACCCAAAATACAAGACCTATTTATCCTTTGGGTAGCGCTACAGGTAAAAGGTTCCATACCTATTTTTAGTCTTCTCCAACAACAAGACCTAAAAGACAACACTCTCTGCAAATGGGTCTCGAGGAAAGAGGATACCTAAATTTGGGTTATGCCTCTCATGATACCTAAAATGAGTCTTCTGTATAGGTATTCTGTTGGAGGCTATAGGTATTGTGTTGGAAATCTATTTTGGGTTTGGGTTCCCATATGGGTTTCTTATTGGAGACAGCCTTACATGGCATACTTAATGTTCAGTAGCATTTGGTATTACGACTTCACCAATTTTTTGTACAAATGTTATGTATGATTAAGAAGTGTTAGTTGTTATTGTCTCAAAGCTTACTGCTTGTTTGAAGTAATTGTGCTTGTTTGATGATGAAGCTCTTGCATTCCAATAATGTATTCATTGCGATAATTCTGTCTTGAACTTAAGCGCTGGTAATGTTCTGAATTCCACTAGCCTGCATAATGTTCAGCAGTACCCAACTGGATGTGTTTGGTAAAAATACCAATAATTACATTTAAAAAAACTCTCATTTTCATCACACTCTGATCTGGCAAAAAAATATTTGTCCTGTAAGGTCATGTTTCTCTCCTCAAGTCATCATTCTTGTGTCTTGGTTTTATGCATAAAAAAAATTAGTTAGACTGAAAGGTAGGTAGAATGTGCGGCAAGGAGTTGATATAATAAGCTAGATGGCATTTCTTAACCAGTTTATCCTGTGGATTTCTAAGTCCTAGTTAACTTGTTTGTGTTGTTTCCTCATATGACAGTTAGCATTTTAGACTTGCAAAGTCCTATGCTTTTAGGGGAAAAAAGAGCTTGTATGTTCTGACTTCTGAGCACAAGATGACATTTATCTGGAGTTCTGGACTGTATTTCAGTTATGATTTCACAACTTTGTTGTGAATCCCAAGCAAATTTCGCATATGATTTGAACATAAATGAAACTGGCATTGATCAGTTGTCTATCTCATTTTGCAGCTGGAAGAACTTAAGAATATGAAGTACGGTGCACCTTGGAACTGAAACAACGTGTGTTGACATTGTAAATGTGTCATGAAGCATGTACTTTTACACCTCTCTCTGAAGCATTGCTAAGCTCTGTATACAATCGAAACATCTCTTACTGAATTCATGTATCCGATTTTAGCCATATGGATCCCTTTTGGATATGAAGGCACCTAACTCGCTCCCGGTCCCGGATATTAGATATCGGCAATGCAGGATGAAGGATGTGACAACTACCATAGTTGAACCATTAGCTAGTATCGACAAGGAGTGTGATCTATTGACTTTAAGACTTTTTCTTAGCATGCCATGTAAATCAGATTTAAGGATATTTCAGTGGAAGAGATATAGAGCCTGTTTGGTAAACCCCTAGTCAGGCTTCCATAATACAGACTGGGTCTGTTTGGTTCTCTAGTCGGCCTCTTAGCTAGGTTTACGAAAGCCCAATTTGTACGGTTTTCCTCCAAGGAACGCCCGATTCGACCGTCTCCACGGGGCCAAGCTTGCGCTAGGCTCGAGTGTGAGTCCGCTCGCTCACCCCCTCATTCATGAGTCTGCTCCTCCGATTGTCTCCTTCAACCCGCCTGTTGCGCGAGCCTGCCCCTCCACCCTCTGCTACTGCCATTGTGGGCTCTCCCCCGCTCCCTGCCATCGTCGGTGTGAGCTCGTGCTGCAACCATGAGGAGGACGCGGTGGAATTGGAGTAGTGCTCCACGGGCGGCGGTTGAGCTCAACGCAGTGGTGGAGGAGCTAGATGGCCGCACAGAGGAGCGAGGTGGGCGCATGGAGGACCACTTCGCATGGCCTGGTGCCCTTCAACCTCGGTGAGGTGGGCGTGCGGAGGACCAAATCGCGCGATTGCGAGCTCGTATCCACCTTCACTGTGAGCTCGGCAACGGGCGCATCTGCTCGTCCTCCGCTGTGATTCGACGACCCTGCTCCCCTCCTCCTCCACCCTGCCCGCGAGCGACCTTGCTCCCCTCTACCACCCCACCCGTGCGGATCTGGTGCTCGTCCATGGCAAATCAGCGGCTGACGCATCCAGTGCTTCTCGCCTACTGGCCTCCCGTTCGACCAAAAGCCTCACATGGGTAAATTTACCAATTGAAGGAAGAGGTGATTCTATAGAAACTAAATCAGACAACAAACACACCTATTTATAGCCAGGCTTAGCCGATACATGCAACCAAACATGTGTTGTTTGCATTAGCTAAAGTTGGCTAGAGCTAGCCTGCTATCTTAGTTTTGCTAGCTATGCTTGTCTAGGAAACGAGCCAAATACGCTCATAGCGTGCAACGATATATGCCAAGATTGTTGGAAAATCTCGAATAAAACGTGCTCAAAGAAATATTCTTTTGTGAGTCATGCTAAAGGGAGATAATCGGATTAACCGATCCTCAATAGAATAGAAATTCTTTTATGATGCAAAAAAAATTCTAGTATCAAAAAACAATGTTCCGCGATTTGAACAAAAATGTTCTAGATTCTAGATAACAGTCCAGATTTAACAAAATAAAATTGTACGCGTAGAAGAATAATATTTTGTAATATGTGTCATTAGTGTTAAAAAGAGAACATAGACCACCAAACATTACATAGATAATACACGAATAATCTAAAATACACTCTAGACATCTCATGGGTACTGTGTGAAAAAGTTCAAATACAACGTGGCCATAGAACGTCACATTGATACTATACGAACAACTGTTGGCTCTGTCTCCACTATCCCCCACCACGCTAACCGCAGAGGCAACACTAAAGCTCACCGCGCCACTTGAAAGAATATGGAGTAACTATGGTTGCCTAACTTGGCTCACCATAGTTGCCTAACTTGGCTCACCATAGGGTCCGTGTTTATATAGAACCAATGTTACAGATATAGGTGATTTAGGCTAGGACTCCTGAATTAGAAATTACAAAGGTTCTATGTTTAACTATCCTAATATAGGAGTCCTTGCCGCACCAACCAAAGGTTTATCTCGTGTACAATTATATCTCCTAACACCCCCTCTCAATCGAAACTTTCAGCCACTTGTAAGATTGAG
>Ga0182004_10005746_pt1 | contig 10103 bp, 6 predicted proteins | sample Sormic07211540_1_FD_120479 | JGI IMG/M metagenome (GOLD analysis project Ga0182004, IMG submission 120479) | Endophyte microbial communities from Sorghum bicolor roots, Mead, Nebraska, USA - 072115-40_1 MetaG | ecosystem: Host-associated > Plants > Roots > Unclassified | place: USA: Nebraska...
ATATATATATATATATATATATATATATGGTGAGTGTTTTATACTCCCAGGAGTAGTTACTCCCACTAGGCTTATTGGGTATATATTCACCATCAAAACCCGTTAAGTACTCCTATTCTTTTGCGCTAATTGCAATGCATGTTTGCACGCGGCCGAAGTGGCCACTAAAGGTTACACGTCCATATTTTTTGGCGTGAGTTTGTTAGCTTCTTTTAAATAAAGTGCATACTAAATTCTTTATAGTCATATATGCTTTTGTGAATAAAGTATGGATGCATACTTTCATAAGAAAATGAGTACATTTGTATACTTGTACTTGGGAGTAGCTTAATTAGAAACAGTACACCAAAGCATTCAAAAAACAAAAAGGAACTGCACTACTGTATTCTACTCGATGAGACGAAACTATAGCGACCAAAATCATCTAAATCGGAGTTAAAACGCAAAAGTTATGACTCAAACAAGTTGGGTGGCAAATCTATGAATTAACCGAACTATTTTTGTAATTAAATTAATTAAAACTGAATTAAAAACGAGATTTGGATTAAATCTGAAAAAACCAACGACTATAGGGGTTTTTCTGCAAAAACCAGGGCTAAAATTAAATAAATTATGAACTGGTAGGACTGCGGGTTAAATCTAAATAAAGGCAGAGGTTTTCTGCAAAAAGCGCAGCGGCGCGGGCGTGGCCAGCTTGGCCACATGTCGGACGGTAGTTGGATGGTCCACGGCGGTGGGCTGTGGACCGTGGGGGGCGCGGCCGGTCCACCGGTCCATGGTGGACCGCCAAGCGGGGCCGGCAGGGCGCGCGCGCGGCGGGGTGCTGGGCCGCGGCGGCGCGGCGAGCGGTGATGGCGGCACCATGGCCGCCGCCGGCGAGGTCGCGGGCACGGCCCTACAAAGCGAGGCGGAAGCCGCCGAGGGCACAGGGGAGATCGGCACGACGCTGCGAGCACGATGGCGGGCTCACCTTGGCGAACGGACGACGACGAGGAGATGGCCGACGGCGGGTGGATTTCGGCGAGACGGCGGCGGCGCGGAACTCGACGAGTTAGGGCTTAGGTTGCGGCTGCTAGGGTTGTGGCTTCGCGTAGGGGCGCGTGCGGGCGAGGCCGAGGCCTATTTATAGGGCGCGGCGAACTTGGGGGCGCGGAAGCCGGGGCGGCGGCGGACTCCCCGTCCGTTTCGAACGAGAGGTTGGGGACGACGGTGCGTCCCACATGCGGGGCCTACACGGCAGCGGGCGGCGGCAGCGGGCAGAGGGGTGAGCGGGAGCACGCGCTAGGGCGGGCCGAGCGCTGCGGCGCTACTGCGGGCCGCGCGGCCTGCTAGCGTGCGCGGGGAGAGAAGAGGGGAAGGGGATGGGCCGGGGGGAGGGGGTGGCTGGCCCAGAGAGGGTGCTGCTCCCCTCTTTGTTTTCTTTTTTTTTTTTATAAAATCAGATTTCCTATTTTCTTTCTTGCTTTAAAACTAAAACAAACACAAGCGAAGTAAATAAATAAAATCAAACAAAAATCAATTCAGCGGCATGAATGCAATTTCAAGCATGTTTCTACATTATATTTAATTTTATTTATTTTTGTAAATTATTTAATAATTGCTTAAAATTCAAACTAAGCCAAAATTAAATCAAATTTAAACTAAAATTTGAAATTCAAATTTTGGAGTGTTATAACAACTCCGCTGAATATCTCGTTTAGGAGAGGCTTAGTGGGGGATAGACTGAATGAGTGGCTAAAGCTTGTTTCTTTAGTCTTACCGATGAGCCTAAATATTGATAAGGATAGCTTCATTTGGCAAATAAAAAAATGGAGTTTTATCTACACAATCTTTATATAGGGAATTAATGAAAAGAGATAAGATTTTCAGGGAATGATGTGTTCTGGAAAGCAAAATTACCCTTGAAAATTAAAATTTTCCTTTGGTACTTAAAGAAAGGGGTAATCTTTACAAAAGATAACTTAATTAAGAGAAGGTGGAAGGGAGATTCCAAGTGCTGTTTCTGTGGGTTAGAAGAAAATATCCAACATCTTTTTTTTGATTGCCGAATAGCTAGATCGGTTTGGAATGTGTTGTTCATCACCTTTAATTTTCAACCACCAAAGAGCATTACTCACATGTTTGGATCTTGGATAAGGAGTTTTGCTCCTAGTCTAAGAAATCAAATAATAGTGGGGATTGCAGCCATATGTTGGGTAATATGGTTGAATAGAAATGATGCAGTGTTCCAAAATCTAGTCACTAACTCCTGCGTGCAGGTACTTTTCAGGGGGACTTTTTGGATCAGGCAATGGTCCATGTTGTCTAAAGAGGAAGTGGGAAGAAATTTGAAGGAGGGCTGCAGGCGTCTAGAAGGCTTGGTGCTGCAATTTTTTTGCATCCAGTTGGTGGAGGAATCAAAGAATGATTGGACAGTAAAGATTTTGGTGTGATCTGATGTCTTTATAGGAGGTTTCGGTGGTACTGGGATTAGTGTTTTTCTGTTGCTTGGGGATCTTTGTACTTGATTTTCTTCAGGTTATCGTCTTTTGTAAGGTTGCTTTGACAGTGAGGCGGCTGAGATCGTCCGTTTAGCGGAAACTAGGCTAAGTTCCCTTCTTGTATTGTTAAGCTCTAGCATTCACTTGTGAAAGTGAAGGCTGGAATAGTTTGTTCCGAAATCTAAAAAAATATAGTCTTTATACCTTTAAATAGAATTACTATGAAAAATATATTTTTAGATAATCTAATGATATTTATTTATTTATTTATTTATTCTAATATTATGTATATTAATACTTTGTCGATTTAAGATTGATTTCAAAGAATTGGACTTCTTGTAAGTATAAGGATTACACCATTTTATGAAGCGAGTAGATCTTTTACCGCTTTGCACAGTATAGAATCGAGTCACGGTAGTTGTAGGTATACATAGGCAAGCATTCTTGAAGGACCACGAGTACATCGACAATCGGAACGTGTTTGGATTTCTATAAGCTGGGCAACGACCACTTGACCATTGGCCTAAACTTGCTATGCAACGAACTTCTGATCTTTTGCAACACTGTTCAACCTTGGAATTGTTCAATTGAATCTGAGTCTTGGGCTCTTGTTGTGTAATGCCCATATCATTCATGCGGGTTGACATCAGATCAAAATGTTCCAGGATTTGGTCCCACCAGTCCGTGTCATCTGCCACACGCTTGGACATTTCGTCGAGCAGCAACTGTGATTTTGCTTCGAGGGCTTAATTGGAGCCGTGGTTGATGATGGTGAAGCACAGGTTCAGAGCGAGTTCTATCCTGTCGCTTGCTACACCCATACTGAAATCACCGCTGCCTGGAAGTGAGTCTAGGCCGAGGAATTTTACATGGGAACACTGCCCTGCAACCCAAGCCAATGAACACTTCCCCTCCTAACGCCACCGCACTGCTAGTAAATTGGATCACTATGGAATTTTATACAAGAATAATTGTCCCGCAACCCTCGCTACTAATCTACGCGTGCAAGAGAATCAGAAAGCGAGCTTGAGATTTGAGCTCACTGATGATTCACACCTCCGAACCGATTGGTGTCGATGTAGTCCCCAGTCGAGTCGAGATCAGTGTCGTAGAGGATGGAATCGATAAAGAACAGTGTGTGGCGAAGGCTATGGTGGTGGATCAGGATGGTGGAGGTAGCAGAGTGTGCCCAAATATAGACAAAACCAAATCCGTCACTCTAGTGCTACCAAAGGAGAAACCTACAAGATCCCATCACAACACTACCACAGACCAATTCTTGTACTCCCATCTATTCAAACCTCCCGTCACGGCCACTGCTCCCTTCTCTGACGTGTGCAGCAAAATTGAAGCGGAAGGCATCTGTCCTGTCAGGGACGCTCTAGGCCCCCGAAAAACCAAATCCGTGCGCTTTGAGGCTTTGGTATGGCTCACGTGTCACACAAAGGGGATGAAAAGAATGGCGTGAAACACCTCGTGCAAGTGAAAAAAACCCCACCCCTAATTTGGACTCTTGCTATCTCCCAATTCTTCCCCTGGCCTCTCCTCTCTCTGTCTCAGAAAGACAGTGGCGGACGGGCCGAGCACAATGCAACGCCGCTGCCGATGCGTGCCTGAGGTAAGCTCCTTGCTCCTTCTCTCTCTGTTCCCTCTCATGGCTTCTCCCTTTAGACCTTGTTTAGTTCCTAAAATTTTTTGTTTTGGGACACTATAGCAATTTTGTTTTTATTTGATAAATATTATCCAATCATTAACTAGGCTCAAAAGATTCATCTCACAATTTACAAATAAACTGTGCAATTAGTTTTTGTTTTCATTTATATTTAATGCTCCATGCATATGCCCCAAAATTCGATTTGACGGAGAATCTTAAAAAATTTTGGCTACTTTTTGAGAACTAAACAAGGCCTAATTTGCTTCCCACACAGAGTCATGCGTCATGGCGCCGGCCATGGAAGAGATTCCAGTTCTGGCAGATCCAGCAGCCATGAGCCGGCGAGGTTCCAGTGAAGGGTGGCCCAACACAGGCAAGGTCCACAGCGGCTTCACTTCCCTTAGATCTAGCAAGGTGAGCCCCTTCTCCTCTAGTCCTCCCCATGCATGTCTATGGTGGGGTCTAGTTAGGTGAGCCCTGGCTTCTCCTCACGTAGGTCCATAGCATTGCAGCCACGCATAAGATACTCGCCCATCGAGGAAGATGCCAGGATCTATTAGATCCATGGCATGGAGGCACCACAACCCCCACGAGATCTGTGTTTCCAATGTTCCCCATTCAACAGTTATAAGTATCTGGCCATATACATGAGGGAAAAGTTAAATATGTACCACGTAAAACCTTGCTTATTGTCTCAATATGCCTTGTTTGAAAAGTCCAGATCTGCAAAGTATGGAGATAGTTGTGTGTATTTTTATTATTTGAATAGATAATGTCTTTCTCAACTATTTTTCTGATTTAATTTGTTATGCTATATCTCACTGATGCAGACAACCCTATTATCTAGTTACTCACAAGCTGACACAATAAAGAGATACCACCATGTGACATGCCTCAGGGAAAGAAAGTGCATGGTAAGATTATCATCTTAATTTTTTATCTAGTTCTTCTGCTAAATGTTGCCAAAGCCTATATCAAGCTGATTTAGGTAATTTATTTACCTTTATATAGAGTGCTAGTACACTGAATTTTATTTGAGTAATCTTCCCTGCAACTACAAGTGTTCATTGATGATAATGCAAGCAAACACACTGGTATCCTCTTGTGTTGCGCAGCAGCATTTTGCATTCATCCAGTGATTGTCTTTGATGACATCTATCTGGTATGATGCATGAAGCTTGCTTGGTTTGGGTTTTTTTCTGGTGTGTGCAAGTACTCTTCCATAGTTATTTTTAGTATGTGATTTCTTTACAGTTTTGTTTGTTTTGGAAGAAGAAAATGACATGGTAAGATTAGGCTACCATGGGTCAAGACTGAATATTCTTATTCTTTTTGGTGTCCAGGCATATAGTAGCTGGTTATTTATTCTTAAGTTATTGCAGAACAATTAGCACCTGTCATCTTTCAGCAATAGTAAGTGTTCAATTGTTAGATTAATCTGAGCATGCCTGGGATTAGTGAATGGTCAATATATAGTACTGCTCTCTATGATCTATAGTACTTAATTTGCCAATATACTGTAGTACTCTCTATGGTCACTCTTTTAATTCAGAGACATTGCACAAGCAATCATCTATGCAGGCCTGTGACATGATGGAATTGAAAATTTTGTAGCTTTTAGAACTTGTGAGATCTAGCCAGTTAAACTTTGTTCTACAGGAACATTTAACAAGCTGCCTTATGTCACACCTCATGTGGGATTGGATTGTGATTAGAAAGTATGTAACTAATTTAGCACAAGCAATCATCTATGCAGGCTTTATGTCGCACCCTATGTTTCAGGTGCTGTGGAAAACAGTGGACAGCGCCTTCAGTTGTGGAGAGAAATGGGCTCTGATGGAAGAAGATATAAGCATTTGAGCAAGCAGGTCTCCCACCTGGTTCAAGAGAAGGATACATGAGCTAGCAGTTGCATAATGTGAGTCCTAATTTTGCTTGACGCCCAATCCATAATTTTGTTAGTAATTCTACTACTTAAGAATTGATGTTTCCTCCCAGTAAAGATGCTTTCCAAGGAACAATATCAAACTGAATATTCACAAAGACTTGTCTCTAGTTATTACTGTTGTTATGTAGGCCATGGTACTTCACAGAAATTAGGTCCAGTGCAGATTTATATGAAGTCCAGTTAGCTGCTGAGATAACTCCTTGCTTTTAGTAGACAACACATTTTTTTATGAATTCCTAGTCACCTGGTCACTACTTTGATGCAATCATGCAATTATCACTTGTTCATGTACCTGCAATCTAGTGGTTGTCTTTTGCTTGTAAAGCGAGCTTCACTAACCAAGAAAAACATTGCTAACTTACTCATTTTGAACCCAGCACAAGTTTTCCATAAGCACTGTGACATGATCTCTCATGCATGCTTATTTTTATCTTGTTTTCAATGTAGGATATGGAGATGAATGGATGTGTAGCAGATAATGTGTATTGCTGTTGAAGGGCTTGTAGGAAGTAGGAATTAAACTTCTATTTCCTATATGTTAGTTGCATGAACTATATATAGCACTGCAACTTCGGTTTGCTTTATTTTGCAAGGCCTTTACAATGTAGCTTAAGATTCACTGACATTGTATGAACGACTTCAATGATGATTATATGTATCAAACACTAGTGTAACATTTAATGTTGATTGGCGTGTGGACGCATAGTTAAATCAATGATATAAATAGTTCAATGAGCTTTTACTGATATTAAAATTGTGACTTCCTTTTGGTGGTTGGCTGACAGAAGGTTTGATCCTTCCCTGACAGGGGAAGACCGACAGGGTAAGTTTCAACCTTCCTTGACGGTACTGTCACTGACAGGGTAAGTCTGAACCTTTCTTGATGGCATGTTAACCGACAGGAAAACTTTCTCCGGACGGAAATAAAAAAAAACCAACGGGAAAGCTCTCCTGTGACGGCAGCATCCGTCAGGAATCAATCCGTGACAGTTTTCCATCAAGGAAGGTGCACTTTCCCTATCTGTTTATCTCTGACGGGCCATACCTGACAGTATCCATCACGAAAAGTTTTTCCTGATGGTTTTTGGTACGTTCCTTGACGGTTATGGCCGTCACGGAAAAAGTTAGCTGGGGTTGCAACACTGCAAGGATGTGCAATATAGATCAACCTATTGTCAGGAATTATGCACTGCACATCGAAACTAGGGACCAGAATATCACCAATTGGAGCGAAGCGGGGTGGAGTTAGAGCCAAGGAGATACACCGTATTTGATACCACTTGTAACTCCTGGCTGCCAGCGAGATCGCTATCGACATGAGCCGCAAGGAGTAGAAGAATGAGTGTGAGGAAAACCGGCGAGGAACCCCTCTGCCTTGGGCGATTTCTATTACTAATAGTCTGAACGAGAGTTTTCCTCTTCGAGTTTCGCACTGTTGACACTAAAAAATGTCCCAACTTGAGTTTGGACGTCATGAATAAGTTACAAGTGTCATGGATATGTTGGAGGTTATTGATATTGGTTACGCACATGAAAGAATAAAAAAGAAATAATCCGCAAGCGCACGGATATCGATGAGCACTTCACACGGGACATTATTTTAGAGTATCGTATTTGTTTTATCTGTAAGGGTTTTAGTCTACTCCTCCTGGAAAGGATAGGCTTTAGACCATTGTAATCAACCACGGACTCAGCCTATAGTTAGGGTTTTGGAGAGGTTGTGATGATTCCCATGGTATTAGGCTGGTCTCCGTGGGTGCAGAAATTTGAAAGATAGGAAGGAAATTTATGTTATCCATAAGGATAGAAAAAGGTAAGATAAAAAAAGAATAAGTTACAAGGTAAAGCAAGACTTAAGGTTAACTTAATTGATGTCTTTCTCCCCAACAACAGTGCCAGAAATGCTTTTGATATTGGTTACACAGATGAAAGAATCAAAGAGAAATAATCCGCAAGCGCACGGATATCGGTGAGCACTTCACCGAGGAGTTACCTTTTGGCTCTTTGTCGGGGAAGGTACAAGCCCCATCACAATCACCGAGAGATGGCCACAAACAGCCACCAATTCATGCCAATCCTCCTCCGCTGCTCTAAGCCGTCTAGGTGGCGGCAACCACCAAGAGTAACAAGAAATCCATAGCTCAAATGTTCTCCAATTGCTCTAGATGATACACTTGGAATCACTCCCAATCTCATTATGTTGAGGGAATCAATGATAGAGATGAGTAGGAGGTCTTTGATTAGGCTCACAACAATATCAAGTATGTCAAAGTGCTAAGAGAGACACCCTTGAGCTAGCCACTAAGTATTTATAGGGTCCCCAAAAAATAGAGCAGTTACCCTCTGGAAACAACCTCTATCGGAGGCATCGGATGTACCAACGCTAGGCGTCAGACGCTGCCCGGTGTCTGACGCTTCTCTGATAGCATCACTAGATCGCTGCCACATGTCCTCAATTAAATGTGATCTGTTGATTGCCAACAGTCACCTAAACATTAAAATTCTTAGTTAGGAGGCATCGTACATGTTAGGTGCTATGCACCAGATGCACCACCCTCACACAAGACGCTACACAAAAAGAGTTCTAGAAAATCTCTGACATGCGTCAGACGCGTCCGACGGTGGGCCACCAGATGCACCTTAGCATCCAACACACACGACTCGATAGACTTACCCACAACCCTACTGACGTCACAACGCATCGGATGCTCAATAGTGTTCTTGTTGCGTCCGGTGCCTAAGCGTTGGATGCGCCGGTGCACCACTGTTCGCTGAGACAAAACACTAGCACGCACCAGACATTGGGCCAGTGGTCGACGCTTCCTCAGCCAGCGTCTAGTGAGTGTTTCACTCCCGTGACTTCGCCTCCTCTTCAACTCGGCCAACTCCTTTCCACCTCTTCAACCCTTGTTCAAATGTGCTAACCACCAAGTGTACCACCTTGTTCACATGTGTTAGTAAATTTTCACAAATATTTTCAAGGGTTAAGTCAGCACACTAGGTTCTAAATGTATGTACATCATTAATAACACCTAGTGACTCTCGATAGACTGCTTAGCCAAAGAATTCCCGTATTTATAGTAAGGCTATCTATCCTAAATGTGATCACTCTCTATGGTGTCTTGATCACCAAAACCAAAACCCTAAGTAATATCTTTGCCTTGATCTCCATAGGGTTTTGTTTTTGTTTTTCTTTTTTTTCTAAGTTGAGCACTTGACACTACAAAAGGACACCCCCTTTAGCAACACATATATGTGTTTCTACAAGCTTGAACAAGTGTTGGTAGGATCTATACCAACACATCCGACATGTGTTGCTTAAAGTGGCATTGCAAGGATCAATTGCAACACATATATATGTGTTGGTAAGAGGGGTATGTAAGCGTTGGATGCTAGCAACGAATATGCAGCAACGTATATATGTGTTGCTAGTAGAATATGTCATATAGTTTTACGATTTGTTATTAAATTCGTATATATTTTATTTTTATTATAGTATAAATAGCTTGATAAATTAATTGGATAACTTACATCCAGCAGCCAGATGCATTAAACAATCTATCTTTTGTCTCAAGATAAATTAAATAATTCAAACTAAATGAATGATTTTATAGATACAAGAAAATGGTCCACCCAATAATTGTATACAATGATTCACTACAAAGTTCCATACTAACAATAAAAATACACTGATTGTAGCACAACTCCTAAACAAATAATCTTGAGGTAAAATCTTGTTCTTAATCCTTCAATCATCTGAACATCCAAAATATCATATATTTTCAATATAGAGTGCTTCGTTAAGAACATATTTAATTAGGAAAATAACTGAGCCAAGGCATATATACCTGTTCCTAGCAGCTCTTCTAGACTTAAGGTTTCATTAGTACCCTTTGTCTATGTCTATAGTGGCACAACGGCCATAACATAAAAGAAGCTGAGCTAAATTAGAACCAATAAAACCATGCAAAAATAAATTGAAACTGGTGGATGTACTCTAATTTTTCTATCTGAAGTGCAG
>Ga0182004_10005747_pt1 | contig 10101 bp, 9 predicted proteins | sample Sormic07211540_1_FD_120479 | JGI IMG/M metagenome (GOLD analysis project Ga0182004, IMG submission 120479) | Endophyte microbial communities from Sorghum bicolor roots, Mead, Nebraska, USA - 072115-40_1 MetaG | ecosystem: Host-associated > Plants > Roots > Unclassified | place: USA: Nebraska...
ATTTTATATTCGTGGTTCAATTCTTGCACTCAATATTAGTGTTTAAGTCACTGCTTATCTTGCTATAGTAGAGTCCCTGAAGATTTTAGATTACCATGACTATTTACTTTTTCAATCAATTATGATCTTAGATTCATGTATGATTATTCATGTATAGTGCAGCCCTTATGTTAACTCTTCCTCTACCTTGCTCTCAAGTTCAGTTCTTGTAGAGGTATATCCTTATCCTGCCAAACTCATAATTTATATAATTATATTTTAATTTTAATTTCTGTGCAAACTACATATATTATTTCATTGCATTCTTAATTACCTTCTCAAACCAATATACTCCTACAGGATCACATTCCCTCTCCTTTTCTTCTGACCAAGGAAATATAAGCAAATAACCATGGAGAATTCTTCCACTGGACTCAAAAACCAAGAAACGATGCGATAACCAGAGATACAAGTAAAGGTAAATATATTCTATGATGTTGTCTGTACTTATACTAATATTATTATTACGGCAGCAGTCATTGTATATTTACCTAATGATATATTTCAATATACTCACCTGGTCGATTCCATGTTTCTACTGTTGCTAGGCTGAGACTGAGAGCGATACACACCGACACAGCAGTTACTACTTACTATTAAATATACTATTACCCCCTTCCCCTAATTGCATACTCTTCTTCTTTTCTTTGGGGATTACTATAAGCCTAGCTAATTAGCTATAGAGTTCGTATTGCGGAACTGTGTACAACAGTTTTGGCAAGAACGAACATGGTTTCTACTAGTACTAGTATATAAGGTAAAAAAAACAATAGCTGGACACTGAAGGCAGCTCATGGCAGCGCTGCGTGCCCTCGCCCTTGAGCCTATCGACCCTCGCCTCATCCATATCTTCGCATCTGAACTACGAGGACGCCTTGGACCTCTGAAACCTCGTCGTCACACTCAGACACGCCTAGACAGACGACCTCCAGATCCGTCCATGGAACGAGATGACGATGATGGAGACGTCGTCATGGTAGTGCCTCCTGTCGCCGCGCCGGATGGCCAGCAGCCGGCGCGTATCCATGCCTGCAACGCAACAAAAATGAGAACGAGAAACAGTTCTGATCGTGCTGCCCAGCCTGCCCTGTACGTAGAGATTAGAGGGGAGGGAGGGTGGGTTACTCACCGGCCTTCCTGGCGGCGCGGTGCACGAGCTCCCCGACGAGGTGATGCGCGGGGTCGCCGTCGGGCTCTGCGGCAGTGAACGCCTCCACCTGGTCCACCACCTCCTTGTTGGTGAAGAACTCGTACAGCCCGTCGGAGGATAGCACCAGGAACTTGTCCCGCGAGCTGACGATGCGGTGGTGGCACAACGATGGCGTGCAGGTCACGTATGGCTCTGTGCCGATATAGTTGATCTTGAAGGCTTCAAGAAGCCTGCTGTTCCACTTGGGCTGCCAGTACCAGATAAAAAAAATTAACGAACATCGACAGAATCTTTTGTTCTAGTCCTAGACTGTGACTATAACAACACAATGCACAGAACATGTTCAGAAGAAATGCATATCTTTAAACGCAGAAGCCTAACCGACAACATAAATGTACTTGAGTATATGTGCACTGAAAAAGAAATACTAGTAGAACCGAAGTTACCTGCTTCAGGTAGGCGACCCCAAACGCTCTGGTAACGTTGATCTTCCCCTTGACCCTGCCATTGACTATGGCGTTCCGGTCATTCAGATGTTGGCCTTTGATCCTTAACACCTCCTGCACCATCCCAAAATTCCGACGAGCGTAATTAGTCATAATTGAAGTTCTGAATAGGAGAGGAGATGAGCAAAGGAGGGGAAGATGGCGTACCTCTTGGACCGCGGTGCTATGCTCTGCGGTGAGCTGCACGGCTTGCAGGCCGTCCATGTCATGCGCCTCCAGCTCACGCATGATCTCGGACTTGAACTGCTGCAGGTCCTGCGACGCCTTGCCGAGGACGTTCTTTAGGTCAGGCTCCGGCCTCCGTGCCAGCACGGCACGGCTGTCCCCGACGTTCATCACGTAAATGTCTGTGCCCTTCATCACCATGACCAGAACGCAAGAGCCCATCAACCCTAGCTCTGGGCTCTCGGCCGCATGTTCCTCTGCCGCCGCAAAGAACGCATCCTCCGTCTTCTTCAGTGCCCGCGCCAACGCCCTCATGACATCGCGGTGCACCGGCGTGGCTTTGTTGCCTAACATGGGCACTTCAGTCTGTTTGCGCTTAGCCTCCGAGCTGTCGCCGTCAGCCTCAGCAAAAGAGAGGCATTCAGCATTGCCTGTGGTCACTTCTTGTTGACTGCACCTGGCACCGTCACCAACTTGGATGTCATCCCAGAGCACGCCCTTGAGCTCGCTATGTACCGCGACATAGAGGTTAGCGAAGAGGTAATCGGTCGCATCGGGGCCGTTGAAACCATCATAGATTCCGACGAACACCCAGTCGTGCTCCTCGGACACCGCGATGTGGAAGCGGTCCTCGCCGGCTATGCCCTGAGCCCACTCCACATTGTTGTTCGACGGCGAGCGGTAGTCGCTATCGCTAAAGGAGACCTTTTTTGGCTGAGCGGGTTGTTCTTGTGGCCGGTAGCCATCGCGTGGTGACCCGAGTTGGAGTTTGGAGGCGGTTCTGACGAAGAACCGTAGCAGGGATCGCTCATCATGGAGATGGGAGCGCGTGGTGCGGCGATCAGCGATGAGCCGAGAAACGCTCGGCTGGACCCCCACGGCCATGGACGAGGAGGTGGCCGAGAAACGGTCAAGTGGACCTGACATGAATGGTGAGTTTGGGGTGGTCGACATTGAGCCTGATGTATCTGATGACCGGCCGGATGTGAATGGGACCGGCCCTGACATGGAGAGCTGATGTAGCGCCGCCTGGAGTGGAAAGACAGTGAAGGACCGTGAGCTCTCGAACGTGCACGCGGTTGATGGTGGCCACGTCATCTCATTGTAGAGTCGAAATGAAGGCATCGACGCCAACGTCGTTGGATTGGCGCTGATGGCAGCGCCGGACAAAGAGAAGAACGATGACTCCGATGACGTCGCAGTAGCCATCACGGTCTGGTCGAAGGCGGCGCTCGATGGCACGTAGGCGAAGGAGTGACCATGGCTGTCATCTGGGAGCGGGTCCGATGCAACGGCGGCGGCATACGGGTCACTGGAGAAGCATGGGTTCTTGGTGATGCCATTGCCCATTTTGTTTTCTTGGGCTTTGGATTTTTGGAATCGGTGGAGTGAAGAGGATGGATGAGTTTACCTAGGAAAGAGGTAGTGTACGGGAGAAAATGGTTTGTTTATTGGAGTTGACTATAGTTGGTGTCGAGAGATGCGATGCGATGAGGGGTTGGCCCACCTTCGACTGAATGGTGACGCTCTTGCTTGGTGTACCCAAAGCTAAAACACCGTGGTTTCTCTACGTGCTCTTCTCGGTTCTCATGGAAGGGCATGTAAGCTCATGAAAGGTGATGAGACTTCAGTTCCGACAACACTATCTAATTCTCATGGAAGGGTTCATAGGCTACCGAACGCATTGAGGCTTCAGTTCCCACAACACTATCCAATTGAACGCATTGAGGCTTCAGTTCCCACAACACTATCCAATTCTTGTGGATGGGATTTCTAAGGCACTGAAGGCTCTGGGATGAATCAAACAGGCTTCGGTTCTCGCTTATATAGGCCTGAGCCGAGGGATGAAGAGCGGCAAAGCCATGAGCACACTCAATAAATCTTTGCGGTTGTATTCATTGAGAAAATTAATTATTCCATATCTTGAAGATATGATGTTGATCGGTGCACGCATGTCTAGTGTAGGCGCCGACTGCAGACATGCCGGTTTCACTTTTAGGAACTTATAATACACGACAACGGGGGGATGATAAATAGGTTACCAGTTAAGCGGTGCGCATTCTCATGGATGATTAATGTGATATATGCATATTATAGTATAGTATAGCTTTTTATGTTACATACATTGCATAGAATTTACAACGAGCAATGTATCGACCTATGTCGAATAGTTAGTTGAGCCAATGTTAGTAAAGTTGTGTACAACGCATCCCTAATACAAGATCATGCTTGGTATGTGGAGTATCCCTTTTTGTCTTAGCAAATGAGGTGCCATCTTGCGCACTAATACTAACAGCTAACACACATTTTTATGTCAAGGCATTATTACTTTTGTTTAAAAAATTAGTAATTGGTGAGAGCAAGGGTTTTACACTCTAATAACATCAAATAACAGGTTTTCTATCGTTAAGATGAGGGGGTTACATTTGTGTGACTCTTACCTAAACTTTCTATGCATGTAGCCATAGCTTGAAGTACTAGCATTTAGGTTTATATTTAGGCCTCAAGCATCTAGAATTGCTATCATTCGATTTTAATCTTTATTTCTAAACACCAATAACAACCCAAAACTAGAGTTGGCTTCAATCTAAGCAATTCCTGTTGGACTCATACTTAGTGGAAACATCTGTTCTTGTTAGTGTTATCTTACCTACTTGAATCCGGATTTGAACTTTCATGATTTTCATTGCTATAGATTTCCATTTTGTTAATACATGTGAATAACGTATAATTCACACTATTAGTGTGGGCGTATCCAAAGAACAAATATGTTAAATGTATTAATACATGTGAATAACGTAGAATTCATGATATTAGTATAGTCGTATCCAAAGAATAGATATGTTGAATTTATTAGTATATGTGAATAACGTACAATTCACACTATTAGTGTAGTCGTATCCAAAGAACAGATATGTTGAATTTATTAATACATGTGAGTAACGTATAATTCATACTATTAGTTTAGTCGTTTCCAAAGAATAGATATGTTAAATTTATTATGACACAAGATTGAATCATATCTTGCGATATGATGACGATGACACACTTATATCTAGGTGCAGCACAACGATTCAACTCTTAGGAACTTAGTACACGCCAAAGTTTGGCACTTAGGACGATAAACCATATGTTCAATCGGTAGGAGATATGCCATCTGGCCAACCTACATGCAAATTATGAGAGCAAGGGTTTTGCACTCTAATAACATCAAGTAACATATTTTCTATAATTAAAGGTTACCACTAATATAGCTATTGCTACCATGAGGGAGTTACATTTGTGTGACTATTACCTAAACTCTCTATGCATGTAGCCATGGCGTGAAGTAATAGCATTTAGGTTTATTATTTAGGTCTTAAGCATCAAGAATTGCTATCATTCAGTTTGAATGTTTATTTCTAAACCCCGCCAACAACCCAAAACTAGAACTGGCTTCAGTCTAAGCAATTCTTGTTGGGCTCATACTTGGTGGAAAATATTGGTTTTTTTGTTCTTGTTAGTATTATCTTACCTACTTGAACCTGGTTTCGAACTTTCATGATTTTGACTGTTATATAGATTCTCATTTTGTTAATACATGTAAATAACATATAATTCACACTATTAGTATAGTCGTATCCAAAGAACATATATATTATATTTATTATGACACGAGATTGAAGCATACCTTGGGGATATGATGACGAGTGACACACTTATACGTAGGGCCTTGTTTAGTTACGAAAACTAAAAAGTTTTCGGTACTGTAGCACTTTTGCTTTTATTTGACAAATATTGTCTAATCATGGATTAATTAGATTTAAAAGATTCATCTCGCGATTTACAGGTAAACTGTACAATTAATTTTTGTTTTTGTTTATATTTAGTGCTTCATGCATGTGCCGCAAGATTCGATGTGACGAGGAATCTTGAAAAGTTTTTGGTTTTTGGGGTGAACTAGGCCTAGGTGTAGGCGGCTAGGCCCGCCGCGCAGCCTTAGTTCCATTTTTTTTAAATAGATACTGTAGTATTTTCGTTTGTATTTGACAAATTTTATCGAATTATGGATTAACTTGGCTTAAAAGATTCGTCTCGCAAATTAAAGACAAACTGTATAATTAATTATTATTTTATCTATATTAAATACTTCATACATATGCCGTAAGATTTAATGTGATGGAAAATTAGAAAAATTTTTATAAAATTTTAGGGAACTAAACTAGGCCCAGAGGTGACGTGCCAATGCCAACAAAACTGGCAAACTGCCATCGGGCACCGGCCACAGCGTCGGGGTCTCCCGCGCAGTCCCGCTTGAGTGACTGCGGGTCTGCGCCCATCGAGCCGCGCGCACGCAAGGCGGGCCAGCGGCGGCCGCCCGCCCATGGGGCCTGTGCGGCTGCGCCCCTAGTGACGACTCCGCGTGACGCCTCCGTCCGAGGTCTGCGCACGCAACCCGCCCGCGCCTGCCGCGCCGTGCGGCGGTGCCGTGCCGCCACACATGGTTCCGTTTTTTTTATCGGCCTCCGTCACAGCGAGGATGCATGGGCCGAGGACGGCTTTACCCTGGTGGTGAGGCAGATTTATAATTTATAGTTTTTTTTATTTTAGAATTCGTTTTTAAAATAACTATCCCAACAAAACATTTCCATACTATCTCATTCTCATAATGAGGATCTGAATTCTAAATAGTGAGTATAGGGCCCATTAACATTCCTTTTTTCGGGCATTCTATGCTCGTATCGATGATTTCGGCATTAATATGACTTCAAATGAAAAAACTCTATCTCGTCAAGAGTTGCTGTTTTCATATAAATTTTATCTTCGTATGAGGTCATATAAAAAATAATTTTAAAATTATAAATTATAAATTTGTCTCTATCTCTATCTCCATCTTTATCTCTACATATTAGTTTCATACATTATCTATCCCTCTATTTCTATCTCTATCTTTAATTCTTTATATATATCTAATATTTCTAAATCCCACTAGCGATATGTCTCAACATGCAAATTGTCCACCTCATCGATGCACTACCATATGCAATTAAAACTCATTGCGATGTCTATGTCATCAATACACAAAAGCATTTTGTTATCCACGTCAACATGCCACACAATTCACTAACATTAATGTCTATCTCTATCTCTATATTCTATAATTCTAAACCCCACTAGCGATATGTCTCAAAGCAAGTAGTCCGCTTCAGATGCAATATATGCAATTAGAACTCACTAGCATATGCAATTGTGATGCTCACGTCAGCAAAACACACAAGTATTTTGCAATCCACGTTGTCATGCCAACAATCCACTAACATTAATTTATAACATTCTAAATCATCCCTAGTTTTTGCAGTAACGCGTGCGGGGTATGCTTCTAGTTATGCTAAAAGTAAAATTTATATCAATGTTATAGCTCTCAACACGATATATAACTTCATAGTTCACAACAATTTTGTTTGAGACCATATTGGTGTTGAGATATTCAATACATGATTCATATCTTAGATTGATTTATTTTGGCACCAATATGGTTTCACATAGAAAAATTGTAGAAGTTTTCAGGTTCTATAAATTTTATATAAGTTTTATTTTCATCCAAATTCATATGAGACAATTTTTAGTCATATTGTCTAGAACAAAGAAACTCTGCCATTCAAGTAGGTGGGTGGTACGGGAAATTCTATCGGTGGTAGTATGTTGATATCGCCATATGCCTATTTGGCCACTCCCTGATTTTTTAGTTCTAGCTACCTTGATTCATAGATAACTGATTCTGATGGAGAGCAGGATGGGGAGCATGCGAGAATTCATTCTAGCATGATTATTGAAAACAAAACGAATCCATGTAAAGTTTTGTTGTTTTGATGTAGAGGAGTGATTATCATAGAGAATGCTCTAAGGAGTCCTGCCAAACAGAAACTGGCAACGGAAATCTAAACATACAGTCCTTTTTTGTTTTTTAGAAAAATATACAGTCCTTTTTGTTGGGACAATTATTTTCCGCCAGAAAAAGAAATAGTAAAAATAGAAAAGAATAAAACAATCGCAGACTTCGCCAGCACGGCGGCCTCTTTTGGCAATCGGCCCGTGCGTCTTTCCCGCTGGAAGTTAGCCCAAAGCCGAAAGCGAACTTTGAAGCCCCAGTATTTTGTTATTTCTGGGCCAATGCTTCCGACAGGCCTTCCCAATTTTCAAGTCTCTACCTTTGCGTTGTCCAGGAATACGCATGCCGTGCTGGAGCAGTGCACGAGTCAACGGTGCCCGCTAGTGCCCTTTCTGGTAAGGAGAGCGTCGGCGTCACCTGTCGCCGTCGGCCGTCGCTGCCGTCGGCGCTGTGTCTCTCGAAGAGCGGTTTTCCCCGGAGTCAAATTAAAACTGCCCGGTTGTCACGCTTTTTTGTGGTGCGCGGCCAGACTCACTCTCACAGCCACACCATCGCCAACCAAGCTAAATGGCCTTTGGATGATCGTTGTTATCGTAAGCTACAGCGACGAGTGTCAGGAATATGTGGGATTCTGTCGACGTTATGCATCAACCTGTTCCTCTACACGAGCACGTACGTGGCTGACCCGCTCGAGAGATACATGACGCGCAAATGGAATGCGTCAGTCCGGTGATCTCTGCCAATCGACGTATACCAGCAGCAGAATTTTCGACACGGCTTGTAGCATTGTTCGCTTGTGGCGAGCTGGGGCTCAGCTCATCCGTCCCTTTCCTGCCCGAAAGCAACTCCGATGTGGCAGCTAGCGCGTCCTGACCCGGCCGGCGGACGCGAGGCGCCCCCGTCTTGACCCGGCCGGTATCCTCGCCCGAGAGGCAGTCGGGCAGAGCAGTGTTGGCTACTTGCCTGTCTGCCGCTGCCTTCCCGCCGGTGGTCGTTACTAGCCCGTGCGCGGTGCGCCCCGACTCCGGACGATGGGGTCGTCGGGGTGGGGCACCCCGAATTAACTGCTCTCGTTTTCTAGTCTCGTTGTCTGGATATCGATGCTACGCTTCATGTGCGCCATGGCCTTTTCTTTTCTGGCGAGGGATGGCAATGCAAGTTGTATCGGAGCTGTTCGCCGTCTAATCTCGCACTGTGTTGTTGAGTCGTTCAGAGGCCGTTGTTTCCCTCCGATTATCCATGACGACGGATCGGTTTCCCACAAAATCCGGCCGCACGGTGGCAAATCAGTCCTCTCGGATGAGATAGATATAAGCCAGGAAATGGACTGGTACGAGAGACCGTACCTGTCGCCAACTACGTGCATGTGGTAGCTGTGGAAGCAAGACTCACATAACGGGTATTTTTTTTTTCTGTCGTCAGCGTGGAACGGAAATAGGATATATTGCTACTCTTCGAAGCTTAGGAGCACCTGCCATGGCTGGGTACAGGACACCGTACGCTCGCGTATACCAACACGTTTCCGATTTTCCCCCATACAAATAATCGGCAAAATTCAGACATCAACAAATCCTGCACTTCAGTGGACGACTCCCCTCCGGCTCCGGCCTCCGGCCTCCAGGCTCCAGCTCCATCGAAAGGGACGCCCCGAATTCGTCACAGCTAGTGACTAGTGAGCTAGGGAGGAGATTGGAGATCGCTTCCCTCGGCCACTACACCGCATCACCACTTGCCCGCGATGGCGCGGCGCGTGACGTTTCTGCGGCGACTTCCGCGCGCGCTCCCCGGTTCGGCGCGGGCGCGACCGCGAAGACTCGTCGGGGCATACCGGTGCGGGCGCTCGAGTGAGTCGCGCGTAGGTGGCGAGCAGCGAACAAACGAACAAACAAACAGCGCGGGCGCGGGTGAGGGTGAGGCCGAGTCGTGGGGTGGCCGAATTGGTGATCGCCGATCGGCACGGCAAGGAGGTTTCCGATGTGATTCGCTGGCTGGACTTGGGGAGTTGGGGGTGTGGCAAGGCACGGCATCGGCACGAGCTAAATTCCAAGCAAGCAAGCAAAGCAATCCCCAACCACCGCCACTTCCAACCTAGCTGAGCCTCTCTAGTCAAACAGGTGCAGCACCGGCCGGGGCCTACGACTACGACACATCCCTATCGCGCGCTGTTTTGCACGAATTTGTGGCGCGGGGGGCACTATAATAGCCGTACTACTGTTTATTCGCTGGATCTGTGATTGCGTTGCGTCGTCTTCTTTTTCTGATATGTGTGTTGTTGGATGTTGTATTATGGAAACATACATGTGTATGGATGTACATCATTAAAGCCAAAAGAGCGCAGCTGTAGCTGTCCAGCTTGGAATAAAACGTTCATA
>Ga0182004_10005748_pt1 | contig 10101 bp, 5 predicted proteins | sample Sormic07211540_1_FD_120479 | JGI IMG/M metagenome (GOLD analysis project Ga0182004, IMG submission 120479) | Endophyte microbial communities from Sorghum bicolor roots, Mead, Nebraska, USA - 072115-40_1 MetaG | ecosystem: Host-associated > Plants > Roots > Unclassified | place: USA: Nebraska...
GGGAGGCCGCAGCGAAGCCGGTGGCCGCGGCGCGCCCCGCCCGCCGGTGCCCGAGCGGCCGCGCCCCGCCCACCGCGAGTTGCTGGAGGCCGCAGCGAAGCCCGCGGCACGCCCCGCCTTCCGGTGCCCGCGGCACGCCCCGCCTGCCGGTGCCCGCGACACGCCCTGCTCGCCGGTGCCGGTGGCCGCGCCCCGCCCACCGCGAGCTGGGCTTACGCCGCAGCGAGCCCGGTGGCCGTGCCCTGACTGCCGGTTTGCCTTTTTCGTTATTCATGAAATCGGCCGCCACTGCGATGGTAGAGGCCTGAACAAGATCGAGAGTGGGGACGGCGAATCTGAAGTTCGGGAATTGAACAAGAAGGAGACGTGTTGTCGTCACCGTCGTTGCCTCGCGCCCTCATCCAGCAATGGCGGCCAGGATCTGGCAGCGATCTCCTCTGACCTGGGGTAAGAGCGACAATGGGATCTTTGGTAGTGGCGTCATTGTCCTCCTGTCATTCTTGTTCTCGAACAACATACAGGTGCTCAGAGATGACTCATTATCTGCCATTGCCCTCCTGAAGGAGAGTTCCAGTTTCAGACCATAGCCCTAGAATTCTTCTTATTGCTACGGCTATGGCTCATCCTTGAAGGCATGCACTATCTGAAATAATCAGCTGATCGAGATACACTTCAGAATCGATGTTCTACTATTTTACTCCGTTCCAAACTTTAGGTGGGGTAGTATGTATACCTTCACTGAACCTTTGGTGCAATATTTCTTATGTTTTGCTTACCTGATCATTGCAATGTGCTCTCCATTGTAAATTGATAGGAGATGCAATAAATCAAAGGCGAGATGGTTGTGAAGAAGGGGGGAGGAGAGGGGCAGGTGAGCTACTCAGCATAGAATTTTGTTTTATCCCTACAAGATAAAAACCCATGGCTTAACACCTCTATTTGGCCTTGTTTTAGATGAGTTCTGGCCTGGGTAAATGATGACTTCCTCGCCTAGGTAAAATGAAACATATTAGTTTGCTGGATTGGTTAAGTTTGCACCTACCCTGCAGTCTGAAATTATAGATCTTGTTCTGAATTGGGTGACAATTTTTTAAATCAAATAATTTTTCCTATAAAAAGAGATAATACAAAAGTTGTAGGTGATTTAGAGACCTCTTACCTCATGAAATTTCATGTTTTTAGAACATATAAGGTTTGGTAGATTTGTTCTTACAAATTGCCAGTTTTGTACTGTCAAGGTACTGTACAATATAAATAAGATCTATTATTTGGGGTTGTTACATTCTGAATATTGTGATACAATGTATTAGAGAATTATAGTTAATTTTCTTATGCTTCCAAAGAGTTTTATACTCACATTTCATAATTTAGATGAGTCAATTAGGAGTTATAGACTTCTCAAGATTGATCTTTGTTTATTCTTTACACAGTTTGCTGCAAGAATAATAGTTTGCTGCAAGTTTTGTAAAGTACTACATTGAGGTTTGCTGAACAAATAAGAATTCTCTAGATGACTTAGTTGTTCGAATGACAAAAAAGAGTTTGTTGACTGCTGGAAAGCATGTCTATAAGATCCTTGATAGTAACGTTTCATATTAATAGCCAACCAGTGATGATGATGCAAGCTTCCAAATTCAGCTCTGTAATTTTTCATGCACCCTTTTATTTTGCAGTTAATTATGCCTTCATCATAAAACTAAAGGCAAATAATTATTTAATCTCGATTAAAAGAAAGACATGTAGAGTTATGTCTCATGCAAATTATGTTGTCTGTACTGCATTGTAGGTACCTTCATCGCCTGCTAACTAAAAAAAGGCCACCGCGTGCACCAGGTAAAAAGATCATTGCCAATTCTTACCTTCTTGACTTCATCATGGAGCGTAGTTCTCTAAATTACAAAAACAGTGTTTTATGAAACATGCAAAATTCAAATCCTATAGTACAAGAGGTGTTGTCTGAATGCTTTGGTGGCATAAAAAAATGTTTGTCTGGGCACTAGCCTTCTGAATTAGTGTAGTTCTATTCAATTCATGTTTGGACGTCAGCTATCCAAAGCCAGTAATTTTTCCAGTTCCCCTATCATACTCATTGGTTTTGTTCACTATTACATTTCAATTTTACTTTGACCAAATAATCTAATGTGCAATGTTGCTTCAATGATAAAACAAAAACATATTCTATTCTGACCGTTATACTGAATTTCCTACTTTATGCTCTTTTGGGACAAAATAAAATGGAAATACCCTCATTCTGACAAATTAATCCTAAATCGCTTGTTGAATGCAGTTAAAGTCTGAAACTGTTTGATGGAATACATGTATTGGATTGCATGGGGATTTATTCTCAAAAAAGATGAGGTATTTCTTGCATTCAGTTTGCTTTTTAGTTGCAGAAACTCAATTATTCATGCTAATAAATGCTTCTAAACCACTACTACATGTCAGGTACTGCGATATAAATCTTTATGCCAAAACCATGGAACTCTAGAAGAGCAGGTTAGTGATCTTTCATGCGATCAGATTCACTAGATAAAGCTTGGTAATTTTAAATACAAATACAAAACTGATAAAATTGACCTCTTAGCTAATGAGGCATGACAAAGAAAAAACAAATATAACCTCCAAAAATCTCCATTTAGCTCTATCATATGCTTTATGCATATCTAATTTCACCGCACAGAGACCAGATTTTCCTTTTTTCCTATTATTAATATCATGCACACCTTCATAAGCCAAAACAATGTTATCAGTGATCAATTGTCCCGGCACAAAGGCACATTGCTGTTCACTGACGATGTCTGGTAAAATAATCTTCAGCCTATTTGTGAGTAGTTTTGCTATCACCTTATAGACTACGTTACATAGACTAATAGGGTACAAACAGTGGCGCTCCTAGGATTCTACATCAAGGTATTCCAAGAACATTTTTTTTCCAAAACAAAAAGAACTGACTGATAGAACTAGATATTTTAGTGTAAGCAATACATATTCATTGTGGTACAGAAATTATGGGTATTGGAGCCGCCCTTAGGTAGTATGCTCCTTGGTTACTTGGTTTTAATAATCTCATTTATGAGATTGCTTGCTAATCGATATCAGCAAGACCCAAAACTATTTAGTATTTAACCCTTGAGTAACCAGTTGTTTGCGAGAACCAAAAGTCAAATAAAATTTTTGTTTTTTTCAGTAAGTCTTTCCTACAGCTTTGATTTTTATTTTGTTGATGCCTTCATGGCAAATGAAATATAGAATATAAATTGCTTCCATTTACCAAGCTCTTTGACAATACATGTTTAAGTTAATTTTGATAGTATGTTGATTATTTGGTCATCAATGCTGTTGTGTGGTACTGGATTATGTATTTGTGGGATCTAGCACCTAAATGATAGTTTTTTTCTCTCAATTGAAGATCCAAATAGGTATGTGAATTGTGAATACATGGTTACATCTGATTGGTTTTGAGAGATAATGTGCGAAAAAGGTATATTTTCCTTTTCTACTAGACATCTTGTGGATGTTCAAAATTCTACTTCTTATCCAATTTTAGTATCTCTTATAGAAAGTGTTATACACTATAAATTAAAAAAATCCTACCAGTTCATCCAACGATGAGTCCTTAGGAATTTATTAATACTGTAGAACCATTTCAATATGATGATATGTTAACAGAGCAACGTGTCTACCGTCAATTACAATTTCAATGGTGACATGAAGTTAGCGACTAAAGATAGGAATTACCATCAGTGACTACTGTACACCAGCCACGGTGACGATTGTTGTAGGGCATATCCTTTGTATTTTTCTTTCACGAAGATTAAGGTCTGGCATCGACAACATCTCTAATGTGATCAAAGTTTATTAGTGTCCGAATTATCCGATGCACAAATCATTTGACATTGTATAGCAAACTGAGAATAGTTGCTTAGGAAAAACCTTAAAAATCTCATGGCAATTTTGATAGTTGTGTTGATCTATTTATCCTTTCTATCTTTACCATATTGATTCTCCTTTCTCTTAAATATACTTGATTACTTGTAAATTCTTGGTTAATATATTATGTTTTGGATTGTTATAGCTATGGGCAAGATTGTCGCTTGACTCTTACCGAGTGAGCCTACGTCGTTGCGCTCTCTGTGACTATGTTAATTTCATGAAATCTGCTTTTTGGATTTAATATCACTTTAATGTTGATATTTAATTTTAGTATTGTCGTCTTATCATGCGATCCGTGTATTTAGTATAAAAGTTTAGCTGTCCCGTAGCAACGCACGGGCATACTACCTAGTTTTTGTAAAGAAAGAACAGGAAGTTTGCTGCTGCCGTAGTGCCGTGCCGGGCATGGTCTCGCAACTCGCACACTGGTCTGGACTCTGGAGTAGTACTACCAGCCATGGGCTCCCTTCCCCCTGCTTTGCTATCGGTCGTTGGGGGTTGATTTGATTGGGCCCCTTCCAGTAGTAATTTGACAGATGGGCTGAGGCGGACGCATGTATCGTTATCATCGATCTCGTTGTCGTTGCCCACACAGCCTGGTTATCCTTCAGCTCTTCACCATAAATACATGGTGTGTTTGCCTTGGAGCATGAATGAGGACGACTAAAGAGAGCAGCAGGGGGAGGGACCAGGCCAGCGCGTGCGGTGCGGTGCGGTGCCGTGCCGTGCAGCGCGACTTGGTACGTGGGGGCTCCGTCCGTCGGAACACACGCAGACGGCGGGCTCTAGCTCGGGTGGTCACCAGCCATATCATGAGGGTGGTGGTGACGGGCGCGACGGGGTTCATGGGCGGCCGCCTGTGCGCGGCGCTGGCCGACGCCGGCCACGACGTGCGCGCCTTCGCGCTCCCGGGCGTCGACGTTTCCGGCCTCCCCGCAGCCGTCGAGGTGGCCTACGGCGACGTCACCGACGAGGAGTCGCTCGCCGCCGCCTTCAGCGGGTGCGACGCCGTGTTCCACGCCGCCGCGGCCGTCGAGGCGTGGCTCCCCGACCCCTCTGTCTTCCACACCGTAAGATATATAGTATACTGCTTACTTAGCACTATAAGACAAGATTGTTACTGATCTACAGTCTACACAGGACGGAAACATGCATGGTTTAAACTAAGTGCTAATAACTAAACTAGGAGTCTTATACACAGTCAATGCATGCGTCTCTCTTTCTAGTTTCTATGGAGTGGAACTCGATCGTTTTTCCCCACCATTTGAGGGTTTCTTTCCCTACGTACGTACGTTTGCCAAGCCTGAACCTCCAACACGCTCCTATCATCGTATACGTTCTCAATTGAATCGCTCATACCGTTGGTACCTGTCTAGGTGCGTGTGTAAAAAAAAAATCACCCTAGCCCAAAAGGTAAGCATTCTAGTAGATACGGTAATTCTACGAAGCGCTCGAGCGTTTCTCTTCCTACCCGAAAACTTTTCATCGAACACATTGAATCTTTAAACACGTGCATATAGCATTAAATATATATAAAAATAAAAGCTAATTGTAGTTGTAAATTGCGACACGAATCTTTTAAGCCTAATTAGCTCATGATTAACCATAATTGCTACAATAACCCACATGTGCTAATGACAAATTAATTAGACTTAATAAATTCGTCTCGCAGATTCCAAACGAGCTATATAATTTATTTTTTTATTAGTATCCAAATACTCATTTCAACATCTTATGAAATATCCGATATGACACCCAAAAACTTTTCACTCCCTAACCAAACAAGGCCCTGGTATGAAGCGTATATGCGGCGATGGGGTCACACACTTTGGGAAGACAGAGATGAAGAGAGCAACTTGCTATCGGGAGGAAGAAGATGTCTTGGCTGTTGGATGAAGATCGCATGGATGGGTTTCATCGCCTGATGGGAACCGAGAAATTAAACATGCGAAGGATATATAGTAGGCCCCATTTTTTTAAGCTTGAATACCAACTCCGTTCACTTATGTTTTAAGTCATACTTTTTTCTAGTGGTGTTTTTATCTCCTAATAAATCAGCGAACAGGTTGTTGCTCGGTTATTATAATGTAAACGTGCACTGCAAAAATGTGTATCCCCCCTGAAAAACTCGAAGTTATTAGAAGAGCACGTGCACTTATACTGCTGCAATTATTATTATCAGGTAAACGTTGGGGGACTTGAGAATGTATTAAAGGCTGCCAAGAGAATGCCAGCGTTGAAGAAGATAGTATACACATCGTCATACTTCGCAATTGGCCCAACAGATGGTTATGTCGCCAATGAGAAACAGGTATAAAGTCGTATTCATGATTTTTTTGTTTTACATTATCGTCGTTCTAAAAAAATGACCTAAGAGAAACTATATGGTAGACACAACAACAACAAAAAGCTAAAGACTCTTTTCAATTCTCCAGGAATGCATCTCGGAATCATTCCAGCTAATCAAAGGTAGAAATCATCCCTAGCAGCCGAACGAGCTCTAAGAGAAGATTCAAACCCGGGATGAATAATAATTGCAATATGTTCATGAGTATATAATGTCATGCCTCATATTTTGCTAGATTATGCTATGACTGCCATACTTGATTCATTTTTTCTTCTTCCCGAACACGCAAAAGCTCTTATCTTTTAATAGAAGAGGAAACTTCAAATAGGCAGAGATTAAGTACTTGCAAAGGAACAACCAAATAAGAAAACATGCTGAACAAAAACCGTAAGGATGGAAACTCGCTCCCGCCTCTCCTGCCTATACAATAGGGCTAAAGACATGCTAACTATAGAACTGCAGTGAGAAAACCAAGTGAATCAAGAAACCTATTTTTGACCCTCGTAGAAGGTAGAACAGCCAAGTTAATACGCTAGAGCACAGATGACTTTTAGTCATCAATTTCAAATTTGGCTCCAGATATTGAAACTGGTCGGATCACATTTGTTATTCACATCTTCAAATTTATGCAGAAGTGCTTTTACAAGTTACACGGTGTTGCAAAATTGTGACATTGTTGAATTGCTTTTAAATCTCAGATTCATCAGAGGGAATCATTTTGCACAGAGTATGAGAAATCAAAGTTTCTAGCAGATAGAATTGCACTGCAAGCAGCAGCAGAGGGGGTTCCAATCACCATAGTCTACCCAGGCGTTATGTATGGCCCTGGAACGCTTACATCTGGAAATATCGTTTGCCGCGTTGTAAGAGAACTTTCCCATTTTATATTGCAGTAAAGTCAAAGATCTAGCTATGTGTATTACAACCATGTTCAGAACTTGAACAAAACAAGAAATTCTTGCAGTTAATTGAAAGGTTCAATGGGCGTCTACCTGGTTACATCGGGCATGGGTATGACCGGGGATCGTTCAGCCATGTCGATGATGTCGTCAAAGGGCACATAGCAGCCATGGAGAAGGGCAGAGTGGGCGAAAGATATCTGCTCACCGGAGAGAACGCGTCATTCGTTCAGATTTTCAACATGGCTGCGAATCTTACGAACACAAAGCCACCCAAATTCCACATACCTCTATGGTTGCTTGCCATCTACGGGTGGATTTCAGTTTTTGTTGCTCGCATCACCGGAAAACCCCCACTAATCAGTTACCCTGTAAGTCCATTATTCTCCATTCTAAGTGTCGAAGTTTATTATCTGCAGATAATCATGTTTTTGTGTTGATGTATAGTTGGTCCATGATCTGCACATTGCAGGGAGTGGATTGTCTCAGACATCAGTGGGCTTACTCATGTGACAAGGCCAAGAGGGAGCTGGGTTATAGTCCACGAAGCTTAACTGAAGGCTTAGCGGAGACACTCTTGTGGCTGAAAAATGCAAACTTGATCAAGTTTTAGTTCTCTACCCATTTCAGTTTGATATTCCATTTTGATAATAATGTCATATTGTCATCTTAAATAACTTGCATGGATGGTATAGAAACAAATAAGGTAAGAAAATGTGATGGCAGAAAGCATAAAAAAAACTTTGATATATTATGCCATCTGGCGTATCATGTGTTACTGTGTCGTGTTGTGTGCTTGCCGACGTGGAACTAAACCTGAGCATTTTGCGGGCCAAACCTGGTTTGCGCCAGGGAAAAAAACCCAGTTATTTCAGGCTAAAAAAATCCCACCAAGTAAGTCGGGCCTATTTTTTAAGGCCCGACTCAAGCTAGGCGTGGGCTTGGGCGGGCCACCTCCATGCATATCTTATGTAAAAATAGCAAAAAAAAACAATATTTCAAGTTAAGAAATTTTTTTGGCAGTAGGATCTCTGTCTTTTTTTTGACCTGTTCAGTAACGTTTGTGGACGGACTAAAACCCATTGAACTTGGGTTGAGCTCATATTGCACATGTATATATGGAACTAACCGTGACATAGAGGGCTCCCCGGGCGGCGGGCCCGCAGCCCAGCCTCTTTTCCTGTGAGGCTTTTTCCTATGTGCCATTAAGAAAGATGATACCTTCCTCTGTGCCACTAAAAAGTTGGAGCGGACCTATATGCAATAATATTTTTCTTTTTTTGCCCTACAAGCCATTCCGTCTATATGTTACAAAATGACTTAAATGCCCTCAGGCTAGAGAAGCTGAGATAAAATTTTGTTTCCCTCTTTGCCACTCTTTTGATAACTTGGTGAGTGTTCTAACACCAAATTAATTATCATTGACTAATCTTGAACATAATAATTCAATTATTTGTAATATTTCTTAGTTTTTGAACATTTGATATGTATACATATGTATGTGTGTTCGTCGGTATGTCTCCTCTATAATACATGTTAGTAGCACGCCGTTTATATGCGTTGTTGCGGGGCTCTTGGTCCGCGCGGGGAAATTGGGCCTTGTTTAGTTGGTGAAGAGAAAAGTTTCACGACACTGTAGCACTTTCGTTCGTTTGTGGTAATTATTGTTCAACCATGGACTAATTAGGCTCAAAAGATTCGTCTCGTACATTTTGACCAAACTGTACAATTAGTTTTTATTTTTTTTATATTTAATACTCTATACATGCGTCTAAAGATTTAATGTGACGGAGAATCTTAAAGGGTTTTGAGATAAAAGTAAAGAAGGCCTGGGGGCCGGGGGGTGGTTAGCCGGCAGTTCTTTAATACCAGGTCGAGTCGTCGCGTGTACGAGTTTTTTTTGTTAGGCCTTGTTTAGTTTCAAATTTTTTTGTTTTTTTATATTGTAGCACTTTTATTTTTATTCAGCAATTATTATCTAATTATGAACTAACTAGGTTCAAAAGATTTATCTCGTGATTTATAAATAAACTATGCAATTTGTTTTTATTTTTAACTATATTTAATGCTATATATATATATATGCCGCAAGATTCGATGTGACATAAAATTTTTTAAAAAATTTAGTTTTTGGAGTCAACGAAACAAGGTCTACTAAAAAATGGTTGTGGCGCGGCACGGGTGTGATTCATTTCATATTCATACTCTCGTGTACTCGTAGTATAGTCGACTCTGCTCCCTCGACCCCAGCGGGAAGCCCGGCCTCCATGCGCCTCAGTGGCGTGGCGCCCGCCAACTGTGCTCGCTGCCGCTGCCTCGGCCTCCTTGGCCTCCATCGAACGCGACCTCGGCGGACGCCTCGCAGCCGACAGGCCCGCTCCGTCGACCTGCTCGAAAGCCTCAGGCCCCGACTCCATGCGCCTGTCCGCCACCGTCGCCACCAGGCTCGGAGGTGCGGCCTCGGCGGGCGTTGGAGGCGAACGCCTTGCTGTCACACGGCTTCCCATCGTGCCCCTCGGCTCCATGCGCGGCCGGGTCGGTAGTCGCCGCGGACGAGCATGGCGAGATGCACGTGCACCTGCTTGACCTCGGTTCAGGCGCGCGCAAGCCGCTCCCAGGGCGTCATGGCCCTCGCCATCTACCGGCAGCTGAACCACCGCAACCAGCGGGCCACGGCGCGGCCGGGGCGACCACGCACGGAAGTCCGTGGCGCCGACCAGCATCCCTGACGTGGTCGTCCACCAGGGCCACCTCTACGGCTCTACGCCAACACGAGGACGAGGTACGGGATGATGATGTACGTCTTCTCGAAGCTCTACGATTGAAATACACGCACATGTATACATATCAAATATTCAAAAACTAAGAAATATTACAAATAATTGAAATACTAATTGAATTATTATGTTTAAAATTAGTCAA
>Ga0182004_10005749_pt1 | contig 10101 bp, 11 predicted proteins | sample Sormic07211540_1_FD_120479 | JGI IMG/M metagenome (GOLD analysis project Ga0182004, IMG submission 120479) | Endophyte microbial communities from Sorghum bicolor roots, Mead, Nebraska, USA - 072115-40_1 MetaG | ecosystem: Host-associated > Plants > Roots > Unclassified | place: USA: Nebraska...
AAAACACGCCCAGAGAGTGGGCCTGGGGGAAGAGGGGGAAAGAAGGTAAAAAAAAAAAAAAAAAATCACACCCCCCCCCCCCCCCCCCCCCCCCCGGCCCACACAAGATTATTATCCGCCGGCCGGCCGGAGCCCACGGGGCCGGGGAGAGGCAGCGGCCATGCATGCCGCGCGTGGCCGAGGCAGGAGTGTCTCGACGACCGTGGCTGTGTCGCGGGGACATCCCTCCGGCCACCGTCTAGTAGGACGCCTCCGAGCACTCATGTGTCCGTGCATGCACGCAGCATGTGTTACTACTCTGTTTATTATACGTGTATATATGTAATTCCTTCTATATATATATAATGTCTAGGAGTATATATATACAATATACTGTCAGTAAGTATATAATAATTGGATTACACCTCTCTATGTATAGCTAGTTACGCTGTTGTGGTTAATTATTACTCTCTCTCTTTATCCCAAATTATAAGTCATTCCAACAATTTTGGATAGTCAAACAATCTAAAGTTTGACTAAATTTATATCATAAGATAGTAACATTTATAATAACAACTAAGTATCATTAGGTTCTATATTAATTATATTTTCATATTACATATATTTAATGTCATAAGTATTTGTAATTTTTTTTATAATTTTGGTCAAACTTAAAATATTTTGACTCTCAAAGATTATTAGAATGACATATAATTTAGAATAATGGAGGGAGTTTAACAAACACAGTGTCCCCGATCTCGATGCCTACGTGCCCTTCTTCTCCTTTGAAGGAATGTGTGTCCAAGTTGTTGCACGCGAAAATGGAAAATAAAAATTATTGGATCGGAGAAGACTAGCACTGCACGCGCGCGGCTAGCCTGAGCACGAATATCTGAGCATATTGAAATGAGAGGACAAGTTGAGACGTCTACTTTTTATGGATGGATCGATATATCATATATATATAGCTTGTTAGCGCAGATCCGTGGAAGTCCAAAATTACATAGATTATTAACTGTACTATAGTTACTAGTTTGGATAGGAGGCCTTTTTTGAAGTATCAGACAAATACCATTATTATTTTATGAAATACTTTATTTTCTCAAAATTGTTCGGTGTTAATTAGAGGCAAAAGTTTTTTTTAAAAAAAAATATTATATTGTCAAACACCTAGTATTTTTGGAGTTTTGGAAAACTCCATTCAAGATCTATATTTTTTCTGTAAACCATATGTTTGGCACACTTTGGTTTGTAAATTAAAGCCACATGTTTTTTTGTGAAGAGTTAGACAAATAATACGTATTGCAAAATATTTTGGTTTTCCAAAATGGTGTGTTTGGTAAAACTTTTATTTTTGTTTGTTTAAAAAAACATGGTGTTGTCAAAACCTTAGTCTTGGATTCGCGTAGTTACTTAAATTGTTTGAATCATCTTCTCACATAGCTTTGGCTCATAAAACCCACCTTTCCACAAAAAGCTAATAGTTTATTAATGACATGTTTTTTGAAATAAATGTGTAACATCTAAAGTACGTACCCTAAGAGCATCTCCAATGGTTTGGTAATTTTGGTTTGGCATTTGTTGTTGTTTGCCAACTCCCAAATATAAATGCAAAAGAAAAAATATAGTCATCTCCAAGGGTTAGGCATTTTTGACTTGGCAATTAGCCAAAGTGAACCCGACCAACTCCTTTCGCGCTTCTTTCTGTCGCGGGCGCGAGTTGGTTCGCGCCCATTCTCATTCGCATGTATGGAGGTGTCGTCGCTCGCAGGTATGTGTACGTCGCCGCCGGTTGTGCCCTCTTCTTCGTGATGCATATCCTTGATGCACCAGATTTCTCTGTTCTCTGTCTCATCTGTCCCATCTTCTCCCACCACGTTTCTCTGCAGCAGTACGGCAAGCAATAGGCAGACAACAGCAGCACACGAGGAGATTTGCCGGCGTGGGAACTATTTGGCACGAGGACTTCCAGCGACGAAGGAAACCGCAACTAAGAGACCTACTCGCGCGCGGGATGGACGCAGGAATACCGGGCGGACGTGTTTGCCAAACCACAACCCAACTCGCAAATATGCCAAGGGGAGCCTCTCAAATGCCAAGTTTACTAAAATACCAAACCCGTTTACAAAACCATTGGAGGAGTGATTTTTCCTTTTTGGCAAATAACAGAAATGGCAAACTAGATTGTCAAACCGTTGGAGATGCTCTAATGGTAAGCACCACGGGCGGATCTATATTGACTATTGTGTGTGTGGCCAGACCCATGCAAAATCGAAAAGATAATAGAAAAAATCAAATTTTTATCATATTGCACCCTCTCTTGCACCCACAAAGCAAGGTGTATCCTTTCGGATTTACTCTAACTCCGCCCAATTAAGCACCCTAATAAAGAGCACAAATTTAAAATCATTAAGATCGGCTGTGATCGCGAGATTAGTGGACCGACGCCGGAGGTGAATGGTGATCGAGAAGTAGACGGTGCGCCGTGCGTGTGCGTGGAAGCTACAGTGGCCACTGCAAAGCGCCAGCGCGAAGAAGACAGAAACTGACGCTAGCTCCGATCCGACCCGTCCCCCGTTTTTTTTTAAAAAAAAGTCCACTAGAAACAAAATAAAAAAATTGTAGTATATACTACTAGTAGTAATTAATCCACGCCATGGCTGATTTTTCTCCCATGCATGCCTAGCAGGCTACCAGTAGCTACCTAGGCAGTGCCGGATGCATGGGGACCCCATGGACAGGAGAGGGAGAGAGAGAGTGCTGGGATCGCTGGGGTCGGAAGGGAGCAGTTGCACACACATCAACATGTAGGGGGGGTAGGAGTACAGGCACGCACGCACGCACACGCATGCGTGGCTGCTGGCTCGCGCCCGTACGTGCGTGCGTCAAGACAAGCGTGAAAAGACGAAGCGGACCTCTCTCGATCCACGGGAGAAAAGCACGAGGACGGAGCCGTGCATCGGGTGCATGGCATGGCATGGCATCGGTCTCACGCACACCCACAGGCCACAGCCCCCTGGACCCTGGTGAGCTATCGCATTCGAGTCGCATGCATGCGTTGCGTGCAAAGCAGCGACGACGAGCCAACGACGACGACGACGCCCGTTGCCCGACGGGGAAAGAGGCGCGCGTCGTGTGGCTGGCCGCCGGTCCGTCCCTTGCCTCGTTCGTCGTCGTCTCGGTCTCGGCCGGGCGGCCGGGCTAGTTTTTGCACGGGAATGGGACTCTGCGCTGAGCACAGAAGAAAGTGCGTGCTGGTCGCGCGCGCTGCTGCATCTTTCTAAGTTTTCGTGTAACCGTGCATGCAGCAATGTCGTCACGTCGTGGTCGACGACACGACGCGTCGGACTCGAATTAATCTAGTATCTCCCAGCACCACAGGATCGTCGAGCATCCAAGGCAATCGATTTCATTCTCGCCAGTCGCCACGTTTATTTGGCCTGGGACTCTTAATTAAAACCAGTTATTATTGCCCCTAGCGACGAAGTAGCCAACTATAGGTAGGTAAACCAGATCCAGCGTCTACGTACATGGCTCTACTGTGGCAAAAAGAAGAGAGCATTACGTACTGTAGAAAGGCATCGATCTCTATTGATCTACACTGCTACTCATCTGTTTTTTTTAGGTCCTCTTTTCTCGGGGCTTTAAAGTTTAAACCGAATGAGTTTCGCCATACTGATAGTCGTCTGATACAATTTGTGGGACTGTTCACATGTTTTTTTTTCCTTTTTTCCGCCTGAAATGAACTAGTAGAAGTTAGCTTCAACCGCGCGCGACTGTGTTGTACACTTTGTACAGCTAAGCTGCAGCTGCGCTGCGAGTAGTGCAACAGAAAATTCTGAAACTAAAACCGTTTCAAAGCTTCGTCAAAGATGACCTTAGCTAGTTTGTTTCTGTTTTTTTAACTTGTTACCTATTCAACTTACACTTATTCCTGTACACTACGTATGATAAAAAAAAATCGGAAAAGAACAAAATTCATGACCTCGTCCTTCAATTGCTTCAGCTACCGCACACCCTACGACAAGAGTGAAGACTGAAGAACGAAGAGTGACGTCCGGCGTAAAGCTGACCGATGACACGTAGGTCCACCTATACTCGGGCCCCACAGGCAGTGGCGTGACCGTGACACTGGGAGGGCTGCAAGTGGGGCCGGGGTAAAAACGGATAGAAGAAGCGCGGGCTCGACGCGAGCCCACCGCAAGCAGGAGAGGAAACGCGGCAAACTGACAGTTGGCTGAGAGCGGGCCCGGGGAGGAAAGGCCCAACAACCGGTCTCACCTGCACGTGGGGCCCGCTTCCCAGCGAGCTTGTTCCTTCCGCTGGCGCCATCCTCCCAGTCCCAGCCATGGCCGGCCGGCCGGCCAGTTTCTACGGTTACTGGTCTCCGGTTCCGTTTCGCTTCCGTGGCCAACTGTTTCTTACTAAGCTCCATTAATATTGTTTCTATCAGTTTCGCTTTCCAAATTTCTGGACTTGCAAAGGTATTTCTGATGCCGGCTATGGTATTTGGAGGTGACATTATACTTGATGATAGTAGGATCAAGGGAGACAGAGAATTTAAAACAAGGACCATCATACTCATACTCATACTCGTCATACCTTATACAAAAGCTGCATTTCCAGTTCGAAAAGGAATCCATCGCCTAAAAATGTGGCATGTAATTGACACTTGCCATTTTTTCATTCTCGGCGTTGCCATTTTTGTTCGCTGGCTGTGGCTGCTGCTTCACGGTTCACGCACCTTTCCTTGCTCCGAAGACCCACCCTCCCCAGCTCGTGCCATTACTGCCCATTATTAAGCTTAAGCAGCAGCGGCTTGGATTTGAGCGAGCAGGCCGAGAGCGGGGCGTGATTAGATTAGAAAACCCAAAGCACGGAGACAGAGAGATGGGCACGCAGGTTGGGGGATAAAAGAGGCAGGGGAACGGGGAACCAGAGAGAGAGAGAAAGAGAGGGCAGCAGATCAGGGGTGGGCATTGCATCTCGCTTTCGCATTGCACTTGCACGCACCACCATACGCCGCACTGCTGAGCTCTACGCCTACTCCTAGTCCTGTACAAAACCTGCTCCGGCGTCTGGCTGTACCGCTAGCCTTAACCCCTAGAGCGAGACGGAGGCCTACGGAGGAGGAGGGAGGAGGAGAGGGCGTTCAGGATTTCAGGAGCAAAGTGCAGACTGCACAGCGGTGCTGTGCCTTGCCATACCGCTACGGCCGTGCTAGGCTGTGCTGCCGCAGAGGCGCCGAGGCGGGGCATTCGTTCCTCTCCGTTACGAGGAGAGGGCGAGAGGAGGAAGATTTGGTGGGGGGTTTTTCACCGCAAGGAAAGATGGATTCTTGATCCCCGGCGCGGCTGGTTTGTTGCGGCAAGCTGAAGCATTTTGCTCGGCAGTCGATCCGGTCCAGGATTCGCGGCTCCCGGGTCAGAATCTTGCCCTGAGGGGCGAAATTTCTGCGGGATTTGAGGTTTCCTTCCTCCAGCGACGCGCCCTGCCTTGTCAGGAGTCGAGGAGGGACGGTGGGTAGGAGGAGCGCGGGGTTCTTCCATTGCTGTGGTTCGTGGTTTCTGGGAGTTATTATGAGACAATGAGAGAAGAGAGCAACAAGAAGAGCAAGGTACTCCTATTTGTTTGGTTTCAGTTCAGTCTGCGATGTGTCTTGTTGTTCCGTTTGCTGTGTTTTTTTTATTGATCGAGCTTTGTGGGATTTTTGCTTATTCATTCATATGCGCAGCTCTCCTGGTCGAAATCCCTCGTGAGGAAGTGGTTCAACATCAAGAGTAAGGCGCAGGAATTCCATGCGGATTGCGACGCCGCCCAAGGTAACGCTACCTAGGAATGTTTGCTGAATGGAATTTTCGTTACCCTGCGTTTGACGTTTCTCGCATTCTCAGATTTTCCGGTCTAGTTCCTAGGTTTCATTCATAGATAGATGCATTACCATCATCAAACATGTCTCGATCCGACACGGCTACCTTTAGTCTTTGTTCCTGGTATTGGTCCTTAGAATGTCCCAACCAGACACCTTTTCCCCAAGTGATGCAGATGTTTGTCTGTTGCTGCTTGTAATTTTTGTATCCTTCTCGTCTCATGATGTGTTTACCTGTCTTAAGTTTTCACTTTCATTTCCGAGACAGCAGCTCTGCTCAAACGGACTCAAGCAAATGGCTTTTTCCTTTGCATCTGCTGCATTTTGTTTGTTTGGGCTAAATTTGCTTAGTGGTGATTCAGGGAGGGACGGGCATGGCACTGAATGGAGGACCAGCTGCTCAGAGAGGGAGGCAGGCGCGGCCAAGAAAAGCAGAACTGGTCAGTTAAAGCATTTGGACCACGCTTCTCTCCCTTTCTCTGTCTTCAGGCATCAAAGATTGTAGCTACCTTCCTTTTATTTTGCCAGAGCTCCTCTTTTCGATAAACTGATTTCATTGGTCGTTCAAATAGTCTTTGTCTATGTGTTTTTTTTACCAGTTCATCTGATTATTCTTTGTTCTGTTGTTCCTTAATGACTTGTAGACCGGTCGTCGAAGCGGAGTAGTATGGACCGAACCCGAGGAGGAAAAAACGACGTTGTCGATGTGGCATGCCTCACAGAAGTTCAGAATTACAGGTAGAGTTTCTTTTTTTCCCACTATATTTGCTTCTTTGCCTTGTGAGATTAGAAACCAAATGGAAAGCACTGACCGACTGAACTGTTGTGTGCCAGTAGTAGTATGGTAGTGTGCATCCCAGATTTTTAGTTTTGAAAATCAGTGAGTTGTTTGTTGTCATGGAACATATTTGCTTATTGGTAGTTCTCGCAGTTTGACTTTACTGCAATAATCTGACGAAGAAATCTCTTTTGTTTCCCTGCTTTTGTAGAATCTTTGCCTCCACATGGAATGTCGGCGGTAAATCCCCACCAAGGGGATTGAATCTTGACGACTGGCTCCATTCTTCACCTCCAGCTGATATCTATGTGTTAGGGTGTGTAGCGCCCAAGGGCTTCCTTAAATTTAAATGATATTTGACTTCACATATGCTCTTGAGTTGTTCCCTTTTTAACTTCCTTTTCTTGTTGTCAGATTTCAAGAAATTGTTCCTTTGAATGCTGGAAATGTTCTTGGCACTGAAGATAATCTCCCAGCGAAAAAATGGGTATCGCTTGTCAGGAGGACACTGAACAAGAATCCTGGCTCATGCTGTTATGGTGGCTACCGCACACCATCTCCTGTCCCTGATCCAGTTGTAGAACAAGATGCTGATTTTGAGGGATCATCGAGAAGGCAGGACAGTTTATCCTATTTGCATCGTCGGTCATTCAACCTTAGCCGGAGTTTAAGAGTTGAAAGGAACCATATGCTGTCACATCCAAGGTTGGATCGTAGGTTCAGTGTCTGTGACCCAGTTAGCTTGGGAGGGAGGCCAAGTGATTTTGATGGGAACTTCCCATTCATGGGGTCACCAGATGATCATTGTATCGAGGAGGATACAAGCAATGGAGCATATTTTTCACCCTTCCCATATGGCTATGGTGCCTGCGCACCTATGGAAGAAAATGATTATCAGACAAATACATCTAGGTATTTTTTTCTCGACATGTTCCATAAAAGTTTGCACATGTGTGTTCTGGTATACTTTTTTTTAAAAAAATAATCATTTTAGCTTAGTAATGGCTATGGTACTTTGTTTCTGTGTTCCTGAAAATGACTCCAGAAATGTTTATTTATACCAGGTACTGTTTGGTTGCCAGCAAGCAGATGGTTGGTATATTTCTCACCATTTGGGTACGCAGCGAAATAAGAAATGATGTGAGAAACCTGAAAGTTTCTTGTGTGGGTAGGGGACTAATGGGTTATCTTGGAAATAAGGTAAATAATGTACATTCTGCATGGTTTTCATTTTTGTCCTGCGACGCATTTTATTTAGGATTTTGTAGCTAGATTACTAGAAAACGGTCCATTGTTCTTAGATTGATCACCTTGTATGTGGATGGTTATCTTTTGTTACCACAATATAGCCTACTGAGCATGCTTTCATTTTGCTGCAGGGGTCTATATCCATAAGCATGTCTTTGCACCACACAACCTTTTGTTTTGTCTGTTGTCATTTGACCTCCGGTGAAAAGGAGGGAGATGAACTTCGGAGGAATTCTGATGTTATGGAAATTCTAAGGAAGACTAGATTTCCACAGGTCCGTGGTGCTGCTGATGTCAAGTCACCAGAAACAATTCTTGAGCATGAGTACGTATCGATGCTCTTTTTTTCCCCTGAGGCAATGTTTCTTATATGCATAGTGATAGTGATGTAGTAGCATCAGAGAAGTGGCATTAATTGGATATTCCTTCTTTTTCTAATTGCAGTCGTATCATTTGGCTTGGGGATTTGAATTATCGGATTGCTCTTTCGTACTGCTCAGCTAAAGCTCTTGTTGAAATGCATAGTTGGAAACAACTATTGGAGAAAGATCAGGTAATTTCCTACTGCTCTGTTACAGTACATCTTTTTTCTAGTCAATGTGACTGAGGATCATGTTTGAAATTCCTTGTTTGAAAACAGCTACGGATAGAACGAAGATGTGGGCGTGTTTTCCAGGGATGGAAAGAAGGCAGGATTTATTTTCCTCCAACATATAAATACTCATTCAACTCAGATCGTTATTCTGGTGTGCGTCCCAAAGAAAAGCGGAGAACACCTGCTTGGTAATTTCTTCTGCCTTTTATCCACAAGAATTGCATCCTCCATTGAGTTACTCCGAATGAATTCCCTGATGTATCTTTTATTGTAATCTTATTGAAGGTGTGATCGCATTTTGTGGTATGGTAATGGCCTCATGCAATTGTCCTATGTTCGCGGAGAGTCTCGCTTCTCTGACCACAGGCCAGTGTACAGTATTTTCATGGCTGAGGTTGAAAGTATCCGCCACAGAAGAAGAAACGTGGGCTATTTCAGCTCTAGAATTGAGGTGGAAGAGCTTTTGCCATATCCGTACAGCTCTGGAGAAATGAAGTTCTACTAATTTGGCTGACACAGGCATATGGCTGGAGCTTGTTTTCTCTTTCAACTCAAGGTAGGCTTAGTCGATTCTCGATAAAACTGCTTGCTTTTTACATGTATTCCCTTGTATTGACACAGCTGCGCTGATGACACAGGTTGCTGGGTCCTTGAACAATAACTGGGGATGTAGATTGGTTGGATGATCAGGTGTAAACCTGCCTATTTTTTTCATCTGACTTTCATAGCTTCCAGTCAGACGGTTGACATTGCACAAAAACTAACATAAAGGTAACTTCTTTTGCTGGTGATTTGTTGCAAAAATCTAGAACTCCTCAATAGTCCAAAATCCTAATACGGTGTTCTCTGCTGGTTGGCCTGTTTTGCAGGATAGTTGGGCAATTTTGCAAGTAACCATTTGCCTGTGGACAGCCATGTTGAAACAAGGATCGGCCCACATCTGTACATTAACCACACAGCTCAGAAGAAAAAAAAAACCTTTTCCCCCATTTGGTTCTCATTTTTTAGGGATGTTAATGAACATACATTTTTTTTTCTTCTCCCTTTGCCTTCGGGAAATCTGTTAGAATGAGATTTTTGGGTGTATCAGCATGAGCATGACGTGTAAAATCATTGCAAATCGGCAAAAGGTGAAATGATGCTTGAATTGAACTGATCCTTGATCATGATCTCCAGTGCTGAGGGAACAGTTATAGATTGATGTGACTTCAGAGGTTTGCAAAGGTGTAATCATGTGCATACCCTTTTTTTATCTTTGTCCCTGTGGTGTAGTACCTGAGAAGCAAAATGATGCCTGCATTTGCCGTGCTCATTGCTGTGGCAGGGGGAGAAAAAAAATACAGTTCTGTTAAACCTTTTTCTAATTCTACAGGTCAGAGCCCTGTTTCCTGTCTGGAATGCATGGTGTTATAGTTTATCAGCTTGCTTGTCCTCTACATCAGACAAGCTGTCTGCACTGATAGCATTCATTCATGTAGCCTAAGTGTTTGGTTAGTCTTGTGATCTTCCTGATAGAAATAATCTGTGCATAGGATCGACTAGTAGTGGATCTAGACGGGTACAATCTTTAACTGGTAAACAACAAGGTACATATTCTATACAAGATCTAAAATGGAAACAGTAAATACAATT
>Ga0182004_10005750_pt1 | contig 10100 bp, 6 predicted proteins | sample Sormic07211540_1_FD_120479 | JGI IMG/M metagenome (GOLD analysis project Ga0182004, IMG submission 120479) | Endophyte microbial communities from Sorghum bicolor roots, Mead, Nebraska, USA - 072115-40_1 MetaG | ecosystem: Host-associated > Plants > Roots > Unclassified | place: USA: Nebraska...
AACTAATTACACAGTTTAGCTGTAAATCACGAGATGAATCTTTTGATCCTAGTTAGTCTATGATTGGATAATATTTGTCACAAACAAACGAAAGTGCTACAGTACCGAAAACTTTTCACTTTTTGGAACTAAACAAGGCCCTAGCATTATTTATTTGTACACATACGCCTTGCATTATTGCAGCCTGCAATTTGCAAGGTTGCACAACTCATGGCTAGCTACGGGTACTGGCACCTGGACCTGGCACTGTATACTACTAGTACGTCATGTGTGAGCTTTGATGCATCGTGTTTTCCTTGCATGCATTGCATATGCATGGACACGTACGTACGGATCCACTGTATGTGACCATACATCATGGACATGTACAACGCACGGATTCCCCCTAGGACTCGTAGTTTCAAAAAAAATTACAAAAAATTTTAGATTGGTCGTATCAAATCTTACATTATATGTATAAAATTTTAAATATAGATAAAAAAATAACTACTTGTAGTTTGTGAGACAAATTTTTTAAACTTAGTTACTCTATAATTGAACAATATTTATTAAATAAAAAAAATACTACAGTATCTATTTTGTAAAATAAAATTGAAACTAAGTAAAGCCTTAGTAGGCACATCTATCACATGCAGGTTATGATACGTACTATCCCTGTATGCATGTGACTCGCGTGCCGTAACGTACAATCACAGTGCACGACATGCCATCGTTTAGTTCACGATTTTTTTTGTCTGGCTATTTGCCAATTATTGTTCAACAATATACTAGTTAGATTTAAAAGATTCATATCATAAATTACATTTAAACTACACAATTAGTAGTTTTTTATTTATATTTAGTGCTCCATATATAAGTCTAAAGATTCGATATGATAAAAAATCTTAAAAGATTTTAAAACTAAGAAGGTATTTAGTTGAGGATGTTAAAATTCAATAGTTATTGTAGTATTTTAGTTTTATTTGATAATTAATATTCAATCATTAACTAATTTTACTTAAAAAATTATATCACAAATTATTTCTCTAACTATATTTTTATTTTTGTAAATAGTTTATATTTAATACTCGATATATATAAAATTTAACCACACCAACTAAACCAGTATGCTCCTTCACAGTGGAGAGACGTGCGTACGGTGGCCTTGCCGGCGTACCCCAGTATAGCAGCAGCAGCAGCATGCCTACTACTGTAAAGGTTATAGCAGCAGCAGCCGCCGCAGAAACAACTTTCCTTGTGCCTTGTTTTAGTTTTAAATTTTTTTGCAAAAGAAGCACAGTAGTATTTTTATTTGTATTTGATAATGATTATTCAATCATAGACTAATTAGACTCAAAAGATTTATTTCACAAATTACAAATAAGCTGTATAATTAATTATTTTTTTTTATTTATATTTAGTGCTCCATGCATGTACTACAAGATTTAATGTGACGGAGAATCTAAAAAAATTTGCAAAATTTTTTGGAACTAAGGCCTTGTTTAGTTCACCCAAAAAATTAAAAAGTTTTTAAGATTCTCTGTCACATCGAATTTTACGGCACATGCATAAAACATTAAATATAGACGAAACAAAAAACTAATTATACAGTTTGACTGTAAATCATGAGATGAATCTTTTGATCCTAGTTAGTCTATGATTGGACAATATTTGCCACAAACAAATAAAATTGCTACAGTAGCAAAATCCAAAAAAGTTTTCACATCTAAACAAAGCTTGTTGATAAGTTATGATAGAAAGTATTGTTGATAATTTTTTGTGAGAGAAAAACACTGTTGAATAGCTTGCATATTCAACTAATAATTGGCCTTGTTTAGTTCCAAAATATTTTGCAAAATGTGAATAGTACCAATTTCGTTTGTATTTGACAAATATTGTCCAATCATAGACTAACTAGGCTCAAAAGATTCGTCTCGTCTATTCCGACCAAACTGTGTAATTAGTTTTTATTTTCGTCTATATTTAATACTGCATGCATACGTCTAAAGATTCGATGTGTCGGGGAATCTGAAAAATTTTGCAAATTTTTTTGGGAACTAAACAAGGCCAAACTCAAGGGAACAGGCTGCATACTAGTATATGCATGTTTATAACTCTAAATCAATTTATTATGAATATATATATATATATATTTATAATTAATCTAATAATATTTATTTGCTGATATCGATACTTTTAATCTGTAATTAGTTAGACTTATAGTAAGTCCTTGTTTAGTTGTGAAAAGTTTTTGGATTTTGATACTCTAGTATTTTTGTTTATATTTGACAATTATTGTCCAATTATAGACTGACTAGACTCAAAAGATTCGACTCGTAAATTACAAACAAATTGTGCAATTAGTTTTTGTTTTTGTCTATATTTAATGCTATATGCATGTACCACAAAATTTGATGTGACGAAAAATCTTGAAAAGTTTTTAAATTTTGGAGTGAACTAAACAAGGCCTTAGACATAACACCATGCTAAAATTGTATTAATCCTTGGACGTGAGTGAGTACAAGTCACAACTCACAAGAGGTTCCGTAGTCAGAATCCGATGGCGTGGTGGATCTAGGACGAGGCAGGGTGCGGGTAGGTGAGGTGGCACGGTTTATATATAGCGAATATAAAAACACACATCACAGCAAAAGCCTAAAGGCAAAACGCCAAATTTACCGACTTTTCCAAGGGTGATCTGATCTCTACAAGATGAATTTGCACCATATATAGGCTCTAACGTGGCCTCTAATTTTCCCATCTTTAGTGAAACATCCTGCACCTACTTATTTCAGAGTCTTCGTCCTGACTCCTGAGATGTACGTCTTGGTGTTTTAGCGGTAGCTTAATTCTCCATCAGCGGCGCTGCCCCTGCCCCACTCTCGCAGGGACCTCAATCGCCCGCCCCACTGCCGCGTCCTCCTCCACTTGTCCATCTTTTTTGTGAAGCTAAAGTAGGCCTTGTTTAGTTCACCCAAAAAGCAAAAAGTTTTCAAGATTCCCCGTCACATCGAATCTTGTGGCAAATGCATGAAGCATTAAATATAGACGAAAGCAAAAACTAATTACACAGTTTAACTGGAAATCGCGAGACGAATCTTTTGATCCTAGTTAGTCTATAATTGAATAATATTTGTCACAAACAAACAAAAGTGCTACAGTACCGAAATCCAAAATCTTTTCGGAACTAAACAAGGCCGTAGTAGCAAAGCTAGAGGAAATCGGTTATATGTGTAAAAATTTAATCTATAATCATAATAAAAATATATATTTTAATAGTGTTTTTTCAAAATTTTGCCCACGCTGTATGACCATATTGACTGAGACTGTTTGTTGGTTAAAAGTCATAACTAAAAATAATGTTCACTGATTCATTATAAGAGAAAAACATCGTTAACTGATAAAAAATGTACGACTTATGAGATAAGCGAAACAGAGCGTGAAGATCTTCGACGACGACGGTGATGGCGTTGCAGGCTGCTCCACGTAGAGTAGCTGCGTTGCACTATACAGGCTTGGGGATCGAATCCAACCGCTCGAGGATGCTCCCAGGAGGATGTTGGTGAAATGCACATTCAGCCGAAGCTCGCACTACAGTCGCCGTTATGCGTTGTCTCGTCTTCGCCATCCGCTGACCAAGTCACGAGAGCTGCCGACGACGCCAACGCCCGCGGCCCAACATGTCACTTTCGTTCGAGTTTCTCTTTCCTCGCTCTGGACTGGACATCGTTATGGCAATTTCGTTTGAGACTGTCAGACGTCAGTGTATGCCTTCTCCTAGCATGGCGTTTTCTTCCTTCCTTTTTGAGGCCCCTGACATATATCCCCTCCCCCTAATGGACTTTAGCCCCTATTACATTGGATATTTATATAGACACATAATACATAGAGTATTAAATATAAATTAAAAATAATTAATTGTACAGATTGTGACTAATTTACGAGATAAAATGTTTAAGCCTATATAGTCTATGATTTGACAATATGGTGCTACAGTAAACATGCTACTAATGAAGGATTAATTAGGCTTCTAAAATTCATCTCGCATATTACTAAGTACTTCTGTAATTTATTTTGGAGGATGTTTTGATGGATTGGAACGGCAAGACTTTTATCCCTAATCTTTTTTCTGAGAAACTTTTAATCATTCAAACTTTACATCTTGATATTTAGATGCATGTTAAAACTTTAGCCATGCAGATATAGCATGTGCCCGATAATGTTTTTGCCTAGTTTTGGCCTCTTCAGTACTAAATGCCAAAAGTTTAGCAGCCCAAGTTTTATTTTTTTGCCTATGTTATTTAGATCTATTTTTACCAAAAGATGGAGTGAAGTAACAAAAGTTTTGACAAAAGAGGTAAACTAAACATGTTCTTATTATTGCTATCCAAATACCCGACATGGCACTCTCACATTTAAACTTTAGGCCCTCGATTGGATTTTAATAAACACTTTTAAACACCCCTAGGTGCTGCTATCTCCAATAGGCACCTTTCTGCAATGTCAGCTCACTACTTTTTCTTTTCACGGGGTGTTTGATTGGAGATGTTAAAGTTTACTGTAGCTCATTCGTTTTATTTGACAATTAGTATACAATTATAGACTAATTAGGCTTAAAAGATTCGTCTCGCAAAAGTCATAAAAATCAGATATAAGTTAGAAACCATGTCTATAAAGAACTAACACATGAAGTGATGTGATTGGTAGAGAACGGAGAGAGAATGTATGTGATTGGATAAAAAATTATTTCTTAAAAACTATTCATTGAGATCATAGTTTTATTTTATATGTAGTGTGAAAGATCCTAATGTGGCTAGAGGGGGGGTGAATAGACTATTAAAAATCTACAAAATCACTAGAGCAATAGATTAGTAAAAAACAAAGCGAAAGCTTTTTGCTCTAGCTCTAAAAGAGGTGTTTGCAAGCCACCTATTCAACAATTCTAGTTGATATGATCACTAAGCATACAAAGGCTATGTCACTACAAGCTATACTAGTGAACTAAGCTACACAAGACAAAGTGAGCAACTAAACTAATTACACTACTTCGCGGTAAGTAAATGGAGAGGATGAGATATTTATATCGCCGTACAGGGGATGAACCAATTACCAATATATGAATAATCAAGCACCGGGAGAATGCCAATCAATCACAATTGAGACACTGATTTTTCTCCCGAGGTTCACGTGCTTGCCGGCACGCTACGTCTCTGTTGTGTCGACCAACACTTGGTGGTTCGGTGGCTAAGAGGTGTAGCACGAACCTCGTCCTTACTAGAACACCGCAAGAACCGACCCACAAGTGAGGTAACTCAATGACACGAGCAATCCACTAGAGTTACCTTTCGGCTCTCCGCCAAGGAAGGTACAAGACCCCTCACAATCACCGGGATATGGCCACGAACCATTACCAACTCGTGCCAATACTCCTCCACCGCTCCAAGCCGTCTAGGTGGCGGCAACCACCAAGAGTAACAAGAAAACCGTAGCCAAATCGATCCCCAAGTGTCACTAGATGCAATCACTCAAGCAAATGCACTTGGAATCCCTCCCAATCTCACAAAGATGAACAATCTATGAAGGAGATGAATGGGAGGTGTTTGCTTAGGCTCACAAGGATGTTAAATATGCTAGAATGCCAAGAGGGTGAGCCCCAAGCCGGCCAACAACTATTTATAAGCTCCTCAAACAAATAGAGCTGTTGGCTCTTTCACTGGACAACAGTCGAGGCCACCGGACGCTCAAGCAGGAGGCACCGGACGCTCAACCCTTACGTCCGGTGCTCCAGAAACAGCCACGTGTCAGCTCTTTGAATTACACGCGTTGAACTCCAACGGCGCTCAAGTTAGCACCGGACGCGTCCGGTGAACACAGATCTCATGCGCAGAGAGGTCTGCAAACGCGCGGGATCACCGGACGCGCTCCTGAGCATCCGGTCCCTTACCCAAAGAACATTGCAAATGCGCAAGGACACCGAACGCGCACCACCGGACGCACCCTGAGCGTCCGGTGCTCTCAGTCAGAAACACCTAAAGAAGTCAGGCAGCACCGGACGCACCAACAGGGTTTAACCTACGTCCGGTGCCTAGCGTCCGGTGCCGAACCCTAACAGGGCCAGGTACTGATAGTACACCGGACGCGCAGCCCCAGCGTCCGGTGCCTATGCAGTCAGCGTCCGGTGAGTATTTCTTAGCGAGAAACACTCCCGCAACTTCTCTAAATTTCCCACCGGCGTAATAGAAAATATGCATTTCATTTACTCAAAAGCGCCGAATCCCGCCGAACTTGAGAGAGGAACCCAAACCCCTCTCTACCCTTCAACCTCAACATCCTTCTCAAAGTGTGCCAACACCATCAAGTGTGTATCAACAAGTGAACGTGTGTTAGCATTTTCATAATCATTTTCTTTGAAGGAGTTAAGTTAGCTCACTAGGTTCTAAATGCATGCACATGAATAATGACACCTAGTGGCACTTGATAACCGCTTAGCCAAAGAATTTTTCTCTTTATAGTACGACTATCTATTCTAAATGTAATCACACCCTCTATGGTGTCTTGATCACCAAAACCAAAACCCTAAGCAATACCTTTGTCTTGATCTCCATAGAGTTTTGTTTTTCTCTTTCTTCTTTTCCAAGTTGAGCACTTGATCATCTTGTGGTCATCACCATCATCACCATGATCATCTCTTGATCCATCAATTGGCACGTACCAACCTCATTAAATCTACACACACTTAGTATAGAGATTAGTAGTAGGGTTTCATCAATTATCCAAAACTAAATTAGGGCTTTCAATATATGTTACACGTTTCAAATAACCCAAAATATGGCAACATAACACCCTGTAGATTCTTAACACAGACTTTGACGTAGGACCACAATCATTAGTTAGCTCATTAACACATAGGAAACAATGGATAATATATCGTGGAATATCACATAGTTAGGCCTTGTTTAGTTTCCAAATTTTTTCAAGATTTCCCATCACATCGAATCTTGCGGCACATGCATGAAACATTAAATATAGACGAAAACAAAAACTAATTACACAGTTGCCTATAAATCACGAGACGAATCTTTTGACTCTAGTTAATCTATGATTGGACAATATTTACCACAAACAAACGAAAATGCTACAGTAGCGAAATCCAAAAAATTTCGTCAACTGAACCAGGCCTTACTCCACCAAAAATTCAAAAAACAACATAGAACGTGAATACGATAGAAAAAGAAAATACATCGTGTGGCCTGGGCCTCAAGACGGATGGTCGCACTAGCTAGCTACATGCTGCGGCAGGCCGGGCTGCACATCTCAATTGGGCTACCTCGCATGCTTGCGCGTACGGAACTAATGCGAACTGCTATTACATTGCGGGAAGGAAATACTCGTCCGGCCCACCACTTTCGTTTCCGGTTGGCCATGCGAAAAGAAAATTTCGCTACTGTAGTATTTTCGTTTGTTTGTGACAAATATTGTCTAATTATAGACTAACTAAGATCAAAAGATTTATCTCGCGATGTGATGGGGAATTTTGAAAACTTTTTGGTTTTCGGGATGAACTAAACAAGGTCTCAGCTCGTCCATTGTACTTGAATGGAAAAAGTCTACTTTTTCTCACCTAACTTCATGATCATCCGTTTTTTCTTCCTTAATTTTAAAACGGGGTAACCATCTTCTTTAAATTGCTTAAACTTATTAGCCAAATTTATTAGTCATTCAACAATATTTTTTCTCTCATAATAAATCTGTCAACAGTACTTTTTGCTGTAATTTATCAGCCAAACGAACATAAAAAAATTTATAAAAATTTTTCAGGTTGCATTTGCATTCCGCTGCGTGGATGTGCATTGGCAGCATTGCCTTTACTCCCCGGCCAGTAGCGGTAGCGTAGCAGATCTGTGGGTGGATTGGGCGCTGCACTGCAATTGGATCGCCGGCCGGCCATCGGAGCCGGTACATCTCTGCACGTCTGCATGCAGTCACCAGAGACAAGAGAGAGAGACGGGCAGTCGTCGTCAGTTGTTGTTGACATGTCAATTTTTTTTTATTCTTTATTACATCTTGCGGTACATATATAGATCATTAAATATAAATAAAAAATAATTAATTGTATAGTTTATTTGTTATTTATGAGATAAATTTTTTTAGCTTATTAGTCCATAATTGAACAATATTTATCAAATATAAATAAAATTGCTATAGTGTTTATTTTGCAAAAAAATAAAAATAAAACTAAACAAGGCCTCATTGGCAGCTTAATTACTTGCAGAGCAGCGTCGCACGTTAATTAACTGTACTACATATATACGCCTGCAGCAGTTGCTTGCCCTAGGTTTAAAGCATTTCAATTCAAGAATGTACTACTGGTCCGATCGAGCACTGCAGTCCCATGTTCTATCCGCGTTCGATTTCTCATAAATAATTTCTTTCAAACATTTGCCATTTGCATACATGTTCATGTCTTGTTCGGTAGTGCTGCTTAGATTTCTCTCCAAGCAGAGAAGTCATGAAAAACCAAGTTTTTCACTGCGACTTTGGTTTCTAGGCGAAAATGGTTTTCAGTTTTATTTTATGGATTTTGAGCGCAAGCTCCGCCTCTGCTTGGAGCAAGAGATCACATCTTCGACTTTGCCTTCACCATAAATTTGGAGCGAAGGGTCATCTACAACATACATCTGTGACAACAGGCACGCCTATATGTCATCTACTTCAAATACGTAAAAAAATCTCTAACAAGCACCAGCCAAGAGAGGTTGTTGTCGAGGACCGCATTTGGACAATAAATCCGCCCAAAGACGTGAGCCTTGCCTAGCGCCCGTGTGTGAAAGTTTGAAGACATTGTGACCGTCTACATCAACCATTCAATAGTATTTTTCTATCGCAAATCAGCAAACAATATTTTCATTCATAGCTTTTCGCACAAAGCGACACAGGCATTAACTACTTCGCTTACTTTGGCTACATCAACTGCTTTGGTGAAGGCTTAGTTATGCAGAGAAGCTATCGAGGGATCATGGCTATGCAAAGGAGCAAGCTTCCAAAGGCAAATTCACGGAGGTTTGAGCGAAGTTTGCTGCAGAAGACTAGTCGAAGACAAAATCATCTCTATGTGATCTCTGTGTAGGAAGCTGAATGTGCAATTTAAAAGTTTGGATGAAAACTCGAGACAAGTTTAGGAGCTGAAGAATCTGCATTTCGAAAGTAACAGAACCTAGATAAAAACTCGATCCGGACAATTTCAAACACCACCAAATGTCACGACGAGACTTTAACTTGCAGCGTTTCTCCATGGCCTTCACTACTAAAAAAAACTTTACGGAGGCGGGCAAAATCTATTAACCGAGGCGGTTTTTGCAACCGCCTCGGATCAAAGGTCACGGTAAATGACCTATTTATCGAGGCGGTTTGCTGCCCGCCTCGGTTAATCAAATAAAAAAAATAAAAAATAAAAAAAAAATCCGTGGACAGGCCTGCGAGCCCATCCACGGTTAGCCGTCGCCACCACCGTCGCTCAGGAGCCGCCGGTGCTGTTGGGGAGTCGTGGGGATCTCACCGCCCTGGATCCGCTGCCGAAGGACGACGACGCCCTCAATCCGCTGCCAAAGGACGACGACGCCCTCGATCCACAGCCGAAGGACGGCGGCACCCACGATCTGCTGCAAGGAGGTACCACCGCCCTTGATCCGCGCCGGGAGGAGCTCGCCAACGTGGAGGAGGGGCATGTCGTCCCGTGGCCGTGGAGGTAGAGATCCTCCTCGTGCCATGGCCGCTCTGCACACCGCGCGCCGAGAGGGGCCGCGTCTCCCCGCGCCATGGCCGACCCGCGCCGCTTGGAAGAGAAGGGGTGCCACCAGATGGGAGAGAAGGGGAGCCGCCAGCGGGACAGGGAGGGGAGGGGCGCCGGTGGTGAGATGGGAAGGGGAGGGGCACCGGTGGCTAGATACGAAGGGGAGGGTCGGGGGCGTCGGGCTAGTGGTGAGATACGAAGGGGAAGGGGAGGGGCGCCGGTGGACAGGGGACGATTGGCTTGAGTGATTGGAACCCTAACTCCCTGTATATATATAAACCCGATATGAGTTGGATATGGGCTTTTCGCTGGGCCTCGGGAATATTAACCG
>Ga0182004_10005751_pt1 | contig 10100 bp, 10 predicted proteins | sample Sormic07211540_1_FD_120479 | JGI IMG/M metagenome (GOLD analysis project Ga0182004, IMG submission 120479) | Endophyte microbial communities from Sorghum bicolor roots, Mead, Nebraska, USA - 072115-40_1 MetaG | ecosystem: Host-associated > Plants > Roots > Unclassified | place: USA: Nebraska...
AGGCTCTTCCATAGCCTAAGCATGAGGCACACTTGAGGTCTATGGGTATTAGATATCTTAGAGATTAACTCTAGTGCAAGTGGGAGACTGTTGGGAATATGCCTTAAAGGTAATCATAGAGATGATGATATTACGATTGTATCCATAACATATATTATGAATTCAATGAATATCCATTATAGACAAACTTGTATTGATTAACAATTATATAATTTGTTTGTAAAACTCTTTTACTTGTATGGTTATTCAAAAGTTGTCCCTGATCAGAGTTCGTGTGAGGGTGCACATGAACATTAGATTAGCACATGTATTAGTTGATGACTTTGTTTCACAAGTCATAGACATAGAGATGTCAAACTAATAATGTGGGCACATGTATGACATGGGGCTGGATTGACCCAAAATGAGATGTTCTTATAATCTCTTTATAAATCATGTACGTTATCTCCTTAGACTTGAGATTGTCATATGTTCTCAAGATGTGAAACGACCTAGTTAGGGACTATTAAACACTACTCCATTACAGGGTAGTTATAAAGGTGGTCTTCAGGTATGTCGGCGAACATGCTGTGAGACATAGATGATCAAGATGGAACTTGCCCCTCTCTATGTGAGAGATATCACTGGATCACTCAAGTGATTGGATCAACAAATGCATGGCCGTGCTTGGGTCAAGTGTTAACCCACGAGTTGCACCAAATATCGTGTGGCAAGGGAATAACATGTATAAGTATGTAGTGGTTCGTCTGATATGATCTTTGCGTATGTATAGGAGTTTTCATGCCTTGCTAGAGGCCGCTGTCAACTATTGGGCGAGTAGGAGTACTCAGCCCATGTCTATATGCACGTGAACCCATAGGGTCGCACGCTTAAGGGGCTGGAAACCTAATTCGGGTTGGACCCGAATTAGACAAGGTTTAGGGTATCTAATTGGGCCCCTAGCTCAGGGATAATTGGAGGACGCCTGTATAAGAGAGGGAGGGGCGCGGCCAAGGTTAATCCCACGCCATCAGGCAGCCGCCGCTCACCCACGCTCGCACCTTTTGCTCCTTGCGGACCAAGCAGTCCAGAGGCGCAGCGCTTCTTCCCCACACGTGTGGGATACCTCGGAGGTGCTGCATCTAGAGCACAAGGACGAAATGCGGGAGAGGGATTGGTGTGGTGGATGACCACGCAACTGCACGGCACTGCTACTACGCGCACAACTACACCGAGTCGCTTCTGCTACATCTGCACGTCTAGTGGTAATCCCATGATCTATAACTTGTAGTTGATCCTTGTTTATGAGATCGAAATTTTTGTTTCCTAGCTAGCGTAGCGTCCTCATAATCCATCACATCTGGTCTCTTAGAGGGAGTTTGATATTTGGGATTTCATAGTCTTAGAGATTGAGGACACTATTGCTGAGGGGTTCAAGGGCTGTCGTTAGCTTCCTTATGCTCATTGGCTTACATATCTGATTCTTAGGGCACATGTTGATCCTCTTCCTCCATGGATCCTGAGAGAGCTAACTGACATGGTGACTGTCTTTCCTCACTATGATCTCCGTTGTTTCATGAGGACGCATGTAGATTTGAGAGCACTAGTGGTAGCACCAGCACCAAGAGCACTAGCTCCAGCGCCTACACCTAGGGCTACATGCAGTTCAGGAGGTGTGCATGAGATAGAGGAGGAGCAAGACATAGCTATTGGAGCAGAGGCTGAGGGTGAGTTTGAGTTCACCTCCGGCAGTTCAGATGATGACTATCACAACCCATTCCTGACCTCCCACCTCAGTCACACAACCGTGAGGCTGGCAGTTCTTCCTCCATAGACCCAGCACTACTACCGATACTTGATAGGATGAGGGTTGATTAGCAGAGGATGGCTGAGGAGCAGGCCAGACATAACAGAGAGCAGGCCACCACAGCTGCTGCACTTTAGGCTTGCCAGGACGAGCTCCAGCATCACCTTCTTTTCTTTCAGGAGCAGCAGCTTGCCTATCAGGCTCAGCAGGCCGCACTACTAGCAGCTCTAGTGGTAGCGACAAGGGTCATAGTACCACAGTCTTAGCTTCTAGGTGTTCACCCTATCGATCCATCTACTATTACAACTCCAGTGTTATAGCCAGGTGGGCTTTAGAGTCAGTCTCAGCAGCCACTACAGCTTCCAGCTCAGAGTCAGCCCTTCACGACTCCATCTCACTAGGTCTCTCAGGGTATTATCTCTACTAGCTCTGGGCAGACACCATAGTTCACATCACTTCATATGGGTTTTACTCTTTAGACACACATTGAGTCATACTTAGCGCGTGGGACTTCAGGTGGATAGGGATTGTCATTCTCTTATAGTGAGCTTACTGGCATGCCGACACCTCTTCCACAATAGGCTCTAGCTACTTCCATAGTTCCTATCACTACTATGGAGCTTCTGTCTTCCTCAGTGGCTTCATTTGAGCAGCTTGTCCAGTCGTCCACCGTTCTAGAGGCCTCAGCAACTGCTTTAGAGTTTGTACCAGCCACCTCCACCAGAGTTGAGTCACAAACTGAGATTGAGACAGCATAGCAGACGGCTCTAGCGTCTACAGAGCCATCCCAGACAGATTCACCTACACGTGATGATACTAAGGGTCAGGTAGATATTCATCCTAGCACAGCTTTCCAGCGATCGACTGACGAGGATTAAGTTGTTGACGTGGCTCAATTTGAGGCCATTCCTCAGAACTCATCCACCTAACCTCCATGGATAGACTCTTAGGTTTTTGGCGCTTGATGCCAAAGGGGGAGAGGGTGCGAGTATGTTAGACTTAAGAGGAGCTTGTGAGTAGGTATTTTTGCTTCTTTGTGTGATACTTTATGCTTCATATTTACCTTTATGCATTGTGTGATATACTCTTCTGTTATGCTTGATGGACACTAGACATGACATGTGTGCTAAATGCTTATTTCTCTATGTCATGTGTTTTGGCTCATATTGTTTTGCTTCTACAGGTTTACTCTGATGTTATATAAGCCATTTGTTTCTCCTATTGCACTCGACTCATATCTTTAGATGCATGATGTTGTCTTGGTTGATATAAACATAACTAATCCTTTTGTTCTTATTGTCACATACTTATATGAACCAAGTTGTTGAAAACCTCACTCTCTTACACATACTTGAGGTTATTGTCATCAATCACCAAAAAGGGGGGAGATTAAAAGCATCTAGGTCCCTAGTGAGTTTTGGTGATTAATGACAATATTGATTACTATGTCTAACTTGTGTTTTGCTACGAAAATCATTTGAGTTAGGTCATGGTAATGGTGATTGATGGACTATTGAGTTCGTGCCCACTTGAGGGTGGAAATCATCTTGGTTTTCAAAGGATTATGGACATCGTCAATATTAGACTAGGTCTAAGTGTCATTTGGAGTTGAAGGGTGCTTAGAGTAGTTTAGGACTTTATTTTTCCTTTAAAAGTACTATTAAGGGGGCAATGAATAGGTAGCTTGACCTAGGCAAGGCTTTAGGTTTAGATTTGGTGCACAGTTGCCAAATCTAGCACTAGGCAGCTCAGAGAGAGTCCATAGATCGAGAGAATCAAACTACATTTTAGAAAGTACGTGATTCGACGAAGTGTTGATTGAGTATAGGCATCGGACACTGGCATCAGACACAACAGTGGGACTGTTTGTGCATCCGGTGTATATAGGAGTTGAGCCAGCGTGTAAAGGGTCCAGATGGCAGACTAGAGGGGGGTGAATAGTCCTTTCTAAAACTTATCGCGCCGATTAACCGAGACAAATGTAGAATTAAAACTATCGGTCTAGCCAAGACTACACCCCTCTATCTGAGTTCTCTAGCACCTTGTAAAAAGATCCTAAACAAGCAAACAATGTGCTACCTTAGCAAGAGCTCACCTAACCAATTCTAGGAGCAAGGTCACACAAACCTATGCCACTAATACTTTGCAAAACCGGGGAGCTGCTACACAACTAGTAAGCAAAAGCACAAAGCTCCTAAGCTCACTAGCAATGCTCAATAACAAGGCAACCAATGCCAAATTAGAGAGTGCAAAATACTTAGCTACACAAATTAAGCAATGTGACTAAAAAGGTTACACAAACCAAATTAGTCACGTAAGGGGAACTACTTCTATCTACACAAGCAAGAAGATAACTAGCAAGCTACACAAGCTAACTAATTACAAGAGCAACTACACAAGCACAAGTATATGAATGTAAACACAAGCTTGTGTTAGGGACTTGCAAACCAATGGGAAGAACAAAGTTGACACAATGATTTTCTCCCAAGGTTCACTTGGTTGCCACCAAGCTACGTCCCCGTTGTGTCGACCAACACTTGGTGGTTCGGCGGCTAAGAGGTATATCACGAACCTTGTCTTAACTAGGACACTGCAAGAACCTACCCACAAGTGAGGTAGCTTAATGACACGCACGATCCAATAGAGTTGCTCTTCACGATCCCCATGGGGTTAGCACCGTATCCCTCAGAATCTCTTCTCTGGAATCACGCTCACTCCCACAATTGGATGATCACTATTAAGCATATGTGATTTAGAGGCTTTACTAGCACTCCCCAAACATGGACACTAAGTTCCGAGGGTGATCAGCACCAGCCAAGGCTAGCCACCACTTCTATTTATAGCCTTAAGGGCTGAACTAGCCGTTGCCACTTCATTGGGCAAAACTCGTGAGCACTGGATGCACTGCAGGTTGCCACCGGACACTCGAACCCAGCGTCCGGTGCTTAGACAACATCCACATGTCACTAGCCGTTTGAACTCGACTATTGCCGCCAATGGCTAACACGCACGCATGCCTGCACTAGCCACACCAGCCGCTCTACTGGTCCACACCACACGCGTCTGGTACACGCCGGACCCGTATGCAGAGAGGGTGTTTTTCACCCAGGGTCACCGGACACACACCACCAGACGCACACCACCACCAAACGTGCGAACAGTGTCCTGCCTGCGTCCGGTGTCAGCGTTCGATGCGCACTCTACGCCTACGCCAGCAACTCACAGTACACTGGACGCTCTGGTCCAGTGTCCGATGCCACTAAGTCTAGCATCCGGTGAGTGTTTACCAGTGAAAACCCTCCCATGACTTCTCCAAATTTCCCACTGGTGGAACAGAAAATATACACTTAATTTTCTCAAAAGCGTCGAATCCCGCCTCGCAAGCTCGGCGGAGAGGGAGAGAGGAACCCAAACCCCTCTCTACCCTAGGAACTCCACCTCCTTTGCAAATGTGCTAACACCACCAAGTGACCACCACCAATATGCAAGTGTGTTAGCTTTTCACAAACATTTTTCCAAAGGAGTTAGCCTCTTAACTTGCCACACCACTCGATCCTAACACATATGCAAAGTTAGATCGGTCAAGTGGCACTAGATGACCGATATGCAAACAAGTTTGCCCCTTTTGATAGTACAGTCATCTATCCTAAATCTGGTCATAAACTTTTCTACACACCTATTACTGATGAAATGGAAATGCCCTAGGTTATACCTTTGCCTTGCGCTTTCCATTCCATCTCCTCCAATGTTGATGCAACACATGCAGCAACCAATCAGCAAATGACATGATCCACTTCATATCATCATGTCACTATATAGGTTCATCAATCTTGACCTCACTTGCTCTTCACTGTTGCCTTGGTCCATCGGTGCCAAGTTTTGCTGAAGCTTCACCGTCACACGCAGTCCCTCGCTTCAAAGCCTCTGACTTTCCCTTCACTCTTGCAACCGGTCCATCGAGCCAAGCCTCATATTGATCTTCTCTGCCTTGGTCACATGACTCCATGTCATGTCTCATATGCAATGAGCTCCTCCATTATCACATAATCACTTGTGGACTAATTTCCTGTGTATCTTATATAAACACTATTAGTCCACCTAATTTGTCACTCAATTACCAAAACCAAACAAGGTCCTTTCAATCTCCCCCTTTTTGGTAATTGATGACAACTCTACAAAGATATGGAAATTAAGCTTTTTCAAGCTAGCACTTCACACAAGTGTAAATTGCTAACTTGATTTGGATTTTATACTACTTATCCAACATTTAAGCTCTATTTCAAGATTTGGATAAGCACCATAAAACCCTATTAAGTGCTAAGGTGTATAGAATAAACCTTTATAGCTCGATACCGAATTCGATATCATTTGAAGTATTCAAATGTAAACCATCCTTAGCACCACGAGCAGCTAGACCACAAAAACACTAGAAACCCTGTGAGATCAACATTATAAGCAAGGGTCTAGCTTTTACTTGATAAACACAAGTCTAGCTACCAACCTATACATGCTAGTTGTCATATCATCATTCAAGTTCAATAACTACCATACACCACACAAGTATGCATATTGAATTTAAAACTTGTGCAATGCAAGCAAGCACATGAATATGCACAAATTAAATGCAAACAATCAATGTTCATGAGCTTGGCCCCCCTACTTGTGTTCTTCTCTTGTCCAAGAATTTTGATCCTTCTTGATTCATCTTAATGTTGCTCCCTCTTTGTCCATGTCCATGTCCAAACCAACTTCCCATCTTTTGTTATCTTTGTTCCAACATCTCCCCCTTTGTCATCAATTTCCATAAATGGTGTGATACCAATTGAAAAGATTGGGCATCTCATTGTGACAAAGGATTGCATATGGGGTAGATGGTTGAGGCTTGAAACTTGGATTTTTGATGGACATTACCATATATGTTGGAATGACACCACTTTTCTTGCTCTTGAGATACCACATAGGATCTTTGACCTTGATACCTTTTGGTGGGGCACCTCCCCCTATGTCATAGCATGGGTCATTCACTTGTCAATCTAGTTGGTGAGGGAACATTCTTCTCTTGATGGTCACTTAAGGTTGAGGATCACTTGTGGAACCACCTTCTTGTATGATAGATACCATATGTAGAGATGTGATATCATTTGAAAGACCTTGTCCGATACCAAATGGAAGTCTTCTACCAATTGAGGGTCTTCTAGTTATTAACCACTTTGTTTGCAATCTTGAAAATTTGCTATCATGAGTACCAATTGTAGGATATCACTTGAAGGAATATTTGAATCTAGATATCTATTTGCATTGTTGTCTTGTTCTTGTACTCTTATCATCATGAGCTTCTAATTGTTGACTTGAAATAAGTTGATTTGCCTAAGCTTCCAAGTCCAGTTTGAACCAATGACAAGTTTTTTCACACCTCACAATAAGAGTTATCTTGCTAATGTTGTAGTTGTCACTTGTTAGCAATCCAAGATCAAGTACTTGGGTTTACTATCTCATGAACAAACTCATATACATACCACTAGATCAATTAATCATTCAAGCAATAGTGGTAGGCTATGAATTTAAAACATTTCATTTGTAATGCATGATCCTAATAAGCATGTACTATATGCACTAACCACATACTAGTAAGGGATAAAATGATCATGCACATTACAATGATACTTTTGCTATGTTGGAGAAGAGGATAGTCACATAGATTTCAATTTATTTCTCCAATAGCAATGTGAAGTCCAATTATAAGCTTGGTGAAGACCAATCATAGATACACTTGATAGATCAAATCTTCACCCATATGAATTGAGAACCACTTATGATCAAGTGCGCTATCTTTTTGTTGTGGTTGTCTTGCTTCATATTTTCTTCATTATTGCTTGCATGAGAGAACTATCAAGAATACCACTTGAAATACCATGACTAGCTCTCTTATGGGTGTTGCTTGCTACCTTGATCAATCCTTTTTTATTGCTTCAACTAAGCATCTCAAATGTTCTTTAGATCACCACTTCCATGTTAGCCTTCCAAGCACCACACTTGGTTTACCCACTCCTCGGGCGGTAAGCCCCTCACAAAGGGAGAAGTGACCTCTCTCCAAAGAATTATTCTTGACACTTACTTGAATTGCATTGATTCATTGATTCAAGTGGACTTAATATGATAAGTAACCATGAATCCTTCTTTAAGTCATTTTTTCTACTTGTTTAAGTCCTTTTCTTACTACCAAATGATCTATAATAGTTACTAGAACTTAAATTTTATCTTCATCTTGAGATTGATCTTGATCTTGATCTTCAACTTGAGTACCAAATGTGTACACCAAGTACATTCCACAATCAAATAGCCTTGTACTCAATACTTGTCATACTTCTAGATCAATTCAAAACCAAACTTTGGTGCCTCAGATACTTATAATCATGTTTCAAACTTGAGGACCTTTCAATCAAAGTGACTCTAGATCAATCCAATAATTGTCACTTTTCTGGCAGATTATGTACCTTCTCAAATATAAATACATATCTCACAATATACAGATCCAAATACCACGAAAATTGGTGGAGATGTGACTCACTAAGTCATCTAGCAGCTATAAAAATTTGAGCTTCTTTTGACTTCTAGATTGCTACAAGATTTCAATTCTTCCACCACTGCTAAATGCTGAAAAATGCTGCACTATAGCTGATAAGATCCAATCCAAAACCGAAGTATCCCTCATCCAATTCTGATAAAATTTCTACAGCATCTTCTATGATAAGTGTACAGCATTCATACCAAATTTCACGCCATTCCAAATAGATTTATGACTCAAACTCAGACATAATCACTGCTAGCTCAGTTTTTCAATGTTGCACAGATTTATAGCAATTGAGCTATACTTCTTCAAATTGAATCAAACTTGAAATCAACTTGATTGAATACTTTCACAAGACTTATATCCATTCAATCCACTTACTAAAAGTCATCTTATGAACTTATCCAACACAAATCAATCTAATTTTGATTACTAAGCATTTAATCCATTCAATCATCTTATAGCAAGCATCATTGCATATATATCTAATTCAATCAACTCATATGCACCCAAATGAATGTGATCAACAAAGATATACCTTGGTTAGATCATGATCGTCTAATTTGCAAGCTTCAACTCATGTATTTGCAAGCCATCAAATAATCCAATAAAACACCATAACTTGAATATGACACTTGTATGTTGTAGCACATTTGGACTTCACTATCTTGTCAGGCATTGGGTTTGCATGTGCACTAGGCTTCAATACTTGACTCGATCATATGATGAACAATAGGATCAATTGAATCAATCCCCAATGCCGATGGTACCTACACATATTTATCCACTTTTTGATGGTACCCAAACTAGTTTGGGTCCCCTCAAGTTAGGAGCAACATACTTAGGCATAACCTTAGTATGAATAGCGGGATGTTTTGTAATAGCAACCATAGAGGTACCATCACCATCCTTTCTAGGTGCACTATTATCATCAATTGAAATGGGCTTAGAATTATTACCTAGGAGACAAGAATGAGCCAACATGTGTCCCCTTTCCCGGCATAAGTAGCAACTTCTTTTGGATTGAGCCTTTTCTTCTTTGCTCATGTGTTGGTTCTCACACTACAAGGTTTTGACCCAATAGCGCCGGCAAAAATACGTTGTAATATGCCTATTTTGGTTGCAATATGCGCAATTGCAACCAAACAATTTCGTCAGATGGTGATGCGTAAAGCCTGGTGGTATTAACCTTCTGCCACGACTGTCTTTTGGTGGTTGCAGGAGTTTAGGTATTGCAACACATGTTGAAGTTGGAACAATTACACATTGCCGCGCTCGAGTTGGTTGCCATGTATGCTATCGCAACACATCAGGTGATGCCAGAGATTCCAATTGCATCATCTATAAAGCGTTGCAATGTGTAAAATGAGGCGTTGCAAAATGTTGTATTGCTACACCCCAGTTGTGGTTGCTACAAGGGCAACCCCTCTATTGCCATCAATGTGAATTGGTTGCTATATGTGGTCTCCTATGTTGCCACAAAATGGCTCTCGGTGCAATAAGGTGTCCTCTCTATTGCTACCAGGTGCGTTTGAAGGCAAGAGACTGGACACTATTGCCACACAATGTGGTCGGTTGTTATATGTGATCTCCTCTATTGTGTCCAAAATGTTTTGGTTGAGTAAAGTTCTTGTCTCTATTACCGCCGTGATAAAATGGTGGCAACATGTGTACCTCCCTTTGTTGCCACGACCCGTTGTGACATCGAAAAAAGTAGGTTGCAACATGTGTACCTCCCTCTATTGC
>Ga0182004_10005752_pt1 | contig 10100 bp, 9 predicted proteins | sample Sormic07211540_1_FD_120479 | JGI IMG/M metagenome (GOLD analysis project Ga0182004, IMG submission 120479) | Endophyte microbial communities from Sorghum bicolor roots, Mead, Nebraska, USA - 072115-40_1 MetaG | ecosystem: Host-associated > Plants > Roots > Unclassified | place: USA: Nebraska...
ACCTCCTTATGCCTTGTTTAGATTCAAAATTTTTTTGGATTTTGATATTATAGCACTTTTATTTTTATTTGACAAACATTGTCCAATCATGAAGTAACTCGGCTTAAAAGATTCGTCTCGCGATTTACAGACAAAATGTGTAATTAGTTTTTGTTTTCATCTATATTTAATGCTCCATGCATGTGCTGTAAAATTCGATGTGACAAGAAATTTTTAAAACTTTTTGATTTTTGGGGTAAACTAAATAAGGCCTTCTAGAGTGCCCTCTGCCGGCCCTGGACCTAGGTCCCCAATCCACTCCCCATCCCAACAGGGCCGACTGAGGACAATGAAATAAGGAGAAGGTAGGATGGTCATTTACCACAGTCAATTAGGGGTGGTGCCGAGTTAACATGCTCGTCTGTCATGTCAAATTAGTAAAAATATAAGGCTTGTTTGTTACGGTTTAACTTCAATAGTAAAGCTGTTTTTTAGAAAATAGTTTTATAAGTGACTTTCTAGATGAAGTTGAGCTGTTTTGGAAAAAGTATTTGACAAAATAGCTTCACCAACTACATCATGCATAATTGAGAGAGAGAGAGAAATGAGGGAGAGAGCTGTAATAAACTACTTTTTTCAGCTTCATCCCGACTTATGTTTTTATGAGAGGAGAAAAACAACTTTACCCATGAAACTGTTTTGGAAATAAGTGTTTGACAAAAAAAACAGCTCACAACAGCTCATGAAGCTATTGTGAGCTATACCAAACAGGCCATAGAAGAGAGGAAAAACTCAGGAGCTCATAAAGCTGGCAATGGAATAAGTGGTCTCGTGACAAAAAAAAAATATTGTGAGGTATACCAAATAGGCCCATAAAGCTGGCAATGGAAGAAGTGGTCTCGTGACAAAAAAAAAAAAAATCCCTTTTCCCACCCCCGCGTGCGCTAGCTTTCTCTCAATCCGCCTCGCTCGCGGCGACGGCTGGGCGACTGCCCCCGCCGCCGCCGTCGCCCTACTCCAGGTGCGTAGGTCATCTCCGGGCCCATCACCGGCGACGAGCACCCGCCAGGTACGCCCACTCCTTCGCCTCCCCTCCCCGCCAGGTATGACCACCCCGTATTCGAATCCGATCTGATTACAAGCGGACTATGCATGTCGCAGCATTTCGCCTGCTAGCTGCAATCCTCTTCTGGCAAAACCTATCGGGTGAACATGTTTACGGCCATGTTGTTCACTGGGTCCGTCCGTCCCTGATCCCCACTTCACAGACCCGGAGACCCCATCCCATTCCACTAAACCCCACTGCTGCTGCTGCTGGCGCCGTTGCCTGATTTTTTCAGTTCTGTGTTTCGCAGGGGCGTGGAAGCCTGGAGTCCTATCTGATCGGAAAATGGTGATGACGACATTCTGCTCGGCTCCGTCTGCATGTCTGTGTTTCTGAACTGTGTACGCCATGCTTAATCGTCGCGTCCTTGGTGAATGCAGGTTAAGATCGAAGACCATGCCGAGGACGGCGGCATAGATGCTGATGTCAGGGGCCTCGGGGAGGCTGCTGTGGATCCGCTGCCTGGCTCGGTGCATGCCACCTTCAAGGAGGAGGTGATGTGCTCCTCCACAGTTAGTTCTTGTAGGATGTGGTTTTTTTTTGTGGTAGATGCAACATTATTGAGACATGCTTGTAGTCACGGAACGATGTAAGTTTCTGAGCTGGGTGCCAGTTGCTAGCTGTGCTCGAGTTACGCCTTGCTGTTTCGAGTAAATGAAGTTTAACCGATATCATGTTTGGACATCTTTAAATATATTTTTTGTTTGGACCTTCTTTTTTTTGAATTGAGGGAACCCCATTTCCATTCACAGAATGGAAATACGAGAGTCAACAGGGAAATTACAGCAGGATTAGAGAAAGAAAGGGGGTGCTAGACCACCTGTGCACCGGGAAGCAGCTACCAAACAGAACCAACCACACCTGTTTTAATGCACCAGAACAACACTAAGATAGCGCTGCACCCGAAAGACGACAGAACATCCAGGAGGGAAACTAAACAAGAAACTAACTACCATACTACTAGCTTCAGCAGCACACCAGACAACTCCGTCACAGATTTCTTCATCAGTAGAAAAGTCCAGCAGACTGAAGATCCATCACTTTTTGCATTGACCATCATCTTCATCACCATCATTACCCTCCTCTGAGCTCGCCATCAGCTTGCTTTTCTTGGACGCCACCTTTTCCTTTAATTATTAAGCAACTACTAGCTTTTAAGTTTTAACTGAATCAGACGATCAGTGGTGATTAAGTGTTCATTTTAGTTTTGGAGAACCAATGTATCTAATGTCCTAGTGCCAAGCCAGAGTGACCTAAATGGATTATTTTTATTCCAAATGTGACGCTTCTAAGATTTCGGATTGCTATTTAACACCACTGAAGCTGAGATTTTTTTTTCCTGGTTAGTGAATATTTCGAACTAGCTAGAAGGCTAGGCTATTAAATTGCAAACAGAAAGACATTATAGTTTAACCAGAATAGGGTTATTTTGGTGCATTGATTCTGTTTTGTTAAAGTCAGAATACTGACATTTTGCTCACCATAGGAGGGTGAACCGAGTTCTTCATCTGGTAAACTAAGATCAGAGTTCATTGGAATGGGTTTCTCATCCAAGCTGGTAGACAAGGTTCTCCAGAGACATGGTGTGCCTTTCTCTACGACATGTTGATATATTTTCTTTCAATGTGTATAGTGATGTGAAACAATCCCCAAAGTCAAAGCCCTATGAACATTGCCTTGTACTCTATGAATTAATAATTGCATATAAATCTCATGCAGGTGATGATGATTCTAACACAATTTTGGAATCTCTTCTGTCCTATTCTGTAAGTGCTTTGCTGATTTCCTTGTCTATTCTAGAGTCCATTGTGATCCTCATGATACTAGTTTATCTGTATTAAATTCTTGATATATAGCTGGCTTCATATCAGAATAGTGCATGGTGCTTGTGTTTTAGATAGCAGAGGTGAACCAATTGTTCTGTACTTCTGTATAAGTGTTTACCTTTACATCTCATTTATTACACAACTCTGCTGTATGAAATAACGCTACAAGTCCAGTTGGATCTCATTGTCCACTGTGACTCTTTATACATTTTTTTTGAAGTTTTCCTACACTTTTGCTAATTACTACTTAACTTGACTTTAAGAACCTTGAAGTAATTGGAATGTTGTTTTACTTAGCTGGAGTTTGTACCCTATGAACCATCTTGTCTATAGATTTTATGAAGATATTATTTGCATCCCCATGATAACCCCTTACTGAGCCATGTGCATTAGGAAAGAGAAATAAGGTATTGGCTTGAAGAATCTCTCCTTCCTTTATGTTACAGGACCTTAAGCAATCTGGATCCGAGTCATCGGGTTCTCTTGGAAGTTTATTTGATTCTGATAATGAAGAGAACAATTCTTCTTTAGAGTCTAGGAAAGTAATCAACCAAGACATCAAGGTGATCTCTTAGCAGAAGATTTTAATCATTATCTTACTCATTTAGAATCTTTTGAACCAATCTTAACAAACATCTCACTATCTTCAGCCAGAGCTTGATTCTTTCTCAGAGAAGTGGTCATTTTTACTCAGAACAATGAACTTTTCACAACAAGAAGTTGATTTAGCCTTCAAGCAACTAGGTAACTATACTTTTGTGCAGTTAACAAATTTCTTATTGATTGTTCAGATTGTCCTCTTAGACCCAAACCGTACTGATTCAAACCTTAAAAAAATATGTATTCGATATGGTTTGTTGATTTGATGCTGGCAGCAATAACAGCAGGATAGATTGGCTTCTTTGATCTATTTTCTCCTTCCTAACCTAGGATTTGCAGCTGCCTTTATAGACCAGGCACGTAGCAAACCTACTAAGAAATCTTATCCAACTAATCAATCGTATCTGCTAACACACCTGAACAAACTAACAAAATAATCCCTTGTTGCCTAAGCTGCTGCTGCTGAACTGGTGGTCCTGTGTCCCTGTCCAGGGCCCCCACTGCCTTTACGTTCTTAGACACGCTTGATAAACGGACATGTTCCCAATATGCAATATAGTAATGCTCCATAATATGCTTAATTCAGGTGATGAAGCGCCATTAGAACAGCTCGTGGACTTCATTGTCAATGCTCAATCAGGAGTATCGTCTGGAGGACCGGAAAATGGTGATGCTACAAATGAGGTTTATCCTGTTGCCTGTTTGTTTAATTCTATGTAGTTTATGTATCTGAATTACCCCACGACACATAAAGTGAGCTAGTTATTACAAAAGTCTTCTACATATGGATCTGCATTCTAAAGCAATATTCTCTGTAACATGTATCACTCTGCAACATCTGTTGTGGTGCAAACTGTAGTTACTTATTAGTTTGAGGGTAGAGCATTGCACACTTCTCAATTCTGAGTTGATGGTTCCAGTTTGTACTCTACCATGGTGTTTCTGAAAGGACTATATTTCATACATCCTCCCTTTTCTGCAGTTGCTTTCATGTTCCCCAGCAATCTTTAGACTTCCCGTATTCATCTCAACACTCTGTAGTCCTGGCTCAGTGTTGTTAAGGTATAACAGTCGAGCGTATTAGTGTAATATCCTTTCTTTTTTTTTTCTCCGAAACGCATGAGAGCTGCGCTTCATTATATTATATTAAGAAGAAATAGGGGGTAAAGAACCCCTAGTACAACACAAACCCACACACTTATCTTCTCATAAGATACATTTGCGCCGGCAAAGAAAGAAAAAGCGACCATGCACCTACAACAAATCAACTAACAGCTTCGGCGGGGGCAGTCAAGTCGGATAGCCCATGAGCCCCTGCCATTGTCCCCCGTCGATGCTCATCACCGGCCAACTTCAAGGTTTCAGCTATGTTAGGAATTGCTCCATCAAAGACACAGCTATTGTGACGATTCCAAATTATCCATGCTCCCAGACCTATTAGGAAGTTCAAACCTTTTTGTGTTAAACCAGAAGTTGCTGTACTTGCTTTTTCCCACCAATCATCGAATGAAGTGTCGGATGGCTGTGGAGCTAGAGAGTGGAGACCGACCTGTCTCAAGATATAGTACCAAAATTGCCTTGAAAATACACATTCGATTAGGAGATGATCAATGCTTTCGTCGGCTTGATCACAAAGTGGACACTTCTCAGGATGAGGTAGTCCTCGTCGTGCAAGACGATCTGAGGGTCCAGCAGCGCTTGTGTGCTACAAGCCATAGGAAGAATCGGCATTTAGCTGGCGTCCAAGTTTTCCAAATTCTTTCCCATGGCCTGAAAAGAATTTTCCCCATGAATAAGCTATCATATGCGGATTTGGCGGAGTACTGTCCACTATTTGATAATTTCCAAATGTGAGAGTCCTCCACCTCAGGCAACTCAAAATCATAGAGGAGATCCCGGAGCTGAAAATGCTCCATGATGATCCCCACTGTGAGAGCACCTTGGATGTCCGAGACCCATGGTTGGTTAGAGCCTGCTGCACAGTATGCAACTTGAGTATCAGTCCACTGTGACAGCAAAGAGTCGAGGCACGAGATCCTTAATGCAATGCCCATGAAGCCACCTATCAGTCCAGAACAAAGTATTCTCACCATTGCCTCTTGAGCCTCTCATGTACTCTATATAGTCCCTATTGGGCCTCAATACAATCATCCAATTCAGCCACCATTATTTGTAACATGTATCACACCTCTAGGTTTTGTGATCCAACCACCACCTCGTCTTCGCTGCGCTCCCCCCATGGGAGGATCGCCTCTGCTCCTGCGGCAGCTTTGTAAATCTACAGTTCTTTTTCTTCATCATTCTCTTCATTCAACATGTCATGCAACAGCATCAAGCCCAGTCCTTCCTCTTCAGCAGCAACAAGTCATCCCGAGGCAGATCCAAATCTGGCAGCTGTCCCCCACCCGTTGTGACTCCTCCCTCATGGAATCATCTCCACCCACTACGGTCCGTGCATTGCAGATCAATCTTCAGGCCGCCGTTGTGGCCTGTCGGCTGTCGCTGATTCCACCTGGATTCATCGTCTGCCCTCACCCGTCTGTGTGTGCTCTTCATGCATCCACGGTGGCCTGAAGATTGATCAATGATGCACAGACTATAGTGGGTGGAGATGATTCTGCGGGGAAGGAGTCGCACGGGCAGGGGATGGCTGCTCACTGCTGGATTTGGATCTGCCTCTGGATGACTTGCTGCTGCTGAAGAAGAGGAAGGGCAACGGCTTGATCCTCCCCCCGGGAGCAGAGACTTGCTGCTGATGTGCTGGACGAAGAACGTGACGAAGACTAAAAAAATTGTAAATCTACAAAGCTGCCCCCCGGGAGCAGAGACGATCCTCCAGGGGGAGCGCAGTGAAGAGGAAATTGGTGGCTGGATGCCTGGATCACAAAACCTAGAGTTGTGGACCTGTTGTACCATGTTACAAATGATGGGGACTGAATTGGATGATTTATTGAGGCCCAATGGGGACTATATAGAGTACATGAGAAACACAAGAGGGAAACCCTAGACTAGGAGATACACTATTACTCTTAACGATTAACAATTATACCTTAACAAGTGTCACGTAAACTGAGACACTAGTTATTTTTCTGCTATTTCTCCTTCAGTTGACTTACATCAGTACATCACCATTCCTTCAGTTGACTACACTCAAATATTTCCAGTTACTATAGCTGATTAAGAATGTTATGTGCTTTTTCTTGATTTCGGTACTGAATGACCAATGACTGATGTGGATTTTTAATATAGTGAATATGCGTATATGGTTGCTACTTCTAAAACTTAACCTCAAGAATTATAAATTAAAATGACATTTTTTTCAGGGGAAGACTGAATTACTCTATGGTGTGATGGAAAAAACACTTAGCTTGCTTCAGATGGGCTTTACCGAGGAAGAGGTATCATCAGTGCTTGAGAATTCTGGTAAGTCAAAGGGTTAACAGATTCTTGCTCAGTTTTTGATGAAATCCTAGAATGTTTATAATGGTACTTGTATACTCTTTCAGACCAGAGAGCAACTATTCAGGAGCTGGCTGACTCAATTTTGGCAAGGCGAATAGCCAATAGCATTGAGCAGAAAGAGGTATCTGACTAGCATTTATTCTTACTGCTGTAGGCTAGTAATGCCCATGATAAAAATCATCTCATGTGGAGAATCTTGTCCAACAAACTTGCATATTATGTTATAGTATGGTGCAGAATCTACAGTTGCCTTCCATATTCAAATGATTTATATGATACTGGTTCGATGTTCCCTAATTTTTTCCCTAGATTGTGGCTTGATTTGTTAGAACATGTATCTCTATAACAACTCATTTCCATGGTCAATGAAACATTGCTCTTTAAAGAAGCTCTTTTTATAGCTATTAAAATTTTGTAACATTCTCTCAGACAAATGCTATGTGTTCTAATTTTGGTGTCTTATACTTCTGTGCAGGTAAAAATTGAATCTGACTTTCTAGGCGAGGCAGAACCTGATTATTCTTCATACCAGCCCTCATACTCTGCTGCAAGCTATTATGACGATGACAACAACAATATACGGGTTAAAAGGGCTAAGCATGTATTTATCGATGACACAGGTGCCTCCAGTAGTCACCTTGGCAATCCATGGTCTATGGGGACAAGTGATATGCCTGTTAAGGTAGAACTTGAGGCAATGACACCAGGCCGCCGTGCAAATGTACAAGGTGACCTTGCTAAACCCCCATTTTTCTTGTATGGAAATATGGTAGACATCCCAAAAGACACATGGTATCAACTCACACAGTTCTTATACAATGTGGAGCCTGAGTTTGTGAACAGTCAGTCCTTCTCTGCTCTGACTCGAAAGGAAGGTTACATTCACAACCTTCCAGTGGAGAAAAGACGTGTCGTGGTTCCAAAGTCTCCAATGACTATTGAAGAAGCACTTCCGTTCACCAGACAGTGGTGGCCCTCTTGGGATACAAGGAAACATATCAGTGTAGTTACTATAGAGGTTGGAGAGATTGAGCAGACATGTGAAAGATTGGGGAGCATGGTTAGAGAGTCAAGAGGTGTGCTTTCAGAAGCAAGACAGATGCAGATTATACACCAGTGCAGGGTTTCAAACCTTATTTGGGTTGGCCAGAACAAGTTAGGCCCTTTGGAGCCTCGTCAAGTGGAAAGGATACTAGGCTACCCACATAACCATACAAATCTGTTTGAATTAAACCAATCTGATAGATTTGGTGCCATGAAATTTGCATTTCAGACTGATACATTGTCATATTTTCTATCAGTCCTGAAAGGCATGTATCCAGATGGAATAAGAGTGCTATCCATCTACAGTGGCATTGGAGGTGCAGAAGTAACACTTCATCGGCTAGGCATTCCTTTAAAATGTGTAATATCTGTTGAGGAATCTGAGGTGAATAGGAAAATTCTAAGAAGGTGGTGGTCAAAAACTGAACAAACTGGAGTGCTAAGGCAGCATCCGGGAATCTGGAAGCTCAAAACACACGTGATTGAAGACTTGGTGAAAGAGTTTGGTGGTTTTGATCTGATTATCGGTGGGAATTATACTTCTTGCAAAGGTGGTAATACAGTAAATACGACAATGGGCTTGGATTCCAACCGCTTCTATGAGTATGCCCGTGTTGTTAAAAGAGTAAGGACTGCAGTTGGACTCAGTTGATGAGTCCATCTTTGATGAAGAGCGCACATCTTCATAAAACTAGCCTGTAGGAGGATGTAGAATCATCTGATGTGTAAATGTAGGATGCTATGAGTAAACTTTGACAAGAGGATGGTACAAGTAAACTTGACAAGTCTTGGGACTTGATTATTGCAAGTGATTGACTTATCCTTCATTCTGGTTTGTGTTTGTTGGTCACTTCTAATCTTTGATAATTATTCTTTGTTGCTCCTTTCAAAATCTTTCAACTGCCTGCTTGTTTCTCCTCAAAAATTTTAGTTGATCTATGTGGATCATTGCAACTTGAACCATCTCATAGTTGATTTGTGCTTGGTATTTCTCAAAACAGATTTCTGATTAAGTTTTTTGTTCCTTTTTTTTTCTTGGACAAATAGAAGATTTCATTCAACTCAAAACACAAATTTCATGCAAGACATGAAGGTAATCCCAGGTTACTGTCTGGATTGCCTCTTATCATGCAATCTGTGTGGCCTATGTGATTAGAGGAATAGATGCACTGGCTGGTGAGTTCTTAGCCTCTACTGCCAGACAATGAAGCAATCATGTTTGTTTATCTTCCATTACTTTCCTAAATTCTAGCCGGAATTTTCTCCTGTGTTGAGAGCTGTGAAGTATGCTAGCATTGGGCATTTGGTCTTAATCACCATTGTGGCATGTTGTGATTGTTGTGAGCAGAGACAAGGACTTGATTATCTTTGGCAAACTGAAGAGCTGCAGCAACCTGTGCCTTGAGCCAGATTGCTGTAGCTTCAGCCATCAGAACATTGTGCACCTCTCTAGCTTTTGCTTTGATGAAAAATTCCCAGGGGATCAGAGATTATATATTATGTGTTAATATTCCTAGCCCAGCCAATGGGATGTGGCCATTTGGAGTAATGCAGCACCTGTGTTACCATGGCATTTTGGTCCTGCTGAAGACTGAAGAGTCCACTGGTTCAGCATTTGGGTTAAATCCTAGTTTTCAAGCCTGTACTTGTGAGCTCCTGCTGTATTGTTTGTAGAGTACCTGTCTCAGCTGTATGCAGTTCTCCTTGCTCACCATCTAGAAAATAGGAAGGATTTGTACCTTGTATTGTACAGTGGCTTCCGCTGCATATGCATGGTGAACTTGCTAACATCTATTTTTTCTCCCCACCAAAATCTTGGGTTAATTGAGGAGTTCAAGGTTTCAAGACCCCTTAACCTTCAGGTTGCCAACTAATGTTTTCCATGTTAAAGAGGAAGTATTCGTTTAGCTAATCTTATTGAGGCCTTTGTGCTATGCTAGCCCAGTCTAATGCAGAAGATTATTGAAAACCATCATATGGAGCGCTTACTGTGTCACTAACATCTGGGGACACCTGAGTCAATGCCAATGAGCCATCGCCATTGTGGCAAATCTGTTGCGATTCAGTACATATAAAAAGTGGTA
>Ga0182004_10005753_pt1 | contig 10098 bp, 5 predicted proteins | sample Sormic07211540_1_FD_120479 | JGI IMG/M metagenome (GOLD analysis project Ga0182004, IMG submission 120479) | Endophyte microbial communities from Sorghum bicolor roots, Mead, Nebraska, USA - 072115-40_1 MetaG | ecosystem: Host-associated > Plants > Roots > Unclassified | place: USA: Nebraska...
ATCATAAAAATTTTATGATAACCTATTTAATATGATGTTTAATTTGTGGAAAAGTTTTAGCACCATTCCTATATATCTCACTAATTTACTAATTTAGATTATGCTTGCTAAAAACAAAAAAAAGATAAAAATACGTAAAGGGGAAAAGAAATATAAGAAAAAACGAAAGCATACGTACCTGCATACCGCGTCCGAGTCGGAATCGAAAAAAATTGCATACATATCGGAAACATACAGCTCGGTACCTGGACGCCGTTGTTGTAGTAGCTAGTCGCTCGAGTTTTGGGCCGCGCTAGCTCCAGCATGCGCGGCCTACGATTTGGCGCCGACCGTCTGAAAGATTTCTTCCACAAGCATTGGCGCACGTAATAGAGTGGACAGATGGAAATTTTCACAATCTCCTACTACAACTAAAAACAACAAAAGTAAGACCACCAGATGGTGTGACTTTTTTTGGGGTCGATCCCCCGCTGCCCGACATGCGACTTGTACTATAGTAGGAGGTGGAAGGGTGAAAATTGAATAAAAAAACAACAAAAGGATTCCTGATGCAAATTTACAATAGAGAATAATATATAAACAGAGATGTGGAAGGGTGCGAAATGAAATAAGGAATAATACAGAATTCCTGATATAAAATTTCATCACCGTGGGCGTACCATGGTCGACAGGTGGGACCCTGCTGCTCGCGCATGCCCCTCCACCCCGAGCCCCCGATACCGCGAGATCACACACGCCGACCCTTTCTCTCTCCTTCCCTGACCTCGCACCCATGGCCGCCCAACGAACCCTACACGGCTAGGGTTTTTCGGCTACCTTCCTCCACCCCCATCCAACAAGGCAGCGCCGCCGACGCCGCGAATAAGCCATTGCTGCTCCGCCCTCGCCGGCTCCGATTTGCGACCTTCCCCATGGTGCTCAGTTCTCCGTCGCCACCACTGGATGCCCAGTCGGCTCCGCACCGTCGCTGCTGCCTGCACGATTTGCCACGGTGACACCAGGAGCCTTATGGTGGCGAGTACATAACAGATATGGCCACCATCTCTCTTCCCCTTTCATTTGGTGATACAGGTCTGATCTGATCTAATTACAAGTTTTTATGCCTACAACTTTGATCCCTTTCAAAGATTATCAGTCGTACATGTGCACACCCAATGCCCTTCAGTGGATCGGCGTCTGTAGTTCTGTGTGATTTGATCTGCTTGGCTCTGAATGTTCCTAGCCGCCCCTGTGCTCCTCAACCTTTTCTCTTGCCTTTATGCTCGGTTAAACCGAGCATTTGGCTATTTGTATTCAGATCTGATCCAATAAAGTGACCGCTACAAGTCAACCTTTACGAAATTGGCACCGTCACCGCTACATCATTCGTTTATGTCTCCAAGTGCACAACACACCTGCTTACCCTTAGCTAGACATGAATATAGTATTTTTGTTGTGCTTGATTTCTTGTTTCAGTAGAGATATCATCGTGTGGTAATATGTGCTGTGGTAATATGTGCACAATGTGATCTATAATTTTCTGATAAACAACTGGAATTTTGTATTTCCTAACACTTAGTGGAAATAGTTCAACACTATTCGGAAATCTGTGTTACAGTTATATTTTAGTATGGATCTCCGTTTCAAAACATTCCACCATGATTGCATTTCCATGTCACATGCATTTGTCGTACAACCAAAGTCATTAGTTGTAGAATGATGGATTTGAGGTGGGTTAACCTAATTGCTTTATATGTGCACATGTATTTAAATAAGAGTGCACTTGAGATGTTTCTTACTTTGAATTTTTATGAGTCAGATATCATAGTTCTACTGGTAGCCTGGTACTAGCGACAACTTGTTCACCAACAGCTGAACTGATTAAATGTGTATGCTAGAGCAGCTGCTGGAGTTTATTGATGATGTCACTAGAGAGCCCCTGTCCCTGCATCACCAGTGAGGACGTGCCTAGCTCCTCAACTTCCTGGTTAGAGTCGTTTCTAGACTTAGTTGAAAACATCATTGAAGAGCCAAAATCCCTGCCTTGTCGGCGAAGATGTGCCTCGCAATCAGGCACGGGCACCCATGGTGCTTGCTCGCCACCCATCCTAGGTGCTGCTCAATATTTTTAAATATTTTTATTCCAATTTCAATTTGCAACATTGATCTTCTCCCTCCTTTTGCATAGGTTGAACTATTGCTTTTATGTTTGCAAGTTTCTATTGCTTTTATGTCTGCAGGTTTCTATGATGGAATATGATAAGCTGATTTGTATATCTCACAGAAAAAAAAGAAAGCTGACATGCATGTCGAGAATCAAATCTGATGGGCGATAGGAACTAGGATATTCCTAGCTCTCTTGATCAGAATGGATCATCATGTGAGTACATGAGAGCCTCCCAAGCTCTCTTGACCAAACAAGCAGTCCATTACTCCATTGTATTTGGGTTATGTTTGCTGACAAATTTTCATTGAATTCAGTACCCTCGGTCAATGTTCTTTTCATTATTGTGGTAACTACTAAACTTGTTACTCGTTGTACCTTTTCAGTTGTGTTTCATCTAAGGGAACAATTGCAGCTTTGGAATTGATTTAAGAAGTTGTTCTATTGTGACCGCTTCAGATGATAGATCCTGTAATTGGGCGCCTTCCCTCTTTCAAGTTGTGATGTGATCATGTTGGTAAAGAACTGTTGCTTCAGCTCTGTGCCAGAGGGCTTGATTTTGTGACATCAAAGGGCCGCCCACTGTTCGGGATGTTTGAGCATATGTAGTTTTTCAACAGATGTTTGAGCATCTATTTTCTATCTCTTGAGCATTTATGTTGCTGCTTGGTTGATTTTAACCCCAATATACAATGTGAACATGCAGATAGATGGCCATGTATCTTCACAGGGACAGATTCGTCGGCACCGTTGAGCTCTGGAACCCAGGTGCACCGAGTACTATGCTATGTCTAATGGATCCTACTGGTCGAAGTGTGAGTGGAAGCCGCCGTCAGAGGTGGTCGGCGACTGTGCGCTGGTTCCAGGACGCGTAAAAGGAGGCTCGGAAAGGGGACATCGCCAACCAGGTGCTTGTAGCTCAGATGCTCTTCTCAGGTTACGAAACCCCCAAGAACGAGTACAAGGTATATCAACGCTGTGACAATAGATTAATCTGTTATATCATTCTCACGACCATATCTTAGATCTAACATTTTCAAAGAGGTGGTATGGAAGGGGGATGCTGGAAAAATCAGTAATAGAATTTCACTTATAAAATTCATTGTGTGAGTGTGTCACTATGATTTTGAAACTAGCTATTTCGGGTTTGGGTGTGAAGTCGATGAGGAGACATCTAACAAGCTCGAGCGTTCATTCATTCGATGCTCTATGATGCCATTATTCATTTGCTGTCCTTTTTGCTATATTTGATCTGATACATGTCTGATGCCGTTTTGTTTATGTTATTCTATAGGGCTTCTTGGTGTTCTCTTTGTGCTCTTAGATTCATATGTTTAGTTTTACAAACTTTATTTCTTTGACTTAAATGTTACTTTAACATTGATATTTAATTTTTATAGTATTATTATACTATCGTGCGATCTGTGTATTTTTAACTATAAAATGTTAGCTATCCCGTAGCAACGCACGGGCACGCTACCTAGTTATATATTAAGAATAAAATCATAGTTTTTACGAATAGATTGGTAAACATTTATAGTGAACTGAAATTTTTACAATTTATTATTAGATATAGATATATGTGTTTGGAATTATAAGAGCATCTCCAAGGGTTTTACATAATTGACTTGACATTTGTTGTTATTTGCAAACTCCTAAAACAAAATGCAAAGTCTAAAAATAGGCCATCTCTAAGAGTTTTACATAATTGACTTGACATTTACCAAAGTGGACCCAGATGCGTAGAGGAAGTTTCTACGCGATGGAGTTGGTCGCGATCGGCAGCTGACAGCGGCGCGTGGAGGGAGTTTCTGCACGATGATGTTGCTCGCGATTGGCAGTGGACGACGGCGCGTGGGGAGGGAGTTTCTGCGCGATGGAGTCGGTCGCGATCGGCAGCGGCGGCGCGTGGAGAGCCGATGCTCGCCATGGAGTCCCTTGCGACTTTGATCGGCTGTGGACGACGTCTCGTGGAGGGTCGGGGGGTTTCTGTCGTGATCGATGGAGCATATATGGCGCGAAGAAAAGTCCGGATCGCGTGGAGGACCGGGAGACGCGCGCGATTGAGCTTTTGCCAAGCCGTCCACGGCTTGGCAATTATGCCAAATTTATTCTCCCATTTGCCAAGTTGTCCAAAATACAAACTCCAAATATAAAACTGTTGGATACCTTATTTTATAATTTTTGGCAAATTACGAGAATACAAACCAAATGCAACATGCTTTGGGACTGCTCAGTGCCCAGCGCCTCAGGCTCTACCGTCTCTACACCGAGTCCACCCATCGCCCCGTGCACCCGTCTCCTTCCCCTTCGTACACCCCGCACGCCGCTGCCCACTCCCAGATCCCACTGCTCCCCAGATCCGCGCCCGAGCCCTAGTCCCCAGATCCGCCGCGGCGCCGGAGCACTCCTCCTCGCATTGGCGTCCGCGGCGCCATGGCGTGCCTCGCGATCTCCCTGCAGCCGGTGAACGGCCCGGACATCCTACTGCAAACGCGGTCCTGGTTCCCCGTCTCCCGCGCCCTCGCCGCCGTCTCCGCCTTTCGCCTCGCGCGCCTCCACCTCGCGCGCGGCAAGCAGCAGTCCTCCTCATCCTCCGCCTCCTCGGCCTCGCTCGACGCCATCGGCGACGACCCGCTCGCCGCCGCGTCGGGGCAGCTCGTTGTCGGCGTCGAGTCACAGTACCGCGTGGTGTACCGCCTCGTCAACTCCATCTACGTGCTGGGGGTCACCACCGCTGGCTCCGACCATGCCGCCCCCGCTGTCAACGCCTTCGCCGTCGCCGACGCTGTCAACCAGGCCGTCTCCGTCGTCGTCGCAGCCTGCCGTGGCGTCGACGTCACCCCCGAGAAGGTGCACCGCAAGTACCCCGAGGTCTATCTCGCCCTCGACCTCGTCCTCCACGGCGTTGGCTCCGTCCGCCTCTCCCAGATCCTCGCCACCATCCATGGCGACAACCTCGCGCGCATGGTCAACTCCTCCCCTGACGCCGAAGCCCGGGCCCGCGGCGCGGATCCCTGGCCCGCCGTCGAGCACCTCGCTCAGGACCGCCACGCTGCGAGGGAGGGCTTCTCGGGCGCCTCTTTCGAGCTTCCCCAGGAGACGCTCGCGGCTGGTGACGAATTCTCGTCTAACATCGCCCCTGCGACCACTGTTGCTACTGGTGATGAGCCACCACCTGAGGAGGCAGCACCTGTGGAGAAGGATCCTTTTGCAGCCAGTGACCTGATTAACAACAAGCCGGAGGAGGCATTGGTGGGTGGATTCAAGAAGAACAAGGAGACTGCCCTTGTGGTTGCTGATCCTGCAGCTGCGCTAGCTGGATTGGAGGTCACGACTTTACCGCCAGCTGAGGCGACTAAGCCGACATTTATTGGAGTTGAAGGGTTTGAGGGTGATTATGGTGGCATTGAGTTTGGCAATGATGAGGCGTCACTTGCTGAGGCATTTGAAGGGCTCAATGCGCCATTTGGTGGTGGGCTGGATGCTTCTGAGTTTGTTACAACAACGAAGAAGGATCACAAGGACAGGGCCGTCACTGGTCTTGAGCTGCTAGTATCAAGTGGGAAGCCACCGAATGCAGCTGCTGGTACTCCATTGGAAAATCTGTTGGTGACCAAGCGCACAGAAATGACTGCTCCTGAGTTGTTTATTGCTGAGGAGATCAATGCAGAATTCAAGGAGTCTATTCTTGTGCGTGTTGGCTTGAAGGGTACAATCTTCCTGCGTACCTTGCCGCTGAATAAGGCAGCGGGCAAGGAGACAGAGTTCTCATTTCGTCTTGAGGGCACATCAGGAATGAAGAGGGCTGCATTGCAGAGTAATGTGTTGAGCAACCTACAGAATGGACTGTTCCATGTCAGGACTGTGTCGAAAGAGGAGCCCATTCCCCTCATGAAGTACAGCTTCCTACCAAAGCACTCGCCTCTCCCTTTGAGGATGCGCCTAGTGAAGCGCCACAGTGGGACGTTACTCTCAGTGATGATACAGTACGCATCCAATCCAATGCTACCCCAGCCTCTGAGCAATGTTACATTCATTGTTAAGCTTCCTGTGGATCCCACTCTGCTCAATGTTTCACCCAAGGCTGTGCTAAACCGGGCAGAGAGGGAGCTTAGATGGCATATTTCAGAAATTCCCCTGAAAGGTCCAGCCGGAAGGCTCAGGGCACGGATGCCTGTTGACCAAGACTCCAAAGATGGTGAGCTAGAGGTTGTTGGGATGGTGAAGTTTGCTTACCAAGGTCCATTCACATTGTCTGGCATTAAACTACGCCCAGCCACTGATGGCATTGCCCAATTTAATGAAGTTGGCCATACCTTCTCCAGTGGGAGTTACCTGTGCATCTGATAGGTATCTTCTTGTACTGTAGGTGCTTCTTCATCTGTTTTTATGTTTGTTTCTACAGCAGGGTGTGAAAATCCTATTGTATGTAGCAAAGTGTGTTTTTTTTTCTGTGAGGCTGAAATTCCATCGCGTTTTTGAGTTGTCTGTTTCATGATATGTCATTTGTGATTACTCATGAAAGCTACTTTATACATCACCAAGTTTATCATTCATATGAAGAAACAATGTACTGCTATATGTAATTACTATTTTATTGCTTCTCTTTCTTCTTAGCATGCATTACTTAGAGATGTTTTTGCTTCTGTTCAAAAGAGAATGCCACTGTAATTAGTTACTATTAGATGATATCTAGTTATTCATGCAGGGCAACTGATTGATTTTTATTACGAAAAGATTCAAGTGACTGCATTCTCTGTTTTTATTGTATGATATCCCTGTTCATCAATTTAAAGTTAGGAAGATGGCACTAATGGGTTACTCCCTCACTTCCTGCTGATCGCTAATGTAAGATGCTTAGAGATATTGACATGTTCTACAAGGTGGAAATTTTATTGCCAATTTCTATGAAAAATATGTAGCTAAAATAAAAAAGAATCATGTCTTGAAACTATTTTTTATGAGATAAGTGTACCATCATCAATCTTACATTTTCAACCTATCTAGGTGTTCTTACTGTGATGTTCAAAGTTGAAAATAGGAATCCTAAAGTGACTTGTATGACGAGGAAATACCTGTTTAGCAACTAGGATCAAGTTTGAAGTTTCAATTTCAGTTTCATATAAAATCCACTGTAGAGCTTTCTCTGGACAGAAGAAATCCATACTGATGCAAGTTAACAGTCTTGGCAAAGATCAATATACTTGGCTGTATGTATGGCGCATTGATATTTCTGCAAATAACCAAAGAGATATGTCAGGTGACAACTGACAAGATTATTGGTCAACGTATGCTCAAGTGCAATCTTGATGTTGGGTCTAATCTGATTGGCCCAAGTGAAGGATTAGAGTTCCCTCATAATTGGGCTGACTTATGCCCAATTAGATTTAGTCAAACTATAACTTAAAAGTGATAAGAGGTAATTAGATTATTCAAATTAAAAGTGATAAGAGGTATGGGGGAGTTCCCACTTCTCACTTTTGGGCCACTCAGATTAGATCCAATACACAAGATTGAGTTTGTGCATATGTACTCTTATATGCACCTTATATTACCTCATAATGAAATTACTGATGAGCTGAGCATGTTCATGATTTCTGTGCCCCCCACCCAGTTTGGGAGACCAAACTGGTTTGAATGCCCCTAGCTTACTATTGGTTTCATGGCTGATTATTAGTGAATGAAAATGGTAGTGTATAAACATTCAATCATTAACCTCAAGTTTGATGCTGAGAAACCTGTGTTTCGTTTCTTTACACTTTAAGTATAAATAAATTCCTAAACTCCTAATAAGAGTATATGACACGATATCCTAATATTGCAATACTAAATCCCTTGCACCCATTGATTCATTGAAGTTCAAGTTTAACTGAGATCTTGTGCAAGTTATCATCACAGTCTCATATTGCTTGTGTCAATACCGGTTAATATGAAAGTTTATACTGCCTGTAGTGAGCATGGTCTCATCTTGTTGTTCAGATTTGTTAGTGCTGGCACATTAGATTAATATTGGTACCCTTAACAAATTATTGCTTCTACATTGCAGTGAAAGAAACTGTCTTGGCTTTATCATGGACAGTAGATAGTCCATTTAGTACAATGGTAAATAAAGAAGTGATGTCCTCAAATGTGTGATCTAATAATTTGTGTGGTGTCCAATACCTGCATGATCATGTAAATTGGTTACTTAAAAATGACATGATTTTAGTATGTTTCTCAGAAAATGTCTTCGGAGTATCTATCATTTTATATATGTATGTATATATATTGCTATTGAAATTAATGGCTGAACTTTTGTCTGGTAACTTTTAGTTCAGAATATATTGACAGGAAGTAGTAGCTGCTGCTTCCCTTCATTTCTGAAGTAGCCTAACAAAATGTCATCTTTTCACTGAAGGTTTTTAATGCTATGGTTATTTCTCAAATTGATGCTTACATTTAGCTGTCTAATATTGGCCTAACCAATGCCTTGTGATTATGAAGAATGTGTTTTCTAGTTTGTTTGAACCATTTGGAACCAAATAATATGTTTTACTTGGTTTAAACCACTGCTTGCATTATTCTTCCATAACGGAATTATTTTTTCTTATATAATTCTACTTAAATTTTATGCATCCTCAGAAACATCCTGAAAAGTATACTTTGCACTACTTGACCCCATCTGCAGTGCACGGAAACTTGGTTTTATTTTTGGGACAACTTATGCCCCATCCTGGACACACTATTAATTGAAACTTCGAATTTCTTCCATCAGTTTATCTTATTTGGGAGTGAAAGATTCTAGGCGCAACAAAAGGCCTACAAGGAGAAACAGTGTGGCTGAGTCGGGAGTTTCCAGGAGTTTCATCATCTTAGTTAGCACTTCAGGATAATAGGTCTTGTTGCGAGTTGGTTTGTTAGGAGATCCTTTTGGCAGATGTTTGAGTCAGTAGCATGTAATCTGTCCTATATAAGCTAGGCATTGTGTACAACAAACTCTTAAGCAATAGATTGATCAGTCGTGCTCCTCCCTGTGCTTCATGCCCTTTTCTTTGCAGTGCATTGTTGCTGGCCCACCAGCTGGAGATGCAGGGTGCGTGACCACGTAGAGTAGCTGAATATCCCTCCACCATAGCATGTAGCAGTGATGTGTATTATGACACAGAATTGAACTCTGCGCCTGCCATTTCTTAGAATCTATCTGCTCCTTGTGTATTTATTACTAATTCAGAAAGTTAGGATCCTAGTGCTGGTGTTGGTCGCCCTTCCAAACAGACATGGGCATGCTTGTATCCTAAGGATCAGAGAGTTTGGGGGAGTATGGCATAAGTTGGTGTGAGTGTGAGGGCTTGCCTTTTTGGCTGGCCTCGGGTGTGTTGTATGGATTCTTTTCCATTTTTACTTCTTAATATAATGATGTGCAGCTCTCCTGCATTTTTCGATGCTTTTGTGGCACGAAGACCCTGCGCTCGGCGACGTGCCAGGAGTCCCCGTGCTGCTGCCTGGAGGCGTACAGCTGCCCGGCGTTCACGGTCCTTCTCGAGACGCACCCGGAGGCGATCCAGCTGTGCGGTCATCTCTGCAGGCAGGCAGTTGTCGACACCCAGGGACAGCCGGTGGAGCGGATTGGGGCGCGGAGTTGGTTTGAAGCGCCTCTGCAGGAGCTCGGTGAAGCGACGCCATGCCGGGTATTCATCTTGCGTGACTTGGCGGAACCACTCGCGGGCATCATCTTTCAAATTGCGAGAAGCTAGCCATAACCGTTCTTCCACCATGATGCGCTCCCGGCGGAAGTAGAGCTCGCACTGGTTGATGAAGGCCTCCAGATCAGAGGTTCCATCAAACTGCGGAAACTCCATCATGTACGGGCGTCGACGGGTCGAGGTCGCGCCTGCTGGATGAGTTGGCTCAGCGGCTGGAAACGGGGTTGTGGCTGCGCGAGATGGTGGTGGGGATCGGGCTGTGGTGGTGGC
>Ga0182004_10005754_pt1 | contig 10098 bp, 12 predicted proteins | sample Sormic07211540_1_FD_120479 | JGI IMG/M metagenome (GOLD analysis project Ga0182004, IMG submission 120479) | Endophyte microbial communities from Sorghum bicolor roots, Mead, Nebraska, USA - 072115-40_1 MetaG | ecosystem: Host-associated > Plants > Roots > Unclassified | place: USA: Nebraska...
CGTCCACCAGGAAGAAGACGAAGATGCAGTAGTCGATCTCGATCCGCTGGAACGTCCACCAGGAAGAAGACGAAGAACTCGCCGGTGAGCAGTCGCGGAAGACGCTCCCCAAAAACCTGATTGGCCACAACACCCGAGCAGGTGTCTCGATGCAAGACGTCGGGTTTCGGAGGCCTGCTCTCCCGATCTCTGTGCGCGCAGAGGTTCGGGACGGAAATGGACAGAAAGCAACTCGACAGGAGAGAGGACTGAGTGTATCTCGCGGGTTTGGAAGGAGTGTGTGCGTATGGAATATATAGGCATCAGGAGGAAACGTCTGGTTAGTGGCAATCAATCACAATTAATTGTCATTAACGACGAGTCAACCAATTAGCAATTAATTGCACAACGGTCAGATCCCGTTTTCGTCAAGACAAGACAAGCACGCACGCCAGGCCACGGCTCCGCGGCGGCGGCGGCGCGCGCGTGTGGCACCCCTTTTCCCTCCCTCAACTTCTCCATAGGGGCTAACAAAGACCACCTATTTAAGTTGAGTTAACATATGGTCAATCATCAATATGGTACTAAACCATTTTCATTATAGCATTAATTATGGCCCTTTAAATTAATCATCAAATATAATTATGGGCTAAAAGCCTATTATATTCAACAGAACCTAAGCATGCAAGCCATGGCCGGCTGTTACGGCGCATGGGGATGGACGTGCGCACGCTGTGTAATTGTGCGGCCATGGCTTGTGGAGCTCTTCTTTGTAATTCAATAAATATAAGCTAAATGCATTTCAGCAGCACAAAATCTTGTGTCCAGTGTTCACGTGAGCCTCCTCTGTTTTCCACCTCTACGCTCGTGAGCTCGTCGTCGGTGTAACGGTGTTCACCGCCGTGCGGTGTCTGACAAGTGGCATCAGAGCTAGGGTGTAGTTTCTCGCTGCCGTCGATGGCGTCACCACCACCGAAGACTCACGGCGGGAAGGAGGTCTCCGGCCCTAGCAGGAAGTCGCCGTCAAGATCGCCCGCGCGTAAGTCGCCGCCGTGATCACTGTCCCCGAGTCGATCCCCTCCGCGCCGATCGCGTCCTCGCGATACACGCCGCCCTCATTGCCGCGGCTCCCGCGCGCCACACGAAGTCATCATCGAGCGCGTGATCCGCGAGGGTAGCGGTTTCGGGACGTGGCCTCAGCTCACGAAGACGAACTACAATGAGTGGTCGATGCGGATGAAGCTGAAGCTCAAGGCTCGCCATCTTTGAGATGCCGTGGAGTTCGATGACAACCGGAACGCGCTGGATGCCATTTGCAATGCCGTTCCCGAAGACATGATCCCCGTGCTCGCCACCAAGACAACTGCGAAGGAAGCCTGGGAGGCGATTCGCACTCTCCGCATTGGTGACGCTAGGGTGCAGAAGGCCACGACGCAGAATCTCCGCATCGAGTATGATGCGCTCACTCTCCGGGAACAGCGAGGCCATTGAAGATTTCGCACTGCGCCTCACCGGCATTGTGCATCGGCTTTCGACCCTCGGCGATCTGGAGCCCGATGCCAAGGTCGTCGCCAAATACCTACGCGCCGTCCATCCACAGTACAAGCAACTCGTGATTTCCATCGAAACATTGCTCGACATATCCCAGCTTTCCATTGAGGAGGTCAACGGGAGGTTGAAGGCGGCCAACGACGTCGAGCCCAATCTAGCGCACACCGCGAGTGGCAATCTGCTTCTCACTGAGGAGCAGTGGGTGGAGAGGTACATGAAGAAGTCCGGGGAGTCAGGTCGTGGCGGTTCTGGCTCCGACGGTCGCGGAAAAGGACACGGTAAGGACCGTGGTCGTGGCGCTAGCGGCAACAGCGGCTCCAGCTCGTCGCGCCCACCGCCAGACTCTTCGTGCCGCCGCTGCGGAAAGAAAGGCCATTGGGCCAGTGATTGCCGGTCCAAGAAGAAGGAGGAGCCAACCCAACAGGCCCATGTGGCCCAAGAAGAAGAGGCCACCTTGATGCTAGCCATCGGAGTGACCCAAGAGGAGGACAGGTCCCCTCCGCCGCAGGCGCTGCACTTCACCAAGCCACCGCCGCGTCCACCCGCGGTGCTCCCTGAGCTCCATGTTCTGGAGACAAAGTTCACCCGGAGCTCGACGATGCGATAGATCATGACCCGACGCGCTGGATCTTGGACACCGGAGCGTCCAACCATATGTCTGGATCCCACGCCGCGTTCGCCAACCTCAACACCGGCGTCACTGGCGTCGTACGTTTTGGCGATAGCTCCGTCGCCCGCATCAAGGGCACTGGCACGGTGCTCTTCAACTACAAGAATGGTGAGCATCGGGCGCTGCGCAACGTCTACTTTCTCCCTCACCTCACCGCCAACATCATCTCCATCGGGCAGCTTGATGAAGGCGGATATCAGGTACTGGTGGAGCACGGGGTGATGCGGGTGCGTGATGAAGACCGGCGCCTCCTTGCCAAGATTCCTCGCAGCCCAAGCTGGCTGTACACGCTTGATGTCACCATCACACGCCCGGTGTGCCTCGCGCACACACGGACGACGACGCCTGGCGGTGGCACCAACGTTTTGGCCACATCCACTTCGCCGCATTGCGCAAGATGGGGCGCGAGGAGCTAGTTCGTGGACTGCCCGTCATCGACCAAGTGCAGCAGATCTGCAACGCCTGTCTCGCTGGCAAGAGAGCTCCGTTTCCCAGAAGGCGCCCTGGCATTCCACAGAGCCACTCCAACTCATTCACGGGGACATTTGTGGTCCCATTACTCCGGCAACGCCGAGTGGTAACAAGCACTTCCTTCTACTTGTTGATGATTATTCACGGTTCATGTGGATTTCCTTGCTGCCATCCAAAGACGTCGCGGCCACAGCCATCAAGAACATTCAGGCCACGGCGGAACGCAAGAGCGGCAAGAAGCTTGGCAAGAAGCTGCTGATGCTGCGCACTGATCATGGGGGAGAATTCGCTGCCTCGGACTTTGTCAACTACTCTGCCTAACTTGGAGTTTGCAGGCAACTCACGGCACCATACACGCCTCAGCAAAACGGTGTCATCGAGCGACGCAATCAAACTGTGGTGGGCACGGCCAGGAGCATGATGAAGGCCAAAACTCTCCTCGGTGTGTTATGGGGAGAGGCAGTATCGACGGCGGTCTACCTCCTGAACAGATCCTCCTGCAAGGCGATCGGCAGGCGCACCCCGTATGAGCTCTGGAACGGGCGCACGCCGTCGGTCCAGCACCTGAGGACGTTTGGCTGCATCGCCCACACCAAGGTGAACACTCCACACCAGAAGAAATTCAACGACCGCAGCTGTCGCATGGTGTTTGTTGGCTACGAGCCAGGGTCCAAGGCCTACCAGGTCTATGATCCCTCGACGCGACGTGTCCACATCAGCCGCGACGTCGTCTTCGATGAAGCAGCAGCATGGGCATGGTCAGCAATGGATCCCACCGAGCGGAACGACTTCACTGTCCAGGAGCTGGACCACCAGGAGCCTTCCATGATCATCACCACCAGAACAACTACAGAGGCCTCCCCTGTAGCAAGCACGGCGTCACCTGCATCAAGCGTGGCATCCCCGGCTCCATCGGGCGTGGGCATGTCCCCAGCACTGGGCGCGTCCATGGCTGGATCACCGGCGGCTCCCCTCTGTTTCCGTCGCATCGACAACGTACTCGGAGGAGCTGAGACGCCCGAACTTGCCCACCGTGTCCTGGAGGAGCGGTTGTTGCTGGCAAGTGACGCTGAGCCAGCCTCCTTCGAAGAAGTTGTGCGCCATGAGTGCTGGCGCCTCGCCATGGTTGACGAAATGACTTCCATCGAAGCCAGCGGCACTTGGAAACTAGTGGAGCCGCCGGCGCACACTAGGCCTATTGGCCTCAAGTGGGTGTTCAAGGCGAAGAAGGATGCTGCCAGCATCGTCACCAAGCACAAGGCCCACCTCGTCGCAAAGGGCTACGTGCAGCGGCAGGGGATTGACTTTGATGAGGTCTTTGCCCCCGTCGCTCGCCTAGAGTCAGTTCGGCTCTTGCTGGCGCATGTTGCCTGCCAGGGTTGGGCTGTCCACCACATGGACGACAAGTTCGCGTTCCTGAATGGAGTGCTTCAGGAGGAGGTGTTCGTCACATAGCCCCCCGACTTCGTCCTCCGTGGGCAAGAGAACAAGGTTCTGCGCCTCGTCAAGGCACTCTACGGGCTACGTCGAGCGCCGAGGGCATGGTATGCCAAGCTCGATGAGTCTCTCATCGGACTTGGGTTTCAGAGGAGTGCCTCTGAGCACACAGTCTACCTGCGTGGAGCTGGTGCTCGCCGGCTGGTGGTGGGAGTTTACGTTGATGACCTCATTATCGCCGGTGGCAATCAGGTTGACATCGACACCTTCAAGGACCAGATGAGAGCTACATTCAAGATGTGCGACCTGGGGCTGCTCCACTACTACCTTGGTCTGGAGGTGTCCCAGACTGAGGCCGGCATGACCATCTGCCAAAGCTCCTATGCAGCTAAGATTCTGGAGACAGCAGGCCTATCAGGCTGCAATCCCAGCGCAACACCAATGGAACCTCGCCTGAAGTTGAGCAAGGTGAGTTCAGCTCCGGCCATCGATTCATCCATGTATCACAGTGTGGTGGGCTCACTGCGGTACCTGGTGAACTCAAGACCCGATTTGGCGTATTCGGTGGGCTACATCAGCAGGTTCATGGAGAACCTGACCACCGAACATCTGGCGGCCATGAAAAGGGTGCTGTGATATGTTGCTGGCACTCTGCACTTCGGCTGCTACTACAGAAGGAAGAAGGATCCCCAGCTGGTCGGCTACACCGACAGTGACCTTGCTGGGGATATTGACACGCGCAAGAGTACCTCAGGCATCCTCTTCTTCCTAGGCGACAACACCATCACCTGCCAGTCTCAGAAGCAGAAAATCGTGGCGTTGTCTTCATGCGAAGCCGAGTACATCACAGCGACCACCGGAGCTTGCCAGGGAGTATGGCTGGCGCGGCTACTTGCTGAGCTCAAGAGCGAGGAAGCCGGTGCTGTCACTTTGAAGATCAACAATGAGTCTGCCATCGCGCTCAGCAAGAACCCTGTCTTCCATGATCGCAGTAAGCATATCGACGTTCGCTATCATTTCATTCGTGAATGTGTGGAGGAGGACAGGGTGAAGCTTCAGTCCATCAAAACCGTGGAGCAGCTGGCGGACATTCTCACTAAAGCTTTGGGGGCATGAACGCTTTTGCGAGTTATGTTCCAGAATTGGAGTCATTGATGTACAGGGACTACACTAGGATTAGGAGGAGAATTTGGTAGTAATCCTTTGTAGTCTGTTACTTAGCTTGTTAGCATGTTTATTACTCAGTCTTGCATGCACACGGGAACCGGATTGTGGTGTCCGTGTGCCTAGGAGGTAGTGGACGAGATTCGCTCGCCATGAACCTGAGCATGCAAGCCATGGCCGGCTGTTACGGCGCATGGGGATGGACGTGCGCACGCTGTGTGATTGTGCGGCCATGGCTTGTGGAGCTCTTCTTTGTAATTCAATAAATAGAAGCTAAATGCATCAGAAAACGCTGCCGTTTTTCAGCAGCACAAAATCTTGTGTCCAGTGTTCACGTGAGCCTCCTCTGTTTTCCACCTCTGCGCTCGTGAGCTCGCTGTCGGTGTTCACCGCCGTGCGGTGTCTGACATCTCTCTCTCGCGCGCACGATTGTACCAAGTACGTATTTCATTAATAAGCAGAAAGAGTTTTGTTACAATGACACGGTTATGGTAACCAAGGTTACCAAGAGCCGTTTCCGAACATCAGCAAGAGTTTTTGAAAGTGATTACAAGCATTTGTTTGTGCAACACCAAAGCAAAGCTAGCAGCGACTGCAGATGTCTATATCCTGCAAGGCACCAGGTCTTGATCTCCTCCTGAATGAGTACCACCACCTGTGTCGCAGATTATTGGTGTGAGACAAGATCTTGGATTGTCCCCTCTTGCCCAAAGTCTAACCATCTCTGACTATCTGTCTCTAGTTCAAGCTTTGTCACCGCTTTCTCATTGGCAAATAGCATTTTATCTCGGCAAGCTAAAGTCTCCATCATCAAGGCGTCCAACCCATATGGGTACACAACGGAAGAATGGTTGTGCATGTCATTATATATGTTCGCATTGTTAGTTTTTCTGATGAAGAGGATGAGATGATTTGGCAGTTTACTGCCAAAAGATACTTATTCTTCACGAGTAAAATGCATGTATAGTCCATTCACTTGTGCGAGTGTGTCGATTTGGTCTATCAGCTTTGAAAGTGCATTTTTGGGTTTAAAACCTTAATTAGTAGTACATAAAAAGTTCATATTACCCATCCATTTTATATTTATATTTGTAGAAAATCCCATGTATTTATTTTTCTTTCACAACCTTATCCTTCACGTGCAAAATATAGGCCAGTATGATCGCCAAGGGTAAACGACCAGCAGCGGCGTGCCGAGGCAGAACACCGTGGCGTTGGAGGTCACCGCCATCTAAATTGACGACGACTATGGCTGCAGTGGCGGCATCATGCTTGCCGACACGCTGCAGGCCACGCGCGTCAGGGTGTCGTGCAAGCAGACCACGTTCCCGCCGGGTGCATGAACCTAAAATCAGCAGAAATCAACACATAAGCCAGCAAAGAGGATTAGAGGCATTATATGAAATCAATACATTATGGTTAGTGAATAGACGATAGAGAATTAGAGGAACTGTATATACTTATACGCGTCTTGATGGCTTTGAGCAATAGCCATGATGAAACCGATCGAGCTCGGTGACAAGCCAAGCTAGCGTGAACCATGTGTACATGCGGCACGTGAATGGTCATCGTCTTCCACGTGTCGATGCAGCTGGACCTGTCCGAGCAAGAACGCTCCTGCATGCTCAGTTGCTCACCCGCCAGTCGTTGAGGTCGAGCACGACCTCACTGCATCATGACTACCTCAGCCCTCAACATGCTCCCGATGAGCGCACGCGTCCAGCCTTCCGTCGCGGGCCATTAGGTCCACCATGCAGCCATTGGGCGCAACCTTCGACTAGTTCGTCGACAAAGCCGGCGGCAACATCACCTTCTCCGCCGACCCCAACGTCTGCGACAACAACGGCAGCGCATTGGGATTCAACACATGTTTGACCAGGGCGAGCAGTTGCTCCGGAAGGTCATGCTCTTGCCAACTTCACCGGCGTCACGTGATGCGTGCAGTTCCAGTTCAACGCCGATGGGAATGGCGCTGGAAGGCAGCGTGCCAAAGAGGCAGAGGATGGTGGAAGGCTGAAAGAGGTGATGGATAGTATGGGGTATACCCTTACGGCTAGGTTTAGGTCGAAAGGATTGGCCCATTAAAAAATGATTCGTGGCTTGGTTGATCTGTTTGGAGTTTCGCATAAGGAAGGTAGACGTGGAGTTTAAGCAAGATCCTTGTCGATTAGAATAGAGATTGACATCTGACTGTTTATGGCAATTATAACCAACTAGGATTAGTTTTTAGATTTGTAACCTTGCCTCCCGGACTGTATATAAGGGCAGGTAGAGGACCTCTCTCAACTCAACTCATCTTATATCATCAATATAATCAGACATAGGACGTAGGTATGATGCCCTCACGTGGTCGAACCCCAAAATCCTTGTTTGTGTCTTGCATCACTATTTAGTTCGTAGCTTGCGCACGTGTCCGCCGATAATTTACTACCTTGGGCATAATCCTAGATAGTCTGTCGACCATATTTCGTCAACAGTGGCGTGCTAGATAGGGGGTGTGTACAGCTCCCCAAGCAAACCAGATGGTCATCATCTCCGACTTCGCGGCCGTGGCAGACAGTCTAACGTTCACCGTCGGCCAGATCACCTAGACCACCAGCCTCAATAACTTCACCACCACGACCACGGAGGAGGCGCAAATCCAATCTGCGTGGATTGCTTCTCCACCAATATCGGCTACGTCTCCGACCACTCCAGCAACGTCTCCGACTACGTCGACAAGCGTCACCCGTTTCCCTGCTACAAAGGGAGGCAGATCAACGACACCGACCTGCTCAGGGCTATCGACTGAGTTGGTCTCAAGCTTTCTAAAACTTCGACTCTGGTGGATTTGGTGCCAAATAAATCTACCGGACAGGCATCCGTTGATCGTCATAGATCTATTCGACTCACTGAGGTTATTCAACTCGAATGGCTGAATACAGATCCAATGATCACCACTGCTCCGAGAGGACGGATTGTTCGAATCAAGGCTGTTCTCACAACTGACCACCCCTCGATGTTTCCATACGGACTACAAAGTTTGGCCTCCACGTGCACACGTTACACCCAGCAACTCTTTGTGGGTTCCGCGTCAACAGATCAGGCTTCAGATTTGTGCACCTTGGAGGTGCTCCAAGCACGACACTTTGTCAATATGGTTTCCATCCATACTCTTCCAGAGGATGACGCTTCAAGTACATGGTCCAGTACCAGATCTGTCCCAACCAAGGTTTTACACCCCGAGGACGATGGTCACGGCTTGGATTTCACTCCATATCCTCCGAGCTTAATGTCAACAATGATGGACCAGCGACTGATGGTGAGACCGACGACCAAAGGCAACAGTGCGAGCAGCATAATGATGATTGGGCTCAGAGTCGGGCACACGAAGAGGAAGAACATCAAAGAGGGCTACACCCCTAAAACCTCAACAACACCTTCAACATGGTGGGGAACCAACAAGTATTCAAGACCCCAAGCGCCAATGTGGCTGTCGCTATGGCAAACTTAGAGCAAATCCTAGACATGCTAGAGTATCAGGATGTCTGGTCTAACATACGAGCACACCTGATAGCTGCCATAGGACAAATAATTGAGTTGGCAAAGCGAGCCCAGGTAGTTACACATACGTCTGCTATATCTAGTCGCAGCCATCGCAGCCGCATCTCTCAAAATCACGGCAGCTCTCGTTGCAATGATCCGCTTTCGATCGATGCTCGAGAAGGGAATAACAATGGCGTTGGTTGTCGTGCCCTAAATAATCAAGGTGCTAATCGTAACGCCCATGGTTGGGGCCTTCACCGAGGTGGCCGAGCTCACAGACCCGACTACGACTACAACCAATATGTTAATCAAGATCCAGATTATGATCTTCGTCGCAACCTCCCACCATGAGACATCCACAATCACATCAATAATCACATCAATGATTGGGTGGCCCATGAAAATGTCAGACACATTGAGTACGACACTGCGCACGGTCCTCCTAGCTTGAAGCAGTTTACCGCACATCTTCGGCAAGTCATATGGCCTCGAAATTTCAAACTTGAGAAACTCAAAAAATATGACAGCAAGGAGAACCCTAAAAATTAGACCATGCTCTATGAAATAGCTATCCGATCAGCTACAGGCGACGAACACGTCATGGCAAATTATTTCTTAGTCGTCCTTGACTAAGCTGGGCACCAGTGGCTGCTCGGCTTGCTAGAAGACCAGTTCGACACTTGGGAGGACCTACACTAGGCTTTCATTGACAATTTCATAGCCACCTGTGAGCAGCCTAGAAACAAGTATGATCTTGAAAGGATTCATGATCGCAAGGACGAACCGTTCCACGATTATATCTGACGCTTCTCGGATATGTGCCTTAACATCCCAAAAATCTCCCATAACGAGGCAATCTCTGCTTTCGTCAAAGGTCTCCGTTACCATGAGGCACTCAGAAGCAAGTTACTCTGAAAATGGCCGACCATGGTTGTTGAGCTTCTCGCCACTGCTAAAAAGTATGCAGATGCCGACGACACTAAGAAGCTAATAAGGGAAGATGTGGGAGGAACTTTGTGACTCGACCACCCCCCATATTGTGACGACAACCACGAGAACTGTGGGAGAATCGACAACCGTGACCGTCGTTGTAATGACAATCAAGATCACCGAGAAAATTGGGACCGGCGTCGAGATCGTCGTGATGACTTCAAGGGCAAGCAGCCTCGTGAAAACAACTAGGAAGTCAATACAGTCAAGAGGCCTACTGGTCACCGCGACTACCAAGAGGACTACAATAAAGCCTTGAAGGATCCATGCTAGCTTCATCCTAGGTCCAACCACACCATGGAGAACTGCCA
>Ga0182004_10005755_pt1 | contig 10097 bp, 11 predicted proteins | sample Sormic07211540_1_FD_120479 | JGI IMG/M metagenome (GOLD analysis project Ga0182004, IMG submission 120479) | Endophyte microbial communities from Sorghum bicolor roots, Mead, Nebraska, USA - 072115-40_1 MetaG | ecosystem: Host-associated > Plants > Roots > Unclassified | place: USA: Nebraska...
ATCACTATGCATGGGCGTAGTCCTGTCTCGCAATGATTGCCAAGTATAATTGCACTAACTATGATATGCTAGACTTTATAGTTAAGAATAACTTAGGAAATATTCTTGTAGTTCATCCTAATTACATGCTAATGACTTGCTAGAATATCTATTGAGGCGCTTATCATTATTATATGTGGCTAGTTATGCTGATGAGATTATCTTTGTCACCATTCATACTTTATCTATATTTTATGTGACATTTATCCTTGTATGAAAGAGATAGATAATGCTCTCAATTATACATGCAATGATAGATACTCAATTCTATATTTCATTCCATAATCAACATTGATGTTTAGCAATCCCTTCCCAGTGGTAAAAATATAAATAACGATACCTGGATACCTAGAATACTTCCCGATTAAAATGCTACATCGGTATTAATCTGTGCGCTTGCAGATCTCATTTATTATTTGTTCAAAAGAGCAATTGCATATTTCAATACCATGTCTCTCATGTCATGCTGGTGATGACAACTTGGCTTAAGTGGCATGAGGGATAGGTTCGGCATTTTTGGCGCCGTTATCAGAATTAGAAAACTAAGTCTACTTTTGGTAATGACGTTAAGAATGCCCAACAAGCGGCAGCTGCAACAATTTGGTAGTACCATGTTGGTTGAAAAGTTGTCTTTACCCACTCGTAAGCATCCACATCCTTATCACATTCAATGGCTTAATGATGGTGGGAAAATCAGAATTACTCCATCAGTCCGTGTTCCTTTCTCCATGGGTGCTTATTCTAATTTTGTTGATTGTGATGTTATTCCCATGGAAGCATGCTCTCTATTACTTGAGCGACCTTGATAGGTTGCATCATGGTCAGTGAAATCACTATTCTTTCATGTTTAAGGGTCAGAAAATAATTATACATCCAATGACACTTGAACAAATTCTTAAAGATGATCTTGCTAGAGCTGCTAAAACTGCTAAACAACTTCAACCGTCAACCTCTGTTAATTCTGAAATCAAGTTGAATGCTCCTGTTTGCTTGCTACACATGCTGATTTCGATGAGTTACGCGATGCTCCTTTGTCATGCTATGCCCTTATATACTATAGTGTGCTCGTTTCACTTGATGATGCCCCATCTTTGGATATTCCCCCTGCGGTTGCTAACATTTTGCACAAGTACGCTGATGTCTTTCCAAAAGATTTGCCACCAGGACTCCCACCACTGCGTGGCATTGAGCACCAGATCGACCTTATTCCCGGCACACAGCTTCTGAACCGCGCACTGTACCATACAAATCCGGATGAGACAAAGGAAATACAACGACAGGTACAGGCGTTGCTTGACAAGGGTTCTATTTGTGACTTTCTTAGCCCCTGCTCCGTTCCCGTGTTACTTGTTCCAAAGAAAGATGAATCATGGCGTATATGTGTAGATTGTCGTGCTATTAATAACATTACCATTCACTACCGATACCCTATACCATGCCTTGAAAATATGCTAGATGAGCTGAGTGGTGCCATTCTTTTCACTAAGATAGATTTGCATAGTAGCTTCCATCAGATTCACATAAAATTAGGTGATGAATGGAAAACGGCTTTCAAAACCAAATTTGGGTTATATGAATGGTTGGTTATGCCGTTTGGTTTGACAAATGCTCCCAGCACATTGCGTTTGATGAATGAAGTTCTGCGGCCCTTCATAGGACTGTGTGTAGTTGTCTATTTTGATGATATCCTCATTTACAGCAAGTCCATGGAAGAGCATTTAGAACATTTGTGTGCTGTTTTTGATGCATTGCATGCAGCCCATTTATTTGCTAACATCGAAAAATGCATGTTTTGCACACAACATGTTTCGTTTCTTGGCTATGTTGTTACTCCATAGGGCATTGAGGTGGATAGTAGCAAGATCGATGTCATTCGGGCGTGGCCTACACCGACAACGGTCACACAAATTCGAAGCTTTCTTGGCCTTGCAGGTTTCTACCGCAGGTTTGTTCATGATTTTAGCTCCATTGCAGCGCCCCTACATGAGCTTACAAAGAAGGATGTTCCCTTTGCTTGGTGCAATTCGCAAGAGGTTGCGTTTAGCACCTTGAAAGATAAGTTAACCAATGCTCCTCTCTTGCAGTTGCCTGATTTTACTAAACAGTTTGAGCTTGAATGCGATGCTAGCGGTATTGGGCTAGGTGCTATTTTGTTACAGGAAGGAAAGCCGGTTTCTTATTTTAGCGAGAAATTAAGTGGTGCTAGCTTGAATTATTCTACTTATGATAAGGAGCTTTATGCTTTAGTGCGCACTTTGCATACTTGGAAGCACTACCTTTGGCATCGCGAGTTTATAATTCATTCTGATTATAAGGCTTTAGAACATATTCATACCCAAACAAACCTGAACCGTTGTCATGCTAAGTGGGTAGAATTCATTGAGTCTTTCCCTTACATTATTAAACACAAGAGCGGGAAGGAAAATGTTATTGCTGATGCTTTGTCTCGTCGCTATACCATGCTGTCATAGTTAGATTTTAAAATCTTTGGCTTGCAAACTGTGAAGAATCAATATGTGGATGATGCTGAGTTTAAAGATGCTTTCGCTGCTTTCGCCCATTGTAATCATGGCAAACCATGGGGCAAATTTCACATATAGGATGGATTCTTGTTTTGCGCTAACAAGCTATGTGTTCCAGCAAGCTCGGTTCGTCGTTTGTTATTACAGGAAGCGCATGGAGGCGGTCTCATGGGGCATTTTGGCGTCTACAAAACGCATAAGGTGCTGGCTGCCCACTTTTTTTGGCCGCAGATGCACGCTGATGTTGGGCGCCTTGTTGCACGCTGCACTACTTGTCAGAAAGCTAAGTCACGATTGAACAACCATGGTTTGTACATACCTTAGCCTGTTCCTACTTCCCCTTGGCATGATATTTATATGGACTTTGTTTTGGGATTACCTCAAAGTAAGAAGGGGAGAGACAGTATTTTTGTGGTTGTTGATCGTTTCTCCAAAATGGGTCATTTTATACCTTGTCATAAGGCTGATGATGCTAGCAATATTGCTGAATTGTTCTTTAGCGAGATTATTCATTTGCATGGTATTCCAAATACAATAGTCTCTGATCGAGATGCTAAGTTTCTCAGTCATTTTTGGAGATCACTGTGGAATAAATTGGGAACTAAATTGCTGTTTAGCACAACTTGTCACCCACAAACTGATGGACAAACTGAAGTGGTTAATCGAACTTTGTCAACCATGCTTAGGGCTATTTAGATAAAAATTTGAAACGTTGGGAAGGTTGCTTGCCTCATGTTGAGTTAGCTTATAATCATGCAACGCATTCTTCTACAAAGATGTTTGTCCCTTTCACGTTGTTTATGGTTATATTCCTTGGGCGCCTATTGATTTGTTTGCGCTTGATGCTGAGGACACCCCACACATAGATGCCGCTGCACATTTTGATCAAATGATTCGCTTGCATGAGCAAACTCAACAAAACATTGCTGCTGCTAATGCTAAATACCAGGTTGCGGGTAGTAAAGGGAGACAACATGTTACTTTTGAACCAGGTAATCTGGTTTGGTTGCATTTGAGAAAGGATCATTTTCCTGCTTTACGTCGTTCTAAATTGATGCCACATGCTGCTTGTCCTTTTAAAGTGCTAACCAATATTAATGATAATGCTCATATCCTTGACCTACCTGTGGAGTTTAGTGTTTCCACGAGTTTTAATGTTGCAGATATGAAACTATATGCGGGTGAAGATGAGAAGTTGTCGTCGAGGACGACTTCAGTTCAATAAGGGGGGATGATGAGGACACCACGAGTACATCTACACCAGCAGCACCTCAGGCGCCTCCAGTTACTCCTCCACCGCAGGCGCCTACAATTGATCATCCAGTTGGGCCAATCGCTTGGGCCCATGCAACAGAATTAAACTTCATCATGTTGTTCAGGAACGAAGGCCCAGCAGAATAAGAAGATGGCCCAACAGGGCAGCCCAAGGCGGGGCGCCTAGGGTTTGGAGCCGTAGCCCTTTCTTTGGGCACGCGCCACCCTCGTGGCTGTTGCCCTTTTATTTAGTTGGAGTCCCTTTTGTTTACAACTTGAGTTTTGTTTTACATCTAGCTTTAGCTACTCTCGAACACGCGCCAATCTATGTTGTCTCGTGTATTGTAATTCAGAACTCCAGCTTCGAGTGATATTAAGATTGCTCGCGTCCTTTTCTTGTTCGTTCTTTGATTGCGCGCAGGAATTGATCTTGTTCGTCCTAGCATTTTTCAATACGGATTTGAAATGGATTTACAGAAAATGTTTTCTAGAAAATGATTTAAATGGTATTAAATCTATATCTTGAGATCCATGGCACCAAAATTGGTGAAATAAATTTTGGTGTGTTCTATAATTCCAGATCTACAATTTGGTGTGTTTGCATGTCATTTTTGGACAACTTTTCTGTACAAATGTATTTAATCCATGTTTTTGCTGATAATTAGAAAATGCATAGTAATTAAAATATAACTCAGAAACATGTGAAACTTGTTTTGTTAGTTTTGTATGGATGATTAGCCTCTGGGAAAAATATGTCATATATTATTTGCTGAATAAATTAATTTGTAATGATTTAAATACTTGCATGGCAATGGTTTATGATTTTTAGTAAATAACTGGATCATGCAATTAATCTGGGAATTTTTGTGGGTGTTTCTTATGATAGTATGTAATGTATAAAAATATGAAATCTGTTGTTTGACACTTGGTCAACAGTAGGATATTTATACTTAAATATACGGAGTAATCTTGTAATTTTTGTAGGCCAAACTAAGTGTCCAAATAGTATGAAAAATTTGGTGTAGACTTCATACTTGACTTGTAATCCACTGTAATGTTTGTGGAATTTATTGATGATCAGAAGTACATGCTACTATTGTAGGTCCAATAATAATTAAAATAAATTATGAATTGTTGTGCATAAGTTAAATGGAATAAAAGGGTGTTTGGTATATCTTTGAAGCATCATGTTATCTTGCTGATTAACCATAAAAACAACTTGTAGAAATGCAATAGATACTTAATTTGAATACGTGTTCTTGGATGATGTTGACTACCTTGTAGAAATAATCACCTCTGTCATTTATGCACCGTGGCATTATCATCTTGTCCTTGCTTGCATATACATTGCACCTCGGCATCTCGCACTCCACTCATGGGCACACATGCATCATATAGGCTCGCAGGAGAACGAGGTGGGACCCGAGGAGCAGGAGGAGACCCAGGAGCAGGAACTTTCGGGAGGACCCGAGCCGGAAGGAGAGCTACAGGAGTGTCCGGACAACAGGCCTAGCACATTCGAGAAAGGCAAGCCCCGGAGCATTCTAAGTCTCCCTATTCTCGCTAACTTAATTGATATATTATGATTGTTCTACTATGTTGCATTTAAGTGATAGGAATTGCCTGATACCGTTGATGCATACTTACAACATGATATCACCACTTGTTTATCTACCTTATCCTATGTAGATAGGCTCGGAGTCTAAGCTTAGCTTGCTTAGCACAGTAGAAGTCGGGTGATTTCCTGTCACCTGCGAGATATAGGTGGACACCTGTTTGATTTGCTGTCAATGCTATGAGGAAAAGTAACCAAGTGCGGGAATGAACTTGAGAACGGGCAAGGTCTTTTGGTGGAGTTGACCGTAGTGCCCCTGCCTGTGTCGATTAAGGACCGATCGTTGACGACCCTCTTGTCATGTTGAACGCATGCCCCACACTAAGATGGAAGGATAAGTCGTTCCGACCGTGAAGCCTGCACACTATCCGGGCCGGGAGTCGAGCCGCCATGCGCTGTACTGGTGGTGGTTGAGGAGAACGATGAGGGCGCGGCGCACAACCTTGGTATACCTTGGATACCTCGGTTGCCGGAACGGTCCTCGGGTACTGGCGGTGCCTACCGAACCCGCAATTTGGTCCTGGATAGTGTAATACGGTGATCTGTAGCTCACTTTATCAGTGAGTGTGGTTTGTGTGGGGAATAAACTCGCCAGCTGGTGAGAAATCTATTCGAATCGCCATCGCTCCTAGATAGTGAGCACTTGACATGAGCTTCGTCCTCGTAGTAAGGACTACGGAACACTTGGGTATGATAAGTGATGAATTGGGGTTGCTATGATAAGGTACTAATATATCACAACACTTGTTTGCAATAGTACAGGTGCAAACCTAGATAATAGGTAATAATGTTTAATCTGAGCTAATTAAGGAAAAGGGGCTAAATATTAGGATACACTGCTACTTGGGTAACGCTTTTACGCAAAAAGGTTTCAGCTACCCCACTATACAGCCTTCATGATCCTTGAAGAGTCTTATATTTGGTTTATGACGGATAAGTCTAGCTGAGTACATTCTCGTACTCAGGGTTCTATTCCCATGTTATTTTGCAGATGGGTAGATCTACTATGGTTATTTCATTCTCTGCTTGTACCCAGCGATGGGTGATGACTAGACCAAGAGCGATGGTCACTCTACCTCCTCTTTTGCTTTTGTGGGAATGATCGAACTATGGCACTGTATCAGACTGAATGTGTGTGTGTTATTTTAAAACTATGAAGCTTCCGCTACTTGAGAACTTGGTTTGTAATAACTTTAAGTAACTCCGATGTATGTGATAAATGTTGCGAACTGGATGTAATTGTGAATGGTGACCGCTGAACTTATTACAATCTTGGTTGTACGTATGTGTTGAGTTTGAAATCCTTCGAGATTTCACGGACTACCGGGATTATATGGGCTTAAGCTTGATGGTTCGACTGTGCAAATGGTCACTATTAGGCTTAATCTCTTATAATTTAGGCGGTTCTGTTACAGCTGGCATCGGAGCAAGATTTAGCAAGTTACTGTTCATAAGTACGTTCTAAACTAAACTTAAATCCGTTAATAAAAGTTAACTATGTAACTAATGATAATTAAGGTGTTAAATTGAGTTTTTGGAAAACTACACGGTGTGCCATGGTCATATCCTTTATGCACAGTTAAGGACTCTAAGGTGGCTAGTTAAGTACTGACTTGGGGGTTATGCATCATATTTCTATTTTCGTCGCTCATATGGCGTGCAATAGTATGAGTGCCATTGATTTGAGTGGTAATGTATGGATCAATTCTTCATCTACGCCTCGGTAAGTGGGAGCTGTGAGAGCATGATCGGATACACTGCCGATCTAGGGAAGTGATTTTAGGTGCTATGTCATGCACACATGTTTGGTGTGCCTAGGAACAGTATCGCATGTTGGGAGATTCTGTCCTGAGAGGCGATGCCGTCACTAGGGCGATGATGTGGGTAGTAACACACCATATGCATGGAAGTGGTGTCTATGTGTCTGGGGTGTATAGTTTTAAATTCTTGTTCTGCATGTTCATATTGTGGTTGGGCTGAAATGAATTTTCTGTTGGTACGCTAACCCCGTTCTTGCCTAGAACACTAGTTACGTTATGAGAGAACGTTGTTTGCCACCGCATATACTGATTAGTGTTAAATTTTGTATCTAAGTTTGTGAGATCGTAAGTCCATGCACGCATCATGTTCATTTCATATCATTGCTTACTTCCTCCCCTTAATTAAATCTGTCCCAATTTCAATTAAGATAATAAAAGATAATCCTCAGTCTTACCCAGGGTATTCTATTTGCAGCAGATGGCACGCACTAGGCTCACCGCTCACAAGTCCACTGGTGGGCGGGCCCCTCACCATCAGTTGGCATCTAGGAGCTCGCCTCATAAGAGCAAGTTCCTAGAGGAGTTTGGGATGCCTACCTTGCTTTGGAGAGTGCTCAGTTCAATGGGGTATCCCGAAGGAAGGGAACCTCGCTACAATTGGAACAAGGAGAAGCTTGGTGATGGAACCCTAGTGGGGATTGAGGTAGTGATCCCTACCAGTGGAGGTGACCCCGCCTGGGGTGGATGGGTGTACGAGTCCTGAGGTACCACGCCTTTCCAGGGTGCTAGCAGGGCTGCTTTTGCAGTTTTGAGGGATATCATGGAGAGGTGCTTCCCCACGGTGACCCCTACACTTCGGTGTGGGATCAGTCCAAGGTGGATGCTCTAGAGAGGAGTGCGGATGAGGATCAGCACAGTGACAGCACAGCTATGAGTGCTATGTTTGCCTTGATGAAGACCTATGGGGGTCTAGAGCGCTGTTTGGGACGCTTGTCTGGGTCTCTTCTGACAGTTCAGGATGAGAAGCGCCAGCTACAACATGAGTTTGATAGTCAGGTTGAGAGGCTGCAGGCAGATTGGCCCGTGTGACTCTCGAGAGGAACTAGGCCATCCAGAAGAACATTGAGCTGAGTCAGGATCTACTTGTAGTGAGAGAGCAGAGGGACAGGGTGACCACCGCTTATAGGAACTGCGAGCGCATGCTAGTTCATGTGCTTGGTCAGAGGAATGAAGCCTGGCATGAGGAAGACACCCTGAGGGCCCGATAGCTAGAGCTTGAGCAGCAGCTAGCTAATACCGAGGAGTACAATGAGAACCTGCATGAGGATATCCACCAGCTGCATAACCAGCTCCACCCTCACCACCTGCCTTGAGCAGCTGAGTTGGATTCTGAGGACAAGATGGATGAGGATCCAGAGATGGAGGCAGCCGCTAGTGGATATGAGGACGAGGAAGGCTCCGGAATGGACAGTGATCATAGCGAATAGATGCTAGGGCTCTAGAGCTAGTCCTTCTTTTGCTGTTGTTGTTGCATGACATGTGTTGTAATTTGATGGATCTTGGATGTGTAAGACTCTATGTGTTGAGCTGTGTTAACGCTGAAAGTCTAGTTTATGTATGCTGGCAATTTTGGATGAATGCGAACCTTGTTGCTTAAATGTTAAGTAATCCGTTAGTGATGTTGTGTGTGGATGATGAATTGTTGTGCCTCTGTTTATTGTGTGAATTTATTCTCCTTAGTAAATTCAGTACGGCATGATTCTACATATGTCTACCAGTTGATAGCAACTCCTAACGACTGCTTATCATTGACGCATTCAGATGGTGCAAACGCGTGGTGGGGGTAACAGCAACCCCGGTCTTGGAGCAGGTCCCTCCAGAGATGGGGCTCGCAGGAATGAGGAAAGAGCGCCATCACCGCCACCACCACCTCCTACTCCGTACACTGCGGACGTGTTTTTCGCGCAGTTTCTGGGGAGCCAACGCAACAAGGAGCAGATGCAGCACAACATGGAAGAAGCCTTGCGCAATATCGCAGACAACACCCACCGTGGGGATAACCAAGGCGGCCGTGAAGTGAATCAGTACAGCTCTTTTAAGGACATCATGTATACCAAACCACCGGTCTTCAAGGAGGCTCTGGAACCACTTGAGGCAGATGAATGGATTAACACCATGGAGCAAAAGTTCCAGAGTTTGTGAACACAGAGGCCAAGAAGATCGCTAGTTTCCAGAGAGGCTTGAGCCCAAAGATGTTGAAGATCATGGGTACAGGAGCCCGGGCTACTTTCAATGCCTACATGAGTGACTGTCTGACTCTAGAGAACAATAATAACAACTATAGTGCATCCAAGTCACACAAGAGGGCTTTTGAAGCCGGATCGTCTCAGTCTAGGGAACTAGTGGCAGGACGTCAGCAGTACCGTCCTCCTGCCCCAGGTGCTAGGTTCCGACCGCCGTAGAAGAGGAACACAGGGCATCCAACACAGCAGAAGCCATACAAGGTAGTAGTACCTCCCGCTAAGCCAAAGGTGAATCAAGCTGCAACACCCGCTGCTAACAACATGACCAAGGGGCCGTGCTATAACTGCCACAAGATGGGGCACTTAGCTAATGAATGCCCCTATCCCAAGAAGCAGCAGGCGACCTACCCAGCCTGTGTGCACCATACCTCGATATAGGAGATCCCAGAAGGAGAACCGGTAACAGCTGGTATGTTTCATGTAAACCAACATCTTGCAGTTGTTTTGTTTGATTCTGGATCATCGCATTCATTCATGAGCCAAGCATTTGCGCAAAAGCATGACCAAGCAGTTATATATCTGGGTTATGGCTATCGCATCAGCTCAGTAGGGGCAGATGTGTTGACAAATAGAGTGGTCTGAGGGGCAACCCTAGATATAAGTA
>Ga0182004_10005756_pt1 | contig 10097 bp, 8 predicted proteins | sample Sormic07211540_1_FD_120479 | JGI IMG/M metagenome (GOLD analysis project Ga0182004, IMG submission 120479) | Endophyte microbial communities from Sorghum bicolor roots, Mead, Nebraska, USA - 072115-40_1 MetaG | ecosystem: Host-associated > Plants > Roots > Unclassified | place: USA: Nebraska...
AAGTAGAAACCCATGATTGAGTTATCCTCTCTATACTCCTATTATCGACCCCATACTAGATTGATCTTCCTTTACCTTTTATCTTGTTACCACTTAGATTTTATCCCTAGTATAGTTTATATCTTTTTCACTCACCCTTTTTGGTTAAGTTAGAAATCATAGTTGACTCACACGTTTCCCTGTGGATACGATATTTAAAACCCTCCGGGTGAAAGCTACAACGGTATCCATGCGCTTGCGGATCTTATCTGTGCGCGTCTTTAAAATACCAACACTGCATCAATGATGTAAATCCATGAGTTACAGAAATTTACAGTCTAAACAATTCTTGTTCCTCCATTTCAATGATGTATGTGTGCCCAATATGCATGTCCACTAGTTCAAAGTAATGTCACAATGATCTATTGCAAACCAAAACAACAAACTCTATTATGTGATAAATAAGAACATAAATTGTAACTTCAGAACAGTTGCCAATGTACCAAACGATCATATATTAGTTTCCATATAATGTTACCAGTTATGTAGCATCAAGAAATTATTTCTTTTCATAAATGCATACAACTTTCAAGGGATTTTAGGGACCAAGAGCCAAATTTTATATAGTTATAAATACCAATAGTGATGTTGAATCTATTAAAAAGGAAAGTTGACCTATAATTGTAAGTACTAGTTAGTTATAAGAACAAATAAAACAAAATAGTCATATTACACTATTTCTTAATTAGATATTTGTAGTGATGATAATACATGTTTTGTTGTGTCTAATAACTATGCATTCATTTTCATATAGTTATACTTTTAATTGCCATGTTAATTTCAAGAGCATTTAGTAAAAATAGCTTGAATGATAAAAGAATGCAAAATAATCCAATTATGTTTATCTTTTCTAAGAAATACTCAAACTAAATACACAGTAATCCAATGCACCAATGCATAGTTTGTGTTAAGTGATAAATCTATTTTAACATCAATTTAGTTCTAGAAGCTGATTACATTATTAATGAAACTATATCCTGTGATAAATATTATTACAACTTTCAAGGATACCAAATAGTCAATGCTGAAATGCATATATAGTTATAGATGCTATCAGTAATGTCAAATCTACTAAAAGTCTTCCCGTAGTAATAAATATGAGAATGACTACTTTTAAGTAGAAACAAAAGAAAATAAATCTTTCTAGTAGCCATTGTATTAGTAGAGGATATCCAAATATATATTTCTCTAATACAAAACACTATAATACATCAAGAGTATCCATATATTACAAGAATATATATCTCTTGCAATAAATGGCCAGATTATGTTAGAAGCTATGGAATAAAAATAAGTTCCAACTATATCCATAACCATCATTCTTAATAGAAAATATCTGCAACCATTATTGTTAAGAAAAAAACTCAAAGATACTAAAATAGTTGAAATCATTAAGTGGAACACATATTGATGCTTTAAATTTTCTATAAATAGGTCAGTAGCAAAGATCTATGGACACATTTCTCACATCTAGTTTGACCAGGCATGGATCTTAATCTAAGACTCCTATTGGCAATGCTTGTTCTTGCAAGCCTTCTAATCTACACCACACCGACCCATCATGTCAATTCTGAAATTTCTAACCGTCAGAAATATATTGTGCGTGTGCGCCCTCCACCAAACTTTTCCCCAGATATGAGCTCTTCTAACCTTGAGACATGGTATAGATCATTCCTCCCACCATCATCGATGGGTGCATCTAGGCCTCATACACCATTCATCTATACCTATAGAGAAGCCATTCTCGGCTTTGCTGTGAACCTCACGAAAGTTGAGGTAGAGTACGTTACAAAAAGAGATGGTGTCCTTAATGTATACGAGGATTACCTTATACCACTCTTGACAACCCATACACCTGAATTCCTAGGGCTAAGGTCCAATGGAGGAGCTTGGAATAGCATAGGAATGGGTGAGGGAACCATCATAGGCTTGCTAGATACAGGGATAGACATGTCACACCCCTCATTCCATGATGATGGAATGAAGCCACCACCAGCAAAGTGGCGTGGGTCTTGTGACTTTGGAGATGCCAAATGCAACAAAAAGTTGATTGGTGGCAGATCATTTTCTAGAGGTCATGTGCCTCCAGTGGATAATGTTGGCCATGGCACACACACTGCAAGCACAGCTGCCGGACAATTCGTAGAAGGTGCAAGTGTGCTTGGAAATGGAAATGGTACCGCTGCTGGCATGGCCCCACATGCACACCTTGCTATGTATCGAGTGTGCAGCGTATGGGGATGTTGGAACTCAGATGTAGTGGCTGGACTAGATGCAGCCATTTCTGATGGTGTTGACATACTGTCTATATCACTTGGTGGTCGGTCACGACGATTCCATCAAGAATTACTGGCAATTGGCACATTTTCTGCCATGCGGAAAGGGATATTTGTCAGTTGTTCTGCAGGAAATTCAGGTCCATCATCTGGCACACTAAGCAACGAGGCACCTTGGGTCCTGACGGTTGGTGCAAGTACAATGGACCGACAGATGAAAGCTATTGTCAAGCTAGGTGATGGCCGCTCATTTGTCGGTGAGTCAGCCTACCAACCATCTAACCTTGTTTCTTTGCCATTAGCGTACAAGCTAGATTCTGGGAATGTTAAAGGGAAGGTTGTTGCTTGTGATCTTGATGGTTCTGGTAGCTCTGGTATCCGAATTGGAAAAACTGTCAAGCAAGCTGGCGGAGCTGGGATGATAGTGTTTGGAAAACAAGTGAGTGGGCACAATACTTTTGCTGAACCACATGTCCTCCCAGCATCTTATGTGAATCCCATAGATGCTGCTATGATTAGAGAGTATGCTAAGAACTCTAGCAACAAGCCAACAGCCTCAATTGTCTACGAGGGAACATCATTGGGAACTACTCCAGCTCCTGTAGTTGCTTTCTTCTCTTCACGTGGTCCAAGCACAGCAAGCCCTGGTGTTCTTAAGCCTGACATCATTGGACCAGGAGTGAATGTCATTGCAGCTTGGCCATTCAAAGTTGGACCACCAACAAGTGCAAATTTTGTGAAGTTTAATTCCATTTCTGGAACATCAATGTCTGCACCTCACCTCAGTGGAATCGCAGCTGTTATCAAGAGTGTTCATCCAGATTGGTCACCTGCAGCAATCAAATCGGCAATCATGACAACAGCCTATGCAGTAGATGGTAACAAGAAGCCAATCCTAGATGAAAAATTCAATCCAGCTGGTCATTTCAGTATAGGTGCTGGACATGTTAACCCTTCTCGAGCTATCAATCCAGGTCTAATCTATGACACCGATGAGGAGCAATATATTTTGTACCTATGCGGACTTGGCTACACAGATTCTGAAGTTGAGATAGTTACACATCAGAAGGATGCCTGTAGGAAAGGAAGGAAAATCACTGAAGCTGAGCTGAATTATCCTTCGATTGCGGTGAATGCGAAACTTGGCAAACTTGTGGTGAATAGGACGGTCACCAATGTAGGCGAGGCAAGTTCAACCTACACTGTGGACATTGATATGCCGAAGGGAGTAACGGCATCAATTTCACCAAACAAGCTAGAATTTACCAAGGCAAAAGAGGTGAAAACATTTGTTGTGAGTTTAAGTTGGGATGCCAATAAAATTAAGCATGCGGAGGGAAGCTTCACTTGGGTGTTTGGGAAACAAGTTGTGAGGAGCCCCATTGTAATATTCTAATGTAAACTTAGTGAGTTTAGGACTTGCTTGCAAGCCTGCTACTAATATTAAATAATAAGTTTATCAATATTGGTATCTCTGCAACTATTAATAGAGTTTCTGTAGCTTCCATATCACTAAGAAGCTCCATAGAAATTGTATCCGTCAATCTCAAAAAAAATATATATCTGATTTCTTTACATATGCCTATATTAATTTTTTGTATCTCTCCATTGTCTTCTCTCCCCTCTTATTTTTCTCACCCGTCTCTCTCTCCCCCCTTGTTTCTGGATGATACAAGAGGCAAGCTTGGTGCGGCGACGGTGGTGTGGGCATGGCTGGCCGATCTGGGAGTAGACTTGAGCACCGCTTGGTTTTTGTCCGCCATGGACCCCAAGAGTGTCCCATATTTCATCCCTATCTATTTTTTTAGGAAAAAAGAGAATAAATCATTTCCAAGAGTTCTCCATATCTTTTCTCTATCTTTTCGCACTTGGCAAACCACCGCCACCTGCGCGCAATATACGCATGGTTTGGGAGCGTGCATCCGGAGAAGTAGAAGGAGGTGGGAAAGGAAAAGGAGGAAAGACGGGTTTCAGGTGAGAAAAGCGCAAAAGAAAGATTAGTGGGAGGGCTTAAACACGTATAGAAAGGAAAAATGTGGTTTCAGGTGAGAAAAACGCAAGAGAAAGATTAGTGGGAGGGCTTAAACACATACATAAACAAATTTCTGGTTCTTGATGCAAAACATGAGACGAAGTCGTGGGGAAAAAGGTACCGAGAAAAAAACTTTTCGGATAAAAATATAGAAAACTTTTGGAGATGTTGACCTCTTTTCCTTCCTATACTAATATAATCTGTGAGTTGGCAAACACCGTATTTTGAGAAACAAAATATAGAAAACTCTTGAAGATGATAGGACCTAAGAACTGATCTTGTTACTCAAAAAGAAATTATCGATCTAAGCCTGGCTAGAAATGCTTAATTCAGCTATTTTACACTATAAACTCTTTGGACAACCCGCCTATAGGCCCAAGCCTGACTCAAAAAAAAAATGCTCAGTGAGACAGGATTATTTCAGCCCGAAATAACCAAACTCTTTTTCCACCCGGCCCAAACCCATCCTGGCCCAAAAATTGGTCTGGTGTGGAGCTGGGTGCGGCCTGCACAAAGTGCAGTGCTAAGCATGCGGCCTGCGAGGCCATGGGCGGGGCTACTAGGGAATGTGCAACTGCAAGTGGAGGAGGGGTGGTGCTACAGGATCCAAAAAAAAAAAAATTGAGCCATCACATCAAATGCACATACATAGAGTATTAACTAATTATGTGTGCAATTTGTAAGACGAATCTTTTAAGTCTGGTTAGTCCATGGTTAGACAATAATTATCAGATACTCCTTCCATCGACGTTTGACTTTTTTATCTCAAGTTTGATCACTTATTTTATTTAAAAAATTTATGCAAACAGAGTCAATTTTAAGTCATTCTTGTAAAACTTTTATTAATAAACCAAGTCATGACAAAAAAAAGTGAAATTTTACACAAATTTTTGAATAAGACGAATGGTCAAATCTGGTGTCAAAAAAGTCAAACGTCTTATAATTTGATATGGATTGAGTACAAACGAAAATGTGTCTCAAAAAAAACAAAAATGCTACAGCGTCAAAATATAAAAAAGATTTCGGATCTAAACAAGGCCTTAATTCCAAAAAATTTTAAGATTCCCTATCACATCGAATCTTTGGACACATACATAAAGCATTAAATATAGATAAAAGAAATAACTAATTGCACGGTTTACCTATAATTTACGAGATGAATCTTTTGAGCCTAGTTAGTCTATGATTGGACAATAATTACCAAATACAAACAAAAGTGCTACAAAAACCAAAAAATTTTCGCGAACTAAACCAGACCTTTCGAGAGTGCATTCTAACTCGCTTAGATTTGTGACCATTTTGTTCCGTGTCGCACAACTGCAACATGGTTTGTAGAAAGTTTTCTTAAGTAAAAGTTGTATATCTATATATCTACAAGGATAGAGTGAGTTCCATTTTAGAATAGATGGAGTATTTTTGTTTTTGAAGAGCTACCAGCAAGAGCTTCATTGGGCATGTATTGATAAAGAAGAAGGTTACAAAGACACAACACTACAAACTCACACAACGACAATCACCAAAGAAACCTAAGCACTAACGATGAAGAATCACCCTAGGCGAGTGAGGCGAGCTTTTGTTGGGGGGAGAGGGTTCTCAATAACCATGCCTCCAAGGAGGTTGTGATGTCCTTAGACACTGCCACCGTCAACCGAAAGACTGGCTCTAGGTTTTTCAACCAAGAGAAACCTAGAAGATGGGGGACCTCACGACAATGCCTCCAACGAGGAACATTGATGCATAAAGCAACACCATTGCCAGATCGATAGAATCGAGCAAGGCTTTTGCCCGAAAGCAACCCCAAAACAAAAGGCCCTCCACTGCCGCACAAAACTAGTCACACCATGCAATGCTAGCCACCAAGGCAATGTACGTAGAAAGCCGTCGTTAGTGGGAAGATGTTGCTATGTTGAACAAGTCATAGACCTACGTGACTTGTCAGCATGACGCCAGCTACAAAGCCGCCACTATCCCACCAAACGCTGGACAACCACGAATGGCCACATGAAAGCTGTTGCAGACAAATCAACAACGATGTCAATTCCCCATGCCCGCAGCCAACCACAAAGAGCCGCCTACAACTGATTGTCACAACTGCAGAAGACTGGTCGCAGACATGCTCGACCACCCACCATGGCACCAATCCAAAAAGGGCCGCAGCTAACTGAGTTGTCACCAACTCCTCGCAGATCACCAAAGAAGAGAACAGTCGACCATGTTGCCTGTTGAGGAGTTCGCCATGGCTGTAGCGGCGAACCCACCCCTCGTCGCCAAACACCGTCGAATGGCCAGAACTGGCTGTCCGACTAGGCCCACACTGCACGCCACCCACCGACATGGCTGAGCAGCAGCCAACCATGGGGAGTGGGGGACGATAGCGATGGCTTGGCTTCATGCCACCACGCCCACTGCCAGCAGCAGCAACAACTCGCAAACACATGCCGCGAGAACCGCATCCCTTGTGTCGTCAACGAGCATCCTCTATCCTCTAGTGCAACCACTACCGATGTGGCCAAAAAGGGTAGATCAGAGCGTCAGATCACCAGACCAGCCTACCTCGACAAGAATCTGCGCTCCCGACCACCGAAACTTCACCTCGACCAGTGGAATCGAGGGTGGCAACCAACCTCAAAAGCGCGCGCAAGGAGGGAAAGGATGTGAGAAGAGAAGGGGGCTCGCTGCCGCCGTCCTTGTATCGTCGCGGGCAACACAAGCCGCGTGCTTGAGCGGCGGCAAGGATGGGGAGACGTAGTGGGGAGCCGGCCCTGTCGCCCTAGGGAGGAGCGTCGCGGGGGCGTGGCATGCAATACTTTTGAGTGCTAACTCTCTATGCGGAATATAATTGCAAGCTCCAAGGGGGGTGTGTGTTCTCAACTATGATCAGACCTTCCAATTTATACATCATATTCGTATTTCTACATTAACAACTTTTATCATGTATTTAGACTTTGTTTAGTTCCCAAAAAATTTTAAAATTCTTCGTCACATTGAATCTTTGGACGCATGCATGAAGTATTAAATATAGACAAAAATAAAAACTAATTGCTAGTTTAATTATAATTTACGAGATGAATATTTTAAGCCTAGTTAGTATGTGATTGGACAATAATTATCAAATACAAATAAAAGTGCTACAGTAGCCAAAGCCAAAAAATTCGTGAACTAAACCAGACCTTAGACTCATTGCATATCTAGATGCATAGTAGAGAATTATGTGCCTGAAAACAAAAACAAAATTAACTATAATTCATGACGGAGGGTGGTACAATATTTCACTCTTTTCTCGCAGAGAAAAAGGTATCTTTGTTAAGAAGCAAAGACAAATAAATAAACATGCACACAGCGCACACACACACGGCAGGATAAATGATCGACAACTCGACGACATATGCCCGTGGACGCAAAAGGGAAAGCGCGTAAAATGCGCCGCATTGACGCCCACGCACCGTCGACCCTGCCCTGTCCCCGCCGGCGTGGACCCGGCCCCTTTCCGGCGGCACGGCTGCTGCCTGCTGGAGGTGGAAGGGGCTTTGCGTGCCAGTCATATATGCAGAGGTCAAAAAATGGTTGACGGAATGCCCTCCCCCTCCCCTACTTGCCGGTCTCTCCCTCGCTTTGATCCAAGAACAAGAACATGCATGTATCTTTAGGTCTATCTAGAAGATCTATTCTAATCAATTTTTAAGTAATAAGGTCACAGCTCTCAACAACACATTATAAAAAAAATGTATGGTCTTAAAAATAGTTCATAACTTTTTTAATAATGAATGTAATTGACATACCAGTCTTATATTAGCAAACTATACTTAGTAGAAGAAGGGAAAAAATGGATGCAGATATCAGAGTTATATACAAGTTATAGCATAAATACATTACGTTTGTCTCCAACAGCCTAGGCATACCACTACCCATACCCAAAATGCATCATGCATAGGGGAAAAAATGGCCTCCAAAAGGGCAACGGATCTAGTGCAAACTCATCTCATGTGCAAACTCTAATCTGGACCGCAGGATGTTGATCCAAGGGGACGAGAGGTGGAAGGAGGGAATTGTAAAAGTGTGATTAAGAGCGGGCGGTTAAGTGCAAAATTACCCAATCTCTCCATGCCCTTGGATCAACATCATGTGGTCCAGATTAGAGTTTGCACAGTTTACACGGGAGATGAGTTTGCACTAAATCCGTTGCCCTCCAAAAGAGTAGGTAAAAGAGGCACCACCTTGACCCAAATCTGGAGGCTTTCATCCATGGTGGCGCCACCGTGGTTGAAGGGCGATGGGCGCTGCCACCAGATCTGCCCCTAGAAGCCACAACCCACCGTCCCCGGTCCCTACCGGTGGCCGCACCTTGCCGTGGATCCACGAGGGAGGGTGGAGGAGCGACCGCCGTCACTGCTAGGAAGGTGTACGGGCCAACGCCTCGATGGGAAGGACTGCGAGCTAGAGGCAACGGGTCGAGGAGGCGCTCTGCCAAAGACGTGGGATCATCGGCGCAAGGGTAGAGGTGGGTGTGAGGGTGGATGCCGGCGCGGGGTCGGGGAGAGGACCGACTGAGGCTGGGGTGCCCACGGTGGCAGACTCGTTAGAGATTATGATCGGGGTGATTAAGTCGGGCTCGAGATGGAGTATGCCTCGGCTGCTGGAAAAGAGGAATTTTGGGTCATGCATTCTTTTGTTGTACACTACCGAAACCACCCAATACGTCTCAGATATGGGTTCGGACTGTTGGAGCCAGTCTAAGCATGTTTTGATTGAAGTATAAATTTGCAGCCGTGGGCTAGCTAGGTTAGGAGGAAAGAGTTTACCGGACAAGACTAAATAAAAGTTAATCTCGCGCTAGCTAGAACTAGAATTGAAGGACGCAATATAAGATTAATAATTACATGGTAGTTCAAAGACAGGGTTCCTTAACGATGAAAGATGCGATCCTCTGTAAGGTGAACACAGTCGCAACCATTTCCACGTCTCCATAAGAGAACATGTACAAGAGCAGAAAAACTTTGAACCTGTATATACTAAACTTATATCATATATATGTATGTATCTATATTTACATCCTGCAGACTGTAGCCAGCCAAGCCGCAAAAAAAATTAAAAAAAAATGAATAGAATGGGAAAACTACTATCAGTCTGTTGTGTCATCTAATACGGAGTAACAAAGAAAAAGAAGGAAAAAAGAGAGAGGATTTTTTTTTTTTTGCCTCGCTGTCGCTGGCGGAAAGCACGCTCAAGATTGAAGATGAGCTGAAACCATCAGTTGGTGCGTTTGCTGGGGGCGGATGGCGGTGGTTTCCCCCGGGGCTTCTTGTTGAGCAGCCACTGGTGGCGGCCGGCGGCGAGCCGATGCCGCCGACGATCCTGATCCTCGGTGGACACGGCCGGTGGTGCCGCGCCCGCGACGACCATCGTCTGGGTGTCGGCGGGTAGAGGCAGCAGTATGACGTCGCCGTTATTGGTGCTGGTGGTGGTGGTGTGGTGGTCGTCGCCGAGACCGAGAGGCCTGCAGCTGGAAGGCTGCGCGAAGACGGCGAAGAAGAGGCAGAGGATGAGGAGGAGGAGCGTGGGCGCGGTGAGGACGAAGCTGCGGCTGCCTCGCGGCGGCCGGAGCCGGAGTCGCTGCTGCTGGGTTCTCGTGCAGGCCATGGTCAATGCAAGAAAGAGAGAGAGAGAGAGAGAGAGAGAGACGTGTGGTCGTCGTTGGGTGGAAAGTGGAATGTGTGAAGAAGAAGAAGAAGAAGAAGAAGAAGAAGAAGAAG
>Ga0182004_10005757_pt1 | contig 10096 bp, 5 predicted proteins | sample Sormic07211540_1_FD_120479 | JGI IMG/M metagenome (GOLD analysis project Ga0182004, IMG submission 120479) | Endophyte microbial communities from Sorghum bicolor roots, Mead, Nebraska, USA - 072115-40_1 MetaG | ecosystem: Host-associated > Plants > Roots > Unclassified | place: USA: Nebraska...
CAGGGGCCGGGGGCGGGAAGGACGACGAGCTCGCCGATCTGGTGCGGCGCCTCGTGGACGCCCTCGCGCGCTACGCTGATCGTCTGCCCTTCGACCTTGATCGTCAGGTTCGCGCTCGGATCTGTGATCCACTGCTGTCTGTTGACGCCTTTTTTGACCAGTCCATGCCTCGTTGCGGGGGATTTGTGGGGTCCAGCCGCCCAAAGACGTCGCCTTGTTTGGGAAAAGCTTTGTTTTTACTACTATTGTCTAGGTAGTGTTGCGCTGTTCTCGGGTAAAATTCTAGGTTCCCAATCATCATCGATTTGGTAATGCGTTTTTTTGCTGTCGCGTATGCTTGGGCTCCACATGTATACGTTGCTGGGTATATATATAGCTCTTGATTTGCAGGTTTTCAATGCAAAAAATGGCCCCCTTTTGAGTTTTGATTAAAGTGATCATGTTTGGCGGTAAGTTTAGGTGATTAGTGTGCCCCCGTCCTGTGATTTTGATGTGTTCTTTGGCTCCATCTTTTTTTTTGGGTATAAAAAACAGAACAATATATGCAAAACAACAAAACATGTCTAAGTGAATCACTTACGGAAGTGGAACATTTCTTTAAGAAGATCACATTTCTTGATTGTTTCATTTATATGATGTCAAGAAATGGTTTGTCTTTGTGATCTATCATGGAATTAGAATGAGAATTGTTTGCTCTCAGAATTTTCTTTCCTTGTCACTTAACCTAATGTGTTATTAAATTAGTTTTCCAAATACTTGTAGTTCCTAAGGTCAGCAGCATTTTTGTTGCAATGCTTTACATCTTTGTATTCCAAATGCTTTACATCTTTGTATTCCACAACACATGCACTTGATGTGCTTGATATGGTTGGCTTGATTGACAGCATTGTAGCATAACTGTTTTAATAACAGTGTATAGCCAAAGAACATGCTCATATGGTTCATGGTTCCCTTGAGAATTGAAGCAGTCTACCAGAATATATTGTAAGACAAATCTAGCATCTCTCACAACAGGGCTGATCGTTTACTGATGGCAACGTTGCTTTGTCGAAGAAAGTCCAAGCCTTATTTTTGTAGCTACACATAAACAAACGCACCACTGGCATGTTTATGATGTATTAATTTGAGCCCTTGTTACAAGAATTACTGAATTTCTTCATGTTCATGCTTCAGAAACTTCGTTCACTTACTACACTTGCTGCGATCTCGATCACACTTCTGTTTGCCTGGAAAATGTTGAGAGCTCCTCAAGAGCAAGCTCGGAGGCCTCGTAGGAGGGCTGCCCCATCATCTAGCAACACCAGCACTAGATCACAACCAGGTGCTTTAACCACAACAGATGCTTGTTCATCAGCAGATTCAAGAGCACACGAAGCAGTCAACCAGCTTTTCCAGCCAGTAAATGTATTGCTTGATTTCATTTGTTAGATACAGAGATGATGTAGCTGTTTTGCTAGAACTCTTTGGTTTGATAGTTGCTTGTTTCTTCTGCAGCTGACTCTTGAGCAGCTTGTCAGGCATAAGCTAAGCGAAGGACGAAGGGTACTCTGCTATAGCTTCTTCCTCACAATAGTTATCAGATTTATAGAGTAATGCTATATTGATGGATGTTTCTTGTTTTCAGTTCACATGCCGCTTGCTTGGTGTGATTTTGGAAGAAACATCTCCAGAGGAGCTTCAGGTGGGCTGTAATGATGTTGCATTGATGCCAAAACTAACTTCAGTTTACACTAGTCAACTAATGGATTTATATCTTCTTGCAGAACCATGTCACAGTGAAGCCTTCTGTGGTGGAGGTTCTCCTAGAAATTGCAAAATTCTGTGATGTGTATTTGATGGAGCGTGTTCTTGATGATGAAAGTGAGGCAAGTTCTAAATAGCAACACTTTTTTCTTCTTCTTTTGATAATGTGGGATCACATGAATCAATAGCCCTTTGGTCTACGATTTTTCGATTTCATAGTGCTTTCATTATTCTATATGTACTACCTATTACGAAATTTAGAACTTGAATGATTTCTGCAGGGAAAGGTTTTATTGGCCCTGAGTGAAGCTGGACTTTTTGCTGGTGGTGGCTTGATAAAAGATAAGGTAGGCTGCAAGCAACAACTGATTGATGTTCTAGTATTGTTTATAGCCATCGGCTATTTGCTATGTAAATATGTGACCTATCATTTCTTAAAATCTGCAGGTTCTTTTCTGTAGTACAGAGAATGGCCGTACATCTTTTGTTCGGCAACTCGAGCCTGATTGGCACGTCGACACAAGTCCTGAAATTGTTCACCAATTAGCTGTAAGTACACAAACGCCGCAACAACATAGTGACAGAAACTTTATTGAGATATTTTTTGATTTGCTATTTATCTATCTATTTATTTGCCTTGCAGAGGTTTATCAAATATCAACTACACATTTCGCCGCAGCGAACTGAAAGAATAGCAACCAATGTTTTCAGCGCTCCAAGCTTGGAACAATATTTTGGAGGCCTAGACCAGAGATAGAGGTAGAGCACATGCGCTGTGATGTCTGTCCTAATAATCAATACATGGAACACCCGTAAACAATAAGAGGATCAAAGATGATAACATGGAACTCCATAAGAAATACCCTAATTTCTATTTAGTTTCTTTATCTGCAGGTCAAACTCCATCCAGCAAAGTGGTGGCGGCTTAGTGATGAGAACGGAGGACATCGTTGTTTTTTATTTTCTCTGCTCGAATGATGAACTCGTTTTTCCTGTATCATGTGTAAAAGCCTGTGCTATGTACTAGTAATCCGTTGTTATGCGATATGCAGTGCCTCACAATCTATGCAAGGAGATAACATATGTAGTAGCTTACATGGCGAATCAGTTGTGTTAATGTACAAGTATAACCAAAGTACCTGCTGCTATTGCCATTCGGTCTTGTCACTGTTGGTCCCCATGAGGCTGCTTATTACGGTAGCAGTTTTTTAAAAAATGAGACTAACGAAAGCCCGGCTTTGCTGCGCGTCCTGTCGTGGCCCAAAATACCGAGCTACATACATACAGTGCCTATCCACTTTTTTCGGTATATATCAAAATTCTTGTCTTTTGTATCATTCTGTGGAATTTGAGAATGTTAAGATAGCTTTAGCAGGAGAAATATGATAATATTAATACATGTAAGGTTAAACTTATCCAATATGTTCCTTTTCAATTAAAATTTAAATAAATTAATAACATATAAGCATGCATCTTTCGTTTGGCTCGAGACTCCCTCAATTTGACCATTTCCTGTAGAATTAGAACTCTTTGAAGGATTATACCTTTAGAGTGAGGCGTCTACTTGGTAATGCTTAGAGGATACTAGTGATTTTGAGACGAGAGCTGTATTTGCTCGTTTCGAGTGGTTGAAGATAAAGTACAAATTTGTCGAGTTCTTCAATGAGAAATAAATATTTACAGCTAACTTGTTTTTATTTGATATCATATGGTTACCTTGTTGCGCTGTTCTTTTTTTCTTTTGACAACAGTTGTGCTGTTCATTGAAATGACATCAAGATGAAGATGACGAATTGTAAAAGATATATTGACTTTTCTGAGCAGATTAGCAACCAATGTTTTCAGCGCTCCAAGCTTGGAACAATATTTTGCAGGCCTAGACCAGAGATAAGAGGTACTCCCTCCATACCTATAAAGAAAATCGTTTAGGACAACGGCATAGTCTTCAAATCCTAACTTTGACTCCTTGTTTTTATAAAATATATTTATCAAAAAGTGGTATATGTATATTTTTATGAAAGTATTTTTCAAGACAAACATATTCATATGGTTTTCACATTTCCAAATTCAAACACTTAAAAGTTATTCATGATTTATATTCCTAATATTTGACTCAAACTTTGTCCAAAACAACTTTCTTTATGAGCATGGAGGAAGTAGATCACATATGTTATGACGTGGAACATAATGTGAGGCTAAAGACTGATCGGCTGTTGCATTTTAACATGGTCGCCACTATCCATTTGAACAAGAACATATCATCTTTCGCAAGTTGCAACCCAAAAAGAAACTCCCCTTGTTTGTGCACTTTCACTTTTTCCAAGCTTTCAAAAATTACCCAGAGAAATAAAATACATGAAGATTCCCAAATGCCACAAAATACAAACTGAGTTCTCCTTTCAGACCGGTTGCTCTTCTTGGCATTTCAAGCATGTACACGTGAACCCGTAATCTGCAAGCTGTGCTTGCCTCTCCTCGTATGGAAGGTCTTCATCGATGTAGGAGATGGTAATCTGGAATGTTCATTGTCAGATCGTTAGTATAGGTGGCAGCATAGCATAGCCGAAGTTCCCATCTTGAATGTTTCAAAAAAAGTTCTCATCTTGATTGCATAATCAAAACGATTTGAACAAATAATAGGATACCTCTTCACCCTTGCTGATAGGCCTCAGAGCAATTATCACTGCATGGCCATCCTTGTCCTGCAGTTGTATTTCAACAGCTCAGATCTGCCTTACTGACGGCAAATTGGAATGAAAAATGAACTAGTCTGCTCAAACAAAAAATGTACACACTCACCTCGTCTCTCTTAAATGCTTTAGCATTTGGACAGCATGAGTGGTTCATGCAACTCTGCAAAGGAAAGAACGCCGTTCCTGCCAGCAAGAAATCATCAGGGACAACAATTTATACTGTTGAGCAAACATAGGCAAATAACAAGTACTGCAAAAGGAGCTGTGCATACCCTCACAAGGGACTGAATAGTCTTCACCTAAAGCATCTAGGAATGGCCCCGTTACCTTCTCTGCTTCCTCCTAGATCACAATGCAATTCAGGTTTACAAGGGTTCTTTCCAGATTAAGAATCATAGAAATTTGGGCAAACTATCAACAGACCTTCTCACTCTCTGGAAGATCATCAATGTGTATGAAATAGTCTTCAACTGGTGATGCGACAACTAAATCACTGCAACAGAGGAGAGGAGAGCATTTTGAGTTATGACTTTGATGTCAAATGCAGAACAGATATTTCAGATATTTGTGCTCATTATAGTTGCAAATAAAATAATGACATCACATGTATGTCCATCAACACTAAAATAAATAAATAAATCCACTTACAGATTGTTCATCTCAAACATGCCAATTATATGGCCATAGATGTCAAGCGAAAACACTAGACCATTGTCAAGGAAACTTCAAAAATGGATAAGAAAATAATTTCAAGGAAACTTATATATGCCAAACAAGTCAGTAGGCTACTGAAAAGGATACAGGGTGCACACTCAGGATCAAAGATTGCATCCTTGAGAAGCTGCAGTGACTGCAAAATAAATCAGCACATCAGTGACTGATTAGATACATCACAACAGAATAAGGTGAATATATTTAGATGTTATTATATAACTTATTATCCTTGCCCAAACAATATTATTAAATTGATACATTAATGAAAAAGATGCTGCATTGAAGTAGCCTACAATACCATCAGTAGAATTTGGACTATTTGTTTCATAATGTCCAATAAAGTGAATTATCTGCTGCGTAATTACCGTAAATGCCAGATCCCTTATTTGCTGTCTAAACAATTCTTCTTCACTGGAATCAACATCTTCAGGCAAAGCAACACATTCCCACCATCTGCAAACATAAGTTTTTTTTTCACAAGTTTGTAGTAGATAAACAGGATTTTCTCACAACTGGCACACACAACAAAGTTCTCCCATCAAGGTACATGGAAGCCATCCAGAACTAGCCTTCTGCTGGTACATTGTGAAGAATAAAGACTAAAGAAATGCCATGCCATTAGCTATTAAAGAAAGTTTGCAGGTTATATTATTCCATTGAGATGTTACTATCACACACACAAAATAAACAATAAATATCATGCTCAACAAGAGCTGTATCATGTAACACTGTTGCTTAGTGATGTACTAACCACTCCAAGTCATCTGAGGAAAAGTCACACAAGCTCATTCCTGTTACCTCTTTTTGAAGCCCATTGAAAGTGGTTTCCAGGCTTCCATGAGGAGCGAAGAGCTCGATTCATGAGACCCATGCTGTCTTTTGAGTTTCCTATATCTCAACAAGGTGAAAGTGATAGCCTGACATATAAAAGCAGATGTTTGTGCACGAGAATCAAGAAATATTAGTGTATGGCAACCTAGAAGGCCAGAAGACAAAAAGGAAACAGAAGTGTTTTTTGTTTTGTTTTGGTTTGGTTTGGTTTGTTTTGTTGGTGTTGTTGCTCTTTTTAGCATTCTTGATATTCACATCATCGTCTTATCATGATATGTTCCATTCTGGTGCATTGGCCTATAGCAGGTTCACAGTTTTGACAGACATTGGCAACTGATATCAACTTTTAAGTCTGATGCTCAATTTTCTGTTTGCATACGACCAAGACTAATCTGCACTATTCGAATCAAATGTAAAAAGATCTCACTTGAACAAGATTAGAAAATGAAAACCAAACATGGTCAATTAGAGTGATGTTTGGATGCCTACGTACTATATAGTATGCATACTTCTGTCACTTACCTTGGCAGCAATCAAAAAAATATCATTGGTTCCTGAAATGAAGAACAACTATCATCAGAAAATAGGTTTACAACTTCAATGAAAGGTGGAAACTGGACATTGTTCCATAATGATGCAGATCATAAATATTTAGTGCTGGCTTACCATTAGCATGCCCTACAAATTTCTGAAGGGCGGATTTCCGTAATGGTTCGGTCTTGGATCCAGCACACAGCAAAGAGTGATAAGAATCCCAATCAGAATCCGCACATGATTGGCTGTACAAATTGCAATATCACTTAACCAAGTTTTCTTCTCAAGACTACATTTATATGAAATATCAAAAAAAAAACAAGAGTATGTTCTATAGCCACAAGTTTTTTTTGTGAGGAGATTAGGTCTGAAGTTACTATAAATAGTGAGAAGAGAAACATATATCATATGTTTTGCAGAGAGAAGTTAGTTTTCAGGCCCATATAATCATCTGTTGTGTCACTTTGCAAATCGAAAAGAATTCACAAATTGTTAGGAACACAGACCTGCAGTAGAGTTCTCCCTCACATCCACCAGGGCAAGCAACAACTGATGGCAGACAGAACTGATCAGTTAAAGGCAATGACATATTACCATCCATAAGTGACATCAGGACCTCTTGTGGCACAGCATTGCTATTCCCACTTGATGCACCAGAGCAGCCAGTACTTGGCCCAGCATCACTCCCATGGCAATGTCTCTCAGTAGAGCCATCAACACTACCACCAAGGCTTTGCAAATACAATCTACGCCCAATTTGGAACTCTATAGAACCAATGAAGCGGAAGCAGTAACTACACACAACACAGTCAATCTGCAAAAAAGGCACATAAAACTTAATACTTCAGAGAAACAGTTCACATAAAAGCCACAATGAATGATCCACTTTCAATCAGATGGGAGAACCTTGTTAAGGCTGTCCTGAGCACCAACCAACATTTGGTCCTTCAGAACAAGGTCGTCTTCAGCAAAGTCCCTATTTGCACAAACACCTGAAAGAACCAGTTTGTTGAAATTGCCAGCTTTTACCTTATGCCAATTTTACACGAGAACAGCAGACTGGATGGCTGCCCTCTAAAGTAATTGCTCAGTAACGGATACCTTTCCCATGCTTGCCACTGTAGCTCACTCTAATGCCATCAAGCTTCTTGGACCGTATGAGTTCATCATAATATTCCTGATGAAGAAAAAAAAAGGCAGCATATTCGTTACCTTATACTAACACTGGATCAACCACCGATGTTAACAACTAAATATAGGCCCCCTCTCATAATTTTGCATCAACGCTATCGAAGCCTAAGATATCACACCAACAGCGCCATGAAAGGCCAATATATACCACGCTAACGCCATGAATGAAAAGCCTAAATTTGGCAATATTGGAGCAGAGTAACAGCTTTGATGCCACGAGACTGTTCAATTAGGGGATTCTCAAGCAAACAGGCTAGTCGTACAGAATGGGCCGGAAAGAAAGCAAGTACCTGAGCGGATTGGAGAGGAGGCGTGGCGAGGAGCTGGGCGATTTGGGGCGCGAACTCCCTGTCCAGATCGCACGGGCTGACGCCAATACCACCCATGCCGTTGGTGGGGTGCCAACCGGGGTTTCTCGCGGCGGGTTCGTCAGCCCCTGGCCGCCGCCGCTGCTTTTGCTGGCCGCTGGGGTTTGGGGGTTTGAGGTTTGAGCTCAAGCGTACGGAGGTTGTAGCACGCGTTCGCCACAATGAAGACGTAAATATGATTTTACGCGTTCGTCTCCAGTAACCTCCGGCTCAAGTCCTTTATCTCTTCCATGTTTAATCATGAGAAAGCAAAGTAAAGCCTCCAGTCAATTTGATTTAAATTAAACTAGACTAGATTATATTCTAGTATGCAAAATTTATCGCATGAAAAATAGTGCAACATGCACAAATCAAAGTGTGTTGGGTATGTCTGAGGCCATGAACGGTTGGACGGTATGTTAACCATCAGAGTTCAAAGTTTTAAGTAGGAGTTGCAAATTCTAAGGGTTTTCGTAGATGGGTGATTTTTTTGCTAAAATATATTTTTTATTTGAAAATACTATTACTTGTTAAACAAGACTTATGAATTATGTCAATCAATCTGCACATGTGTGCCGAAGGTTGGGAGATAGTTTCCTCAGTTCTACCTCTTTTTGTGCCAGAAAATTCTATGGCTCATTTGTGGCCCCATTTAATTGTTTGACTGGAATTACTGGATTTCGGTATTTTCACCATGAAGGGTAAAGAAACCAGAATATCAAACTACGGTGATTGTGAATGGTAAAAACCAAAACAAGCTATACGATGATGAATTACTCCCGACAATCAAAAGAAGTCACACAACCGCGTTGTTGTTGACTTGTTGTGGACTTAAAGAGTGTGGTTTGGATGCTGAAACAACTGGGGGCTGACAGGATGATTCCGATTTAAGAGATGTTTGGCTAGGTTTGCCTAGCCCTAGATAGCAACGACTCCCCTGGATTTCTTTCTCGAATTCCCCTCATACGGAGATGAGCTTAGATTTATAGTGACAATATTTGTTTTCGGTAGAATCTATCATATACCAAGGGATTGTTTGGTTTGAGCCCAAGCAGAATTGCCTAACTCATGCATGAATCTCATACCTCCAATTTGTATGCTTGGGGCTCAGATTCCTTCCTGGGCCAAGAGGCCTCCAACCAAACAGTCTCTAAGGCACTAAGCCATAATTATCCGATTCAATCTCTTCATATGTTAGTGAATCATGGAAGCCAAATAGTCGGAGCACCACCCTCCCTTCATCATTTATCATTACTCAAGGTTACAAAAAGCTATAGGCGCTAAGCGAGAACGGACCTCTGATTAGAGCTTAAATGTTTTCTACATTAAGGCTTATAGTAGTAGAATTTTGAAAATATACCTACGAAGCAATTATCATCGGCGCAGCCACCACGTAAAATGAAGCAATTTAGGCAAACACCTAGTGCCCTTAGCTATACCCATGGGCCTTTCCATCCAATAAAATCTTCCATAAAAGGAATATGAGATGGGACGAACTTAGTCCTGTGTTTGGTTACATAGATAGGTTGATTCTAGTTTTTGTTTGTTTGTTTGAGCTTGACCTAGTAACGGTACTAATCTTTTCTAACACTATATCATCATGAACCAACACATTGCTTCTTTAGTTTGCATTCCATTGTTGTGATGCACGTACAATTTTACTAGTCAATGTTTGAATAGCAGTTCATGGTTTGAAGTTGGAGGAACGGCTGTAGATTATTATATAAGTAACACACAATAGCTCCCAAATGTTGTTTGGGCATTCAAATGCAGCAACCTCTGAATAATGCATGCTACTCAAGATGGTAGAGGTTAGCGGCCGGGGGAGTAGACAGTAGACGACGCGCGCAGATGCAACCTAGTATATACATATACAACTTGATAAAAGGATAGCTCTGACAACTACCTCCAATAATTAGAGCCTGTTTGGTTCCCCTTACTAAATTTTAGCTAGCTAAAATTATTTTAGCTACTCTTGAGTGACTAATGGAACTAAACTATTTTAGCTCATTTTAGTCAATATGTTTGGAACTTTAGCTACTA